>Ga0335072_10002330_pt1 | contig 29581 bp, 24 predicted proteins | sample Lox_Sample_21_FD_206725 | JGI IMG/M metagenome (GOLD analysis project Ga0335072, IMG submission 206725) | Soil microbial communities from Loxahatchee National Wildlife Refuge, Florida, United States - Lox_Sample_2.1 | ecosystem: Environmental > Terrestrial > Soil > Wetlands | place: USA... | reverse complement strand
TCGGCCGTCTGCTGCGCGATGATCAGCGCACCGCGTTCGCGAACCGGCGTGACGCCCGCGGCGTCTACCTGGCCTCGGCCCGCGCCGCGTACGCCCGCGCGCCCGGCTCGGATGCCGATGCCTTCAATCGGGCCGAACGCGGCCGGGCGCGCGCGCTGACCATGCTGGTCACCGGGACCGACCGGGCCAGCAAGCTGTCCGGGCCTGACCTGGCCCTGATCCGCCGCTGGCGGGAGACCGCGGCCAGAGCCGACGCGCTGGCCAGCGCCGAGGCCCTCTCGGCCGCACCCGCTTCCAGCCCCCTGGCGCGGGAGGCAGCAGGCGTGCGGGCGGCACTGGCCGCCCTGGACGACGAAGTCCGCCGCCGGCAGGCGGTGCTGGCGCCGGTGCTCAACCCCAGCGCCGATCCGGTCACCGCCGACGAGCTCAGCGGCCTGCTCCAACCCGGGACGCTGCTGCTCAGCTGGGTTCAGGTCGACGACGACCTCATGGTGTTCGTCCTGCCCGCCGGCCGCGGCCCGCGCTGCCATCGGCACACCGTCCAGGCCGACGACTTCACCGCCATGCTCAACCGCTTCGCGCGGGCCTGCCGCGAAGGCGCGCCCTGGCAGGACGCGGCGGCGGACGTGGCCCGCCTGCTCATCGCGCCGTTCTCCGCCGAGATCGCGGACGCGGCGGCGCTGGTGGTGGTGCCCTTCCTGGCCGGCCACCGGGTACCGTTCCACCTGCTGCCGCTCGGCGGCCAGGCCGTGGGCGCAGGCCGGCCGGTGTCCTGCGTGCCGGCCACGGGCATCATCCGGCACCTGACCGCCCGGCGGCCGTCCGGCCGGGCGGCCGCCTCGCGGCTGATCGTCGGCAATCCGGCCGCGATGGCCTGGACGCCGCCCGGAGACGGGCCCCCCGAGCGGTACGATCCGCTGCGGTTCGCCGAGACCGAGGCGCGCGCCGTGGCCAGGCCCGGCGACGTGTGCCTCATCGGCGCCGAGGCGACCAGGCAGCGCGTCCTGCCCGAGATCAGCCGGCACCGGATCCTGCATTTCGCCACCCACGCGCACGTGACGGCCGGCGCGGCGCAGCTGTCCGCCATGCTGCTGGCCGAGGGCCAGGCACTCAGCGTCGCCGACCTGCTCGGCCACGGCATTTCCGCGGAGCTGGTCGTGCTCAGCGCATGCGATACCGGGACCGGCACCCTCACCGACGGAGACGAGGTGGTCGGGCTGACCCGCGGGCTGTTCGCCGCCGGCGCGGACCAGGCCGTGGTCAGCCTCTGGCCGGTGAACGACCTGTCCACCTGCCTGCTCATGCGCCGGTTCTACCGTCAGCTGGCCGAGGCGGGCGCCGCCGAAGCGCTGCGCCGGGCCCGCGGCGAACTCGCCGGGATGGACCGGGACCAGCAGGTCGACGAGCTGCTCCTGCTCCAGGAGGAGCTGGCCGGGCATGAGGCACCCCGGGCCGTGGTGGAAACCGTCGGCCGGGCCGTGGCCGCGCGCCGCGGCGGCGGACCGGGCGGACCGTCGGCCGACTACCGGCATCCTCGCTTCTGGGCCCCGTTCGTCCATCTCGGGATCCCGTAAGGCCCAGCCTGCGCCGCCTCGAGGTGAGTCGCCGTCGGCTCATATGCGTCGCCGTCCGGGATGCTCCTGACCGCCCGGACACAGTCACCGACGTGACGGCCCGCCCCCGCCGCGGATAGATCGAAGGCTGAAAAAGCCCCGTGCCGCAGGCAGAGGAAAACACCGGAACGGCATGATTCGGCAATGTTTCACATCCAGACTTTGGAGTGCGGCACTTTTCTAGAGCCGTCCCATAGGGGCGAAAAGGGTTAACGAATCGGGCTTCTCGGCGACACCTATCTAAGTTTCCGCAGGTAGAAAAGCGTCGAGCGACAGTCAGAGTGACATAAGCGGGCCAAAGTCCGGTCCGCCCCGCATGACCAAGCGGTTCGTCACCCCTCGGCACTCAGTCCGCATGGATAACTGTAGAAGCATCCACCTCATCAACAACAGAAACCCCAGATTTCACAATAAGCACTATTTAGTGGTTTATGGTGCACCCGCGTTGAGCAATGAACATGGACATGCTTATTCTCACTAAATGGCTAGCTGATCTACAGCAAGAGGAGAAAGCCCGATGAGATCCAAACGCGTGTTTACCCCACGTAGGCAGGAGGTGACCGTCGCGGGTCTCACTCGCTAGCCATGGCGGTCCCGGCCAGGTGTTCGCAGCACGAGGCCGGGACCTTTGTCGGACCGACCCTAGGAGGAATCCCCGACATGTCCAGTATCCCCGTCGCCGGACTGGCGAAGACCTTGATGGTGGTCACGATTTCGCTGCACCCCGCCGCGCATCACACCGCCGCCAGCTACACCGTCCGGTCAGGCGATAGCTTGTCAGTGATCGCCGCCCGCGCCTACGGCGACAGTGCCGACTGGCCCGCAGTGTGGTGGGCCAATCGCCACCAGGTCGCCAACCCGGACATGATCGCCGCAGGCCAGCGGCTGCAGCTGCCGGCCAGCGGCCACGTGCCGGCCTGGATGGCCAAGGCCGCCGCGAGGGCTGCGGGAGCCGCCCCGACGGCGTCGGCCAGCGCGCCGTCGGCCGGATCTGACGCTGCCCAGCAGGCCGCCCCGGCCGCCTCGGTCTCCCCGGCCTCCCCCGAAGGAGCGGACTGGGCCGCCATCGCGGCGTGCGAGTCCGGCGGTAACTGGAGTACCGACACCGGCAACGGCTTCTACGGCGGCCTGCAGTTCACCGAACAGACCTGGCTCGCCAACGGCGGCGGCCAGTACGCGGCCTCAGCCAACCTGGCCACGCCGGCCCAGCAGATTGCCGTGGCCCAGCAGGTCCTCGCGACCCAGGGCATCGGCGCCTGGCCGGTGTGCGGATAGGAGCAGCCGAACATCACCTGCCTGCACCCGGAGCACGTCGGCCGGGCAGGCAGGTGATGTGTTTCTAGCCGGGCTCCTCGGCGTCTGGGCCGGATCGGGGAGCCGGGTCCTGGGGCATGAACCACCGTCCGTTCGGAAAAAGCCTGGAAATAACCCGTGCGAAGAGCACAGCGTATTGATGACAGGGCCCGGCCCGGCCCGGCGTAGCGGCACGCGGCTCGGTGTCCATTCCCCGCCGATCACCGCGTCGCCACTCACGCTGACCATACGAGCGCGCAGATCCTCGGCTAAGGTGGCCAGGGTTCCGTCCCATAGCCGTGCACTGCCTAGCCTGGAGTGGCAGATGACGCGAATCAACGGAGATCAGTGCGTGCAGTCCGAGGTCCTCGAGGGCCTGGCGACGGCCGTCAATCACCGTCGCTGGTTCGTCGAGCTGGCCTTGCCGCACCTCGGCGATGACCCGATCGAGATCGGCAGCGGCCTGGGCGACTACGCGCTGGAATGGGCCCCGCACTTCAGCCGCTTCACCGCGACCGAAGCCGACCCCGGCCGGCTGGTGGCGCTCAAGGAGCGACTGGCCCGGCACGACCGCGTGGACATCCGGCAGATGCTGCTGCCCACCGACGAGGTGAACACGTACTCCGGTGCGGTGTCGTACAACGTGCTCGAGCACATCGAGGATCACGTCGCCGCGCTGCGGAGCATGGCGCGGCTGGTCCGGCCGGGTGGCCGGATCGTCCTGATCGTGCCGGCCTTCCCATTCGCCATGAGCCCGGTGGACATCGCGACCGGGCACGTGCGGCGGTACACCAAGAAGACCATGCGCAGCGCGCTGACCGAGGCCGGGCTGACCATCGAGCACCTGCACTACGCCAACGCGCTCGGCCTCATCGGGTACTACCTGGCCACCAGCGTGTTCCGGCTGACCCCCAAGGAAGGGCCGATGGTCAAGCTGTACGACCGGCTCGTCCTCCCGGTCACGCGCGCCGCCGAACGCCTGGTCCGCCCGCCCTTCGGCCAGTCCGTGTTCGCGGTCGCCCGCGTACCGGACCAGCGGGAGGACCGGTCCGTCAGCGGTGCCGGGGCGGCGCCAGGTCAGAACGGCCAGTGATCACGAACCAGGTGATCAGCGCGGCGACCAGCGCAGGGGCGACGGGCTGGCCGGGAACCAGGGCCAGCACCCCCAGGCACAGCAGCGCCGCGACCGCGCCGCGGATGGCCAGCCGCACTGGCCGGCCATAACGGATCCGGGTCGGCAGCTGCCAGGTACAAGCGGCGAACAGCGCACCGGGCCCGACCGGCCCCGCCGACTCAGACGGCAGGTCGGCGTCGGCGCCCGGCCCGAGCACCCGGGACACCACGGCCAGCGGCATGGTGTTACCGGCCGCGGCCACCACGTCGGCGTACGCCTCGCTGCGTCCCCACGGCGTGCGCAGCGTGACGTAGGCCGCCGTGGCGGCGGTGTACCGGGCGACGTCCCCGCCGTCGGCCCGGTCCGGGTGGGTGGCGGTCGCGGTGGCGCGCCAGGCCGCGCGGACCTGCTCGTCGGTCAGGTCGGGACGGGTCGGCAAGCCGAGCGCGCCGAACGGGTTCGTGCTCACCACAGACCTCCGGCCAGGCATCAGATGTGATGATTGTTCCGCCGTGACGAACCTGCGGCAGGGAGTGACGAAATGCGTAAGCGCATCGTCATGATCACTATCTGTCAGGGCTCGGCCGAATCGGCTTCGGCCGACGGTGCCGCCGCTACCGCCGGGACCGGCGCGCCGCCCGGGCGGTTCTCGGTGATCCAGCCGTCCATGCGCTCCCACCAGCCGAACAGCCACTGCAGCTGCGCCTCGTGATCGGCCTCGCGCGGCACCTGGTCGAACGGGACCCGCCACCACCTGGCCCGGATGACCTGGTCGACCGGGAACCGGCGCCACACGTCGCCCAGGGACGAGATGGTGTCCAGCCCGACATGCGCCACGAAGATCACGTCGGCGTCCGGGCAGGCCTTGATGGCGGCCAGCGTCCCGCCCGGCCGAGGCGGCAGCAGGTTGGGCATCTGAGCCGCCCGCAGCGCCAGGTCACCGCGGCCCGCGTGCTCCAGCCGCCGGATGCCGCGGCGCCAGCGGCTGGGTGTCCAGTTGCCGCCCTCGGGGAAGATGACCAGCGCGCCGTCCTGGTCCAGGCCGCGGGCCAGCCGCTCGATCTGGTCGGTGAAGATGCTCTCCCCGGTCTGGCGATGCTGGATGAACACGTTGGGCAGCCGGTTGCCCAGCACGTCCACGCTGGGGTCGAACTGCAGCGCCGCCTTCATCACCACCCGCGGCCGGCGCCCGTAGACGCTCAGCAGCTGGTGCACGAGCAGGAACGAGTCACCCGGCCCGGCGTGCCGGGACAGCACGATGGCCGGGCGGGTCAGCCGGGCGGCCAGTTCGTCGCCGGTGAGCTCCGGCTCGTCGATCTCGGCCCGCAGGCCGTACGTCCGCTCCGCCCCCCGGTACAGCGCGTCCAGGAACCACCGGACGATCCGGTAGTGCCTGCTCTGATACGGCTCGGTGTGCAGCCGCCCGCCGAACCCGCTGACGATCCACAGCCCGAACAGCATGACCAGCGCCACGATCTCCGCGGTCAGCCAGACCACCACGAACAACACCAGCCGCAGGTTGCGCATCCGGCCCGCCCGCAGCAGCCCGGCCAGCCCGAACAGCAGCGCGAGCAGCAACAGCAACGGCGACAGCACGATCAGCCCGAGGGCGAGGACGATCACCATCGGAGCCAGCACCAGCCGGCGGACCAGCCTGGGTGGGAGCATGCCACGCCCTCCGGTCGGACTGAGGCCAGGTTACTGCCTGGCCAGCGCGGCCAGGTAACCCGCCGACGCCACGTAGGCCCGCTCGATGCTCTGCCTGACCCGGTTCTTATCCCGGTACCGGAACTGCGCCGATCCCGCCGGGAGGCGATCGCCGCCGGTCGGCAGCACATGCACCCGGACCCCGGACGGCAGCGAGGACATCTCCTCGTGAAACCGGTGCCGCCGCGCGATCTCGAACGCCACCAGCCCCACTTCCCACGGCCGGGTCGGTACCGCCAGCGCGCTCTCGATCCGCCCCACCTGCAGCACGTACACGGTAGAGGCGCCGAGCGCCACGGCCCGCCCGACCGGGATCGAGTCGACCAGCCCGCCGTCGAAGTAGTGCTCGCCGTCGATCTCCACCGGCGGCAGCAGCCCGGGCACCGCGCACGACGCCATCACCGCGGGCACCACGGGCCCGCCGGAAAACCACCGCGCGCTCGCGCTCTCGATTCCCGCCGCCACGCACTGGAACGGCAGCTTCAGGTCCGCGAAATCGCCTCCGGACAGCGAGGACTCGAGCAGCCGGCGCAGCGGCTCGAACGAGTGCAGGTGCGTGCCCGAGCGCACCAGCCGCACCGCCCGGCCCCACAGCTTCTCGCTGAACACCAGCCGCAGTTCCTCGCCCTGCCACATCCGCGCCAGCCGCGCTGCCGCCCCGGAAGGGTCGGCCGCCACGAACGCGCCGTTCAGCGCGCCGATGGAGGTACCCACCACCAGGTCGGGCCGGATGCCCGCCTCGGACAGCGCCCGCAGCATGCCGACCTCGTGGGCGCCCAGCAGCCCGCCGCCGCCGAGCACGAACGCGACCGTCATGTAAACCCCGCCGGATCGTCAGCCCGAGCGACGCGAACTGCTCGAACGGCCGGTGGTACCCGCGCTCGATGTGGTGGATGCCGCGCAGCACCGACGGCCGGTCGGCCACCGCCGCGGCCAGCACGGCGGAGAACCCGGCCCGGACGTCGGGCAGGGTCACGTCGGCCCCGCGCAGTTTGGACACGCCCCTGATCACCGCCGAATGGACGGAGTTGGTGTCGTGGAACCGGCACGCGGACCCGCCCAGGCAGGCCGCGAACGTCTCGATCTCGCAGCCCAGCTTCTGCAGCGCCGGAACGTACACCAGCCGGTTCTCGAACACCGTCTCGTGCAGCACGGACATGCCCTCGGCCTGGGTGAACAGCACCATCAGCGGCTGCTGCCAGTCGGTCATGAACCCGGGGTGCGTGTCGGTGTGCACCGCCGCAGCGCGCAGCCCGTCCGGCGCCGACGCGGTGATCCACTCGTCGGTGATGTCGATCTGCGCGCCCATCCGGGCCAGCGTGGTGATCGCCGTGACCAGGCGGTCCTGCGGACAGCCGTGCACCCGCACCTCGCCCCGGCTGATCAGCCCGGCCACCAGGTAGGAGAACGCCTCGATCCGGTCGCCGGCCAGCCACCGCGCCGCGCCGCGCAGCCGCGGCACGCCCTCGATGACGATCCGCCGGTCCGGGCTGAGCTCGATGTGCGCGCCCATCCGCTGCAGGAACAGCGCGAGTTCCACCACCTCGGGCTCGGTGGCCGCGTTGCGCAGCACCGTCTTGCCCTCGGCCTGCACCGCGGTCAGCAGCACGGTCTCGGTGGCGCCGACGCTGGGGTAGGGCAGGTCGATGCGCGCGCCGTACAGCCGCGACGCCCGCGCGCTGATCCCGGCCGGGCCCGCCACCACCTCGGCGCCGAGCGCCTGCAGCGCCGCCACGTGGAAGTCGACCGGCCGCCGCCCGATGGGATCGCCGCCCACCAGCGGGACGAACGCCTCGCCGGTCCGGTGCAGCAACGGTCCCAGCATGAGGATGGGGATCCGGTTCAGCCCGGTGAAGGCTTCGGGCACCCTCGGTTCCACCGCCGGCCCGGGCGCGACGGTGATCTCGGCGGCCGAACGGACCACCTGATAGCCGATGGCCTCCAGCATCGCCGCGGTGATGTCGACGTCGCCGACCTCCGGCGCGTTCCTGATGGTGCTGGGCCCCTCGCCCAGCATCGCCGCGACCATGTGCTTGGTCACCGCGTTCTTCGACCCGCGCACCGTGATGTCGCCGCGCAGCGGCCCGGACGGCTCCACCTGCCAGGTTTCGGTCACGCTGACCACTGTAGGGCCGCCGCTTGAGGTAACAGTCGGGAAATGGCAGACATGGCAGGCCACGGGTGCGCTAGCGTGGGTCGACCCTGGGGGGAACTGGGCGAGTTCGGCCTGCAGTGGGCTCCCAGCGGCACCGAAACCCCGAGTGACGAGGAAGAACACGCCCATGGCCGCCACGCTGAACGAGATCCTGCTGACTCCCGACACCCAGCCGAGCGTCGTCGCCGACTGCATGACCCTGATCGAGCAGGAGGTGGCGGGCAAGTCCGGGATCTCCGGCACCGCAGTCAAGCTCGCGTACAAGACGGCCAAGACGTTCGCCAAGGGCTACCTGCAGGCCACGGTGGAATCCCTGCTGCCCGACCTGGTGACCCAGCTCGAGCCGTACTGGGCGGACTTTTCCGCGTCCGGCGGGTCCGGCTTCGACGACTACCTGGCCAAGCACAGCGACGCGGTTTCCGAGTCGCTGCTGTCGGTGACCGACGCGCGCGCCAAGATCTCCGACCGCCCGGTGATCATCAAGGCCTACGGCACCGTCCGCGGCGGCGCCGCCAAGCACATCACGGCCGCGCTGCCCAACGTCGGCGCGCTGGTGCAGAAGTACGCCGGCTAGGTCACCCGCACGTCGTCCAGCGGCTCGAGCGCGGCCGCCGGTTCGGCGGCACCTGCCGGCTCGGCGGCGCCTGCTGGCTCGGCGCGGCGCCACGGCCGCCTGGTGGCCAGCCAGTAACCCGCGCCCGTCACCAGCACCGCGCCCATGGCCCAGGCCAGCGGGTACGTCCCGACGCCGACGTACTTCAGGCCCGAGGCGAAGATCACGAAGGTGATGGCCGGCCGGATGTACCTGTCCGGGGCCCGTGCGGACAGCAGCGAGCCGACCAGCACGGCGGGCACGCTGCCGACGATGATCGAGGCGGTCACGCCGAACTCGACGTGGCCGAAGGCCAGCGCCCCCAGCGCCGCGGCCGCGGTGAGCGGCACCGCCTGGGTCAGGTCGGTCCCGACCAGCTGGCCCGCCGACAGCAGCGGGTAGGTGAACAGCAGCAGCACGATCATCAGCGAGCCCGATCCCACCGAGGTCAGGCCGACGATCAGCCCGCCGGCCATGCCGATCAGCACGGTCGGCACGGGCCGGATCCGCACCTGCGCCACCTTCTCGGTGCGCGGCCCGGACTTGCGGTCCATGAAGAACCGCACCACCATGGCCACCGCCCCGGCCAGCAACGCGGCGCCCAGCGCGATCTCCACGTTCTGCTGGCTGGCCGAGGTGTTGCCGAGCAGGCGCAGCAGGTACGCGCCGAGGAACGCCATCGGCACCGAGCCGACCGTCATCAGCCCCACCAGCCGCAGGTTGACCGTGCCCTTGCGCAGGTGCACCGCGGCCCCGACCGGCCGCATCACGACCGCCGCGACCAGATCGCTGGAGATGGCGGCGGCCGGCTTCACGCTGAACAGCAAGATCAGCATCGGGGTCATCAGGGCACCCCCGCCGGCGCCGGTCAGCCCGACGAGCAGGCCCACCACCGCACTGCCGACCACGACGTAACCGTTCAGGCCCACGCCGCCTCCCTCGCATTTCCTAGTTTCCCTACTTCCCTAGTAATCTTATTTACATCCTAGACATATACGTAACGGGCCGTGGTTCCAGTTCCCCGCTCACCCTGCGTGGGTACACCGGGTGACGTGGACAAGCTCCAGGCCTACCGCGACAAGCGCGACGCGGCGCGGACACCGGAGCCGGTGCCGCCGCCCGGAGCCTCGCCCGCCGCCGAGCCCGGCGGGTCGTTCGTCATCCAGGAGCACCACGCCCGCCGCCTGCACTGGGACTTCCGCCTCGAACGCGACGGGGTCCTGGTCTCCTGGGCCCTGCCCAAGGGCGTCCCGTCCGACCCGGCCGTCAACCACCTGGCCGTGCACACCGAGGATCATCCGCTGGAGTACGGCAGCTTCCAGGGCGAGATTCCCCGGGGCCAGTACGGTGCGGGTGCGGTCATCATCTGGGATCACGGCACCTACGAGACCATGAAGTGGGCGCCCGGCGAGGTCAAGGTCATGCTGCACGGCCAGCGGGTCACCGGCGGCTACGTGCTGTTCCAGACCAAGGGCAACCAGTGGATGATCCACCGGGAGCGGCTGCCTCTGCCCGGCGCACTGCGCCCCATGCTCGCCGTCACCGGCCAGGCACCCCGCGACCAGGATAACTGGGCCCTGGAACTCAAGTGGGACGGCGTCCGCGCCCTGGCCTACATCGAGAAAGGCCAGGTCCGCCTGATGTCCCGCACCGAACGCGACATCACCGTCACCTACCCCGAACTATCCCGCCTCGGCGCCGCCACCACCCATAAGCAACTCCTGGTAGACGGGGAGATCGTGGTGTTCAGCGCCGACGGCTGGCCGGAGTTCGAGGCGCTGCAGCCGCGCATGCACGTCGGCTCGGCGGCCCAGGCCGCGCTGCTGGCCGGCCAGACACCGGTGACCTATCTGATCTTCGACATCCTGCAGCTGGACGGCAGGCCGCTCATGGACCTGGAGTACCGCGAGCGCCGGGCCATCCTGGACGAGCTGGCCCTGGCCGGCCCGTACTGGCAGACCCCGCCCTGGTTCCCCGGCACCGACTTCGACGCCGTCCAGACCGTGTCCAGGGCGCACGGCATGGAAGGAGTGGTGGCCAAGCGCCTCGACTCGCGCTACACCCCAGGCGTCCGCACCGGCAGCTGGCGGAAGATCAAGAACGTCCACACCCAGGAAGCCGTGGTGGCCGGCTACAAGCCGGGCCAGGGCAACCGCACCGGCCAGGTCGGATCGCTGCTCATCGGGGTGAACGACGCCTCGGGCCTGGTCTACGCCGGCCATGTCGGAACCGGGTTCACCGACGAGACCCTGCGCATGCTGGGGGACAAGCTCCGCCCGCTGCGCCGCCCGGACTCCCCGTTCGCCACCCCCGTCCCGCCCGAGCACGCCCGCCCCGCGGTCTGGGTCGAACCACGCCTGGTCGTCCAGGTCGCCTTCGACCGCTGGACCAAGGCCGGCCGGATGCGCGCCCCGGTATATAAAGGCCTGCGCGACGACGTCGATCCGGAGGACGTGGTCCGTGAGCCCTGAGACGAAGGTCGCGGTCCAGGTGGACGGCCGGACGCTGACGCTGACCAACCTGGGCAAGGTCCTGTACCCCGAGACCGGGTTCACCAAGGCCGAGGTGCTCGACTACTACCAGCGGACGGCGCCCGTGCTGCTGCCGCACATCGCCGGCCGCCCGCTGACCCTGAAGCGCTATCCCGAGGGCGTCAACGGCGAGGCCTTCTTCCAGAAGCACGTGACCGAGCACCGGCCGGACTGGATCCGCACCGCCCAGGTCCCGTCGGACAGCTCGCGCGGGCGCGGCGGCCCGGTGACCTACCTCGTGGTGGACGACCTGCCCGCCCTGATCTGGGCGGCCAACCTGGCCGGCCTGGAACTGCACGTGCCGCAGTGGCGGATGCCCGAGCTCCGCCGGCCCGACCTGCTGGTGTTCGACCTGGATCCGGGCGCGCCGGCCAACATCGTGGACTGCTGCCGGGTGGCGCAGGATCTGCGGCCGCTGCTGCAGGCCGAGGGCTTCGCGCCGCTGGCCAAGACCTCGGGCGGCAAGGGCCTGCAGCTGTACGCGCCGATCTCCGGCGTGACCTCCGAGCAGGCCAGCGACCAGGCCCGCGCCTTCGCCGAACGGCTCGAACGCGATCAGCCCCGGCGGGTGGTCTCGCGCATGACCAAGGCGCTGCGGACCGGCAAGGTCCTGATCGACTGGAGCCAGAACAACGGGTCCAAGACCACCATCGCCCCCTACTCGCTGCGCGCCCGCCAGTTCCCCACCGTCTCCACCCCGGTCAGCTGGGACGAGGTCGAATCCTGCCGCCAGCCCCGGGACCTGTTCTTCACCGCCCCCGACGTCCTGGACCGGGCCGGCCGCCTCGGCGACCTGTTCGCCCCCCTGCTGGCCTTATCGCTCGCTGATCAGCGGCAACGCGGACGCCGCCAGCGTCGAGTCGGCGGTGATGAGGTCCTCGCCGATCATCTCCTGGCGTCCGCCCGCTCCGCCCCTCCGACGTCGAGCTAGACCACCTGCTCAGACGTGAGCTCTTCGAGCGCTACCGAGGGGGCCGCCCGGCTGGCCCGCCTCCTGCGCACCTGCCGGGCGATCGCGGTGGCCCCCAGCGCGCCGGCGATGGGCAGCGTGACCAGCGCGGGCAGCTGGTAGCGCCAGGAGAACTCGTACACGTCCGCGCCGAGCAGCACCGCGACCGCGCTGCCGGTGATCAGCAGGCAGGCCAGGCTCAGGTTGTCCGGATCACGGCGCCGGCCGAACGTGAAGATCCCGGCGATCCCGAGCAGCAGCGAGAGCAGGAACAGCGGTCCCGGGGTGTACCCGCCGTGCAGCTGGTAGTACCGCAGCGCGATGGCCGCGCGCCGCCAGACCCGCGCGGGCCCGCCGCCCCCGGCCGCGGCGAACAGGTTGGTGGCGCTGTTCGAGCCGCTCAGCGTGATGCCAGGCGGGAACGTCGGGTAGGTGTTCTGGAACTGCCAGCGCTTGATCGGGGTGTCACCCTCCACGGTGTTCCGGGTCAGCGCGAAGATCTTGACCGAGTCCCGGGTGATGTCGCCGATCACCCGCATCGGCTGCTGCTCGATCACCGCGTAGGCGAACTGCTTCTGCTGCGGGAGGTTGTAGTCCACCACGCCGCGGTTGACGTCCACCCCGTACTCCACCCGGGGCGAGTCGGGGTTGTTGACCAGCCCGTCCACGCCGAACTTGAGGGCCTGCGCCGGGGTCGGGCAGAGGATCTGCTCGTCGGGGGGCAGCTTCAGCGTGGCGCAGTCGGCGGCGTGCGCGGCCCGGCCGTACAGGTACGCGTCGCCCATGTTGGACATCTCGAACCCGTAGTGCAGGACCACTTTGGAGTAGCCCATGTAGCCCACGATCGGCAGCGCGAAGCAGACGATCAGCACCGTGCCGTGCAGCAGCCGGGTGCGCCAGTCACGGGCCACGGCCACCACGTAGACCAGTGCGGGCAGGATCAGCGCCTCGCCGACCTGCCGGACCGGTGCCGACGTCCCGAGCGCGAGCCCGGCCAGGATGACGAAGGCCAGCCCGGGCCGGGGCTGCCAGAGCAGCAGCACGATCCCGGCCACCACCAGTGCCTCGAACAGCACGTCGGGCATGATCGTCTGTTCCGCGTTCAGCTGGTAGGCGTCGAGCAGCACCGGCGCCACGGCCAGCGCGGCCAGCCACCGGACCACGCCCCGGCGCAGCATCAAGACGTAGAGCGCGACCGCCATCCCGAGGCCAAGCACGTGCTGAATCACCGCGACCAGGCCCAGGTTCCCGACCATCAGCACCGGCTTCAGCATGAGCAGCGTGTAGCCGATCGGGTCGAACGAGCCCCACGCCCCGAGGCTGAAGTCGGTGCCGTAGATGTACTTCTTCGAGTCGATGAACAGCAGGGCGGGCTCGTAGGCGAACTGGGTGATGACCCGCAGCACCAGCCCGCCCGCGATCAGGAGCGCCAGCAGCCAGTGCCGTCGCAGCACGTCAGCGCCGCGCCAGATGACCCGGTCCAGGCGTGATCCCGCGGCAGTACCCGATGCCCGGCCCTGGCCCGGCCAGCGCTCGCCGATCGCGGTTTCTCCGGGCACGACGCCGTTGCCGATGGCGCTCTCGGCCGCAGTATCCGGGCTGGAGCCAGGCAATACCGATTCGCTCCTGTCGATCACACGAATCCTTGCATGAGTCGTTCAGGCAGCGGGAGATGCCGCGCCGATGCCCGGCCGCCTTCCTGGGCAGAGATCATTCTGCCGCATCGCGTCGCGGCAGGAGCCCATAAGAGCGAGATTTCATGAATGCCTAAGGATTGGCGGCGCTAGCGCATCCGGGCTGGTAGAAGCCAGGTCCGCCACCTCCGTACCAGCCGGTTGTTCGCCGGGTGCTTTGTCGGTGCCTATCCGTAGCATCGCCTCATGGCTGGCTCCACCACGGGCTGGGACCGTCTCCGCCTGCATCTGGCCTCGACCGCGCCGCCCCTGCACCCACCGGTCCCGCGCCCCGCCCTCCCGCCCCCGCTCCCGGCTACCTCCGCGCTCCGGGGCCCCCCGCCACCCCCGGCCGCCGCACCCGACTGCCGGGTCTGCCGCGGCCCGGTGGGCCCCGGCTTCACCCGCTGCTATCAGTGCGGACGCCATGACCTGCTCGGTGACGGCCTGCTGGCCGACGCCGTGGTGCCGATCTCCTACGCGATCAAGGGCACCGCGTTCGCCGACGACCTGTGGCGGTACAAGTCCTGGCCAGCCCCCGCGGCCTCCGCCCGCGTCTCGGTCCTGGCCCTGCTGCTGGCCTTCCTGGCCGATCACGCAGCCTGCGTCGGGCGGCACGCGGCCATGCCGCCGCCCGCCCGCCTGGCCGTGGTCCCGACCGGCGCCGGGCGCCCGGGCCCGCATCCGCTGCTCGGCCTGGTCTCGCCCCACCTGCGCCTGCCCGCCTGCCCGCTGGCCATCCGCCCCGGCCGGCAGGGCCGTGACCTCGACCTGGACCGGTTCCGCGCCGGCCCGGTCCCGGCCGGCGCCAGCGTCCTGCTCCTGGACGACACCTGGGTGTCCGGGGCCAGCGCCCAGTCGGCCGCCGCCGCCCTCAAGCTGGCCGGCGCCCGCCGCGTGGCCGTCATCGTCGTAGGCCGCCACGTCAACCCCGCCGACCCCGCCGCGGCCCCGCTCCTCGGCGCCCTCACCCCCGCCCGCTACGACCCGTCAACCTGCGCCGTCCACCAGGGCCCCTGAACCCCAGCCCTCGAGGACGCGGCTGGCCGCGGTCGAGCGGAGCAGCATGAGGAGATTGCGCCGTTCGGGACCAGTGTTCCCGGGATACGGAATCCCGGGATGTGGCCTGGCGGCTGCATTATCGTGAGCTCCGCGGGACATACGAGACCGCAAGCCCGGGCCAGCGTGTCCAACGTACGTCGACCCCGTTCAGACGCTCACTAAGCTGGAACCGTGACCGCTGAGCCCCCTTCGCGCACCGTCGAGCCCGCTGCTGAGCGCGCCGCTGAGCCGCCTTCGCATACCGCGCTGGTCCGCCGCGCCCGCCGCATCAGCCGCGAGCTGGCCGTGCTGTACCCCGACGTGCACACCGAGCTGAACTTCCGCACGCCGCTGGAGCTGCTCGTGGCCACGATCCTGTCCGCGCAGACCACCGACAAGCTGGTCAACCTGGTCACGCCGACCCTGTTCGCGCGGTACCCGACCGCGGCGGATTACGCGGCCGCCGATCGCGAGGAGCTGGAGAAGATCATCCAGTCGACCGGGTTCTACCACAACAAGGCGACCAGCCTGATGGGGCTCGGGCAGGCGCTGTGCGACCGGTTCGGCGGCGAGGTGCCGCCGAGGCTGAAAGACCTGGTCACGCTGCCCGGCGTGGGTCGCAAGACGGCCAACGTGGTGCTCGGCAACGCCTTCGGCATCCCCGGCATCACCGTGGACACCCACTTCGGGCGGCTGGCCCGCCGGTTCGGCTGGACGACGGAAACCGACCCGGTGAAGGTCGAGGCCGAGGTGGCCGCGCTCATCCCGCGCCGGGACTGGACCGACCTCTCGCAGCGGATGATCTGGCACGGCCGCCGGGTCTGCCACGCCCGCCGGCCGGCCTGCGGCGCGTGCGGCCTGGCCCGCCTGTGCCCCTCGTACGGCGAGGGCCCGACCGATCCGGAGATCGCGGCCAAGCTCGTCAAGGCCGGCCCATTCTCGTGACCAGCGACCAACCGGTACCGGACTGGCTGCGCGACCTCGCCGGCGCGGCCAGCAAGATGGAGATCAACCCGCAGGTCCAGCCGCCCGCCAGCGGCGGCCGCGCCTCCGCCGTCCTCGTCCTGTTCGGCCCCGGCCGCGATACCGAGGGCGCCGCCAACGACCCGGACCTGCTGTTCATCCAGCGCAGCGCCGACCTCCGGCTGCATGCCGGCCAGCCCGCCTTCCCCGGCGGCACCATCGACGCCGCCGACGACGGCCCGGTCGCCGCCGCCTTGCGTGAGGCCAAAGAGGAAGTCGGCGTCGACCCCGCGGGCGTCGAGGTGGTCGGCACCTTGCCCGAGCTGTTCATCCCGCGCACCGGATTCCGCGTCGTCCCGGTGCTGGCCTGGTGGCGCCGGCCCGGCGCGGTCGCGCCCGTCGACCCGGCCGAGGTCGCCGCGGTCGAACGCGTCCGCGTCAGCGAGCTGGCCGACCCGGAAATCCGCGTCACGGTCCGCGGCCCCGCCGGCTTCCTCTCGCCCGCCTTCCAGGTCAAGGGCATGCTCATCTGGGGCTTCACCGCCGTGCTCGTGGACCGCCTGCTCGCCCTGGCCGGCTGGGAACGTCCCTGGGACACCGCCAGGGTCATCGACTTGTGACCCGAACCGGCAGACCTAATAACGCCGAAAACGCAGTACCGTTAGGGTCGTGCGCGGAGATGTGCTCGACCTGATCCTGCTCGTGGTGGTCGCCGCGTTCGCCGTGTCGGGCTACCGGCAGGGTTTCATCGTCGGCATCCTGAGCTTCTTCGGTTTCGTGGGCGGCGCGCTGCTCGGCGCGGAGTTCGGCCCGGACATCTCCCGGGCGCTGGTCGGCGGCCAGACCCAGCAGGATGTCATCGCGGTCGTGCTGCTGGTCAGCTTCGCCGTGATCGGCCAGTTCATCGCCTCCTCCATCGGCGCGGCCATGCGCTCGACGGTGACCTGGCACTCCGCCACGGTCCTGGATTCGGTGGGCGGCGCCGTGGTCAGCGTGGTGTCCGTGCTGCTGATCGCCTGGGTGGTGGGATCGGTGCTGATCGAGTCGCCGTTCCCGGTGGTGGACGCCCAGGTGAACAACTCGCTGGTGCTGCAGACGCTGGACCGGTTCATGCCCTCCCCGGCCAAGACCATGTTCTCCGACTTCCGCCGGCTGCTGGCCAGCAACAGCACCTACGCCGAGGTGTTCAGCGGCATCGGCGAGGAGCGCATCCTCGACATCCCCGCGCCCGACCCCGCGGTGGTCGGCGACCACGGCGTGCAGGCCGCCAGTGCCAGCGTGGTGCGGGTCCAGGGCGTGGCGCCCAGCTGCCAGCGCTCCATCGAGGGCTCCGGCTTTGTCATCTCCCCGGACCACATCCTGACCAACGCGCACGTGGTGGCGGGCGTCACCACTCAGCAGACCGTCACCACCACGACCGGCCAGCACTTTTCCGCCACGGTGGTCTATTACGACCCGCAGGTGGACGTGGCCGTCCTGTACGTGCCCGGGCTCAACCTGACCCCGCTGCGGTTCGGCGGGCCGGCCAACCCGGGCGACAGCGCCGTGGTGGCCGGCTACCCCCTCGACGCCACCTACCTGCACCTGGTGCCCGCCCGGATCGGCGGCGTCCAGAACGCCCAGGGCCCGAACATCTATCAGACCAGCACCGTCACCCGGCAGATCTACGAGATCCGGGCCGTGGTCAGGTCGGGTAACTCCGGCGGCCCGCTGCTGTCGCCCCAGGGCACGGTGGACGGGGTGGTGTTCGCCGCCGCGGTCGGGGTGAACGACACCGGCTTCGCGCTCACCGCGGCCGAGGTGTCCGCCGACGCCAGCGCGGGCGCGCAGCTCACCTCGGCCGTCTCGACCGGGCAGTGTGACGACTAGCCCGCGAAAGCTAGCCGGGCCCGGGCCCCGGAAGGCGGCCGCTAGCCACGGCTAGCTCGCGGCGGTCAGCCCCGGCCGCAGGTCCGCGGCGGGGATGCCCGCGAGCCCGTCCCGGTCGATGCGCGCCGCCAGCTCGTCCGACGCGGCCAGGAAGGCGGCCAGGTCGATCCCGTACGGGTGATCCCGGTCCGGCGGCGCGGCCTGCGCCTGGTACGCGCGGACCCGGTGGGTGCCCCGGCCGAGCAGCGCGACCGCGCCGCGCGCGTTGCCCCGGTGCGCGTGGGTCAGCCCGACCGCGACCTGGGCCAGCCCCTGCCACAGGTCGCGCTCGTCCGCTGGGCCGGTCTTCCACGACGCCTCGAGCACCTCGTGCGCGTGAAACGGCCGCCCGGCGCGCAGCAGCTGGTCGGCCAGCCGGGCCGCGTCCGGGCCGGCCAGCGTGAGATCGTCGGGGACCCTGGCTTCGCCCGGATCCCCGCCGCGGTCCAGCGGCCGTCCCAGGCCGTCCCGCGGCCGCGCGTTGCGCGGCCGCCCGCCCGGATCGCGATCGCGATCGCGATCGCGATCCGGCCTCACCGCTCCGGTTCCGGGTCGGACAGCCAGCCGCGCAGCTTGGTGTCGAAGGCCTCCGGGCGTTCCTCGTGCGGGAAGTGCCCGGCGCCGTCGACGAGCCGCCAGCGGTACGGGCCGTCCACGTACCGGCCGGCCCCGCGCGCGGTCTGCGGCAGCACGCACGGGTCCAGCGCCCCGTGCAGGTGCAGCGTCGGGGCCTGGATCGGCGTGTGCATGCGCCGCGCGTAGCGCAGGCCGTCGGGCCGCAGCGCGCTGCGGGCGAGCCAGCGGTGATACTCCAGCGCCGAGTGGGCGACCGAGGGTATCTGCATGGCCCGGGCGTAGACCTGCTGGGTCTCCGGGTCCGGCCAGCCCGGCGCGGACCACCTCTCCAGCAGCGTGCCCACCCGGCGGGCTCCGTCCCGGACCAGTTGCCGCTCGGGCAGCGCGGGCAGCTGGTATCCGAATGCGTAGCCGCTGCGGCGGCCCTGGCCGAGCGGGTCGCTGAGCATCGCGGCCCGCATCCGCAGCGGATGGGCCGTCGAGACCACGGCCAGCCGCCCGGCCACCTTCGGGTGGTAGACGCCCAGGGTCCAGGCCACCAGCCCGCCCCAGCCGTGGCCGATCACCACCGCATTGGCCTCGCCCAGGGCGCGGACCAGCCCGGCCGCGTCGGCGGCCGCGGTGATCAGGTCGTAGCCGCGGGGCGGCTTGTCGCTCCCGCCGTAACCGCGCAGGTCCACCGCCACCGCGCGGAAGCCCGCCCCAGGCAGCCAGGCCAGCTGATGCCGCCATGTCCACCAGAATTCCGGGAAGCCGTGCAGCATGAGCACCAGCGGCCCGTCGCCGGCCTCGGCAATGTGGAACCGGCTCCCGTTGGCGCTCACCGACCGGTGGGTCCACGGCCCGCTGAGCTGAACCGCGGACTCGGCGTTCACGGCCATCGCGCTCGTCTCACCTGGCCTCGCGCGCGGTGACCTCGGCCGGCCGGCCGTCGCCGCGGATCCCGGGCCGCTCGCCGCCGCGGCCGACCCCGGGCTGCTCCCCGTCGCCGCGCAGCATGTCCAGGCTCTCGGTGACCGACTTGCGGGTCCGGCGCAGGCCGGACAGGTGCCGCACCCCCAAGTAGGCCACGCCCACCGCGATGACCGCGAGCAGCACGCAGGTGCCGGCCACGATGAGGAAGGCCGCCCAGGGCCAGATGCCCAGGGCGATCAGGCCGTAGGCGAAGGCCCAGCACAGCAGGATGAGCACGATGCAGCCCACGAACGCGGCCGCGCCCGACAGCCCGACGGCCAGGCCGACCCGCCTCATGTCACTGCGCAGTTCGGTCTTGGCCAGGTCGATCTCGTACCGGATCAGCTGTGAGACGTCTTTAGCCGCCAGGGCCACGAGATCCCCAAGTGACTGGTCAGAACCCGTGGGTTCTGGTGTTTCGCTGCGGACCATCGTGTCCCTCTCCCGTCACGCGGACCTTTGCCCACTGTCGGCGCGGCCGTCGCGGCCCGCGCCCGGTATCTCCATCCCACCCGGCGGGGCGGGGCCTAGCCAACGACCGAGGCTAACGTTTTCCCCTTGTGATCAGGCAGTATCCCGGCCGGCCCGGCGTTTCGCGCTCGCCGGAGGACAACTGCCGCGATGTGTCGCGATTCGCCAGCAATCGTGCCACGTTTCCGGTCATAGAGCCAAGCCACCCGGTGCGCGGCAGGCACGCCACCTGGCCCCGCCGCCCGCGGTCACCCACCCCGGAAAGCAAGCGGCGCCCCTGGCCGGGGCGCCGCCGCGCAGCACGTCATGCCTGGCTACCAAGCGTGCACCTTCTCTGTCAGTCAGGCTGACCGCCCTTGTCCTGGCGCTCTGACCTGGCCTGACACGCCTCCCGCGGCTGGTCGCGCGTGGGTACCTGGCTGCCGTGCCCGGACGCTCAGACGTCCGTACCACCGTTCTACGTCGAAATCCCCGACCTGAAAAGACCCTCGCGTAACCGATTCGTGATCTCAATCAGTTCTGGCGATCACATGCCGTTAACCAGTGGCTTGCCGTCCGGCCTCGCGGCGGCCAAAAAAAGGAGGCGGCGCCCGCCGGGGGGGAGAGCGGGCGCCGCGCGCACGGTCCGACCCTGGGGGGGGAGGTCGGCTCCGTCCTATTAGAAGCTTATCCGCATGGGGCTTACGAATCGACCCGCATGCAGCGTCAGCTATTAAAAGTAGAACATATCTGACCCGGCGATGAACAGTACTGTCGCAAGGTTGTGGCGAGACTGTCGCGCCGTCATTACTCCTCAGTAGCTCCTAACAGGGACGTTATCAGCTGGTAAGATTCGGTCTTCCGGCCGGCGGCGGGTCGCCGTTTACGCCTTCCGCGACCAAACGACACCGTTCATGCTACTTGTCCTGAGTGTGCTAAGCACGTTAACTCCGGGGCCTTTTAGTGACGAAAGCGCCTTGTGTGGCGTTAGTGGCTGTTGACGAGAAGAGCGTCCAGCAGGGCCACAGCGCCGCGTTTGCTGAGCGGGTGGTTGGCGGTGCCGCATTTGGGTGACTGGACGCAGGACGGGCAGCCGGCCTCGCAGTCACAGCCGGAGATGGCCTGCCGGGTGGCGGTGAGCCAGTCCCGGGCGGCCTGGAAGCCGCGCTCGGCGAAGCCGGCCCCGCCGTCGTACCCGTCGTATACGAACACGCTGAGCCGCCCGGTGGCCGGATGCAGGTCGGCGGACACCCCGCCGATATCCCAGCGGTCGCAGGTGGCGAACAGCGGCAGCAGGCCGATGCTGGCGTGCTCACAGGCGTGCGCGGCCCCGCCCAGGTCGACGCCGGCCGCGGCCAGCCGGTCCCGCTCGGCGGCCGAGATCGTCCACCACACGGCCCGGGTCAGCAGGTGCCGCGGCGGCAGGTCCAGCGGCTCGTCCCCCAGCGGCGCGCCGCCCTCGGCGCGGCGCTTGGTGTAGCTGACCACCTGGCGGGTGACCTGGACATCGCCGAAGCGGACCTCGGCCTGCCCCCAGGTCGCGCGGCGCAGCTCGCCGGTGACCTCGATCTGGGTCACGTCCCGGGCCGTGGTGAGGTAGCCGGGGTCGCCCGGCTCGACCAGCGCCACCCGGTCGGCCAGGTCGAGGCGGCTGACCAGGTAGCTGTCGCCCTGGTGCAGGTAGACCGCACCGTCGTGGACGATCAGCTGGGCCGACGGCTCGTCCACGGTGCCGACCAGCCGGCCGGTGGCCTGCTCCACCACGCGGACCGGGGCGTCGCCGGCCCCGCGCAGCCCGCCGGGGCCGGCCAGGCCGCGGCGCATGCTGTACCAGCCGGCCGGGCGTCGGCGCAGCCGGCCGGCCCGGGTCAGCTCCTCGACCACCGCCCGGGCCTGCGGGCCGAAGATGTCCAGGTCCTGGTCCGTGAGGGCCAGCTCGGCCGCGGCCGCGCACAGGTGCGGTGCCAGCACGTACGGGTTGCCGGGATCCAGGACCGTGGCCTCGACCGGGTGCCGCAGCAAGATCTCCGGGTGCCGGACCAGGTAGGTGTCGAGCGGGTCATCCCGGGCGATGAGCACCGCCGCCGCGCTGCGCCCGCTGCGCCCGGCCCGGCCGGCCTGCTGCCAGAGGCTGGAGAAGGTGCCGGGCCAGCCCGCGATCAGCACCGCGTCCAGGCCGGTGATGTTGACCCCGAGCTCGAGCGCGGTGGTGGCGGCCAGGCCGACCAGGCGGCCGTCGCTGATCGCCGCCTCCAGGTCGCGCCGGTCCTCGGGCAGGTACCCGGACCGGTACGCGGCCACCTTGGCCTCGGGTGCCTCATGCCCGCCGAGCGAGCGGCGGGCGGCCAGCGCGACCGTCTCGGCGCCGCGCCGGGACCGGATGAAGGCCAGCGTCGGCACGTCCTGCCGGACCAGCCGGGCCAGCAGGTCGGCGGTCTGGGCGGTCGCTGTGCGGCGCAGCCGGACGCCGGCCTCGCCGCGCGCGTCGGTCAGCGGCGGTTCCCACAGGGCGAACGCGAGCGGCCCCCGGGGCGACCCGTCCTCGGTGACCTCCTCGGCGTCCAGCCCGGTCAGCAGCCGGGCGCAGGCGCCCGGGGTCCCGACCGTCGCCGAGGCCAGCACGAACACCGGCCGGGCCGGCCCGCCGGGCCCGGGAATGGGCCCGGGAGCGGGCCCGGGGGTGAGCCCGGGGGTGAGCCCGGGGGTGAGCAGGGCGTGATGCGCCACCACCCGGCGCAGCCGCCGCAGCACGTGCCCCACGTGCGAGCCGAACACCCCGCGGTATTCGTGGCATTCATCGATGATCACGTAGCGCAGCCGGCTGAAGAACCCCGACCAGCGCACGTGCCGGGGCAGCAGCGACTGGTGCAGCATGTCCGGCGTGGTCAGCAGGTACCGGGCGTGGCTGCGGGCCCAGTCGCGCTCGGCCCGGCTGGTGTCGCCGTCGAACGTCGCGGCCCGGATCCCGGGCAGCCCCAGGGCGCGGATCGAGGCCAGCTGGTCCGCGGCCAGTGCCTTGGTCGGCGTGACGTACAGCACCGTGTCGCCGGCCAGCACCGCGGTGAGCGCGGGCAGCAGATAGCCGAGCGACTTACCCGACGCCGCGCCGGTGGAGATGATCACGTTCCGGCCGGCCCGCGCGTGGTCGGCGGCCTCGGCCTGATGGGACCACGGCGCCCGGATGCCGCGCCCGGCGAACGCGCCGGTAACCTCGGCCGGTATCCACGACGGCCAGGGCACCTCCCGCCCGGCCCGGGCCGGGATGTGCTCCACGTGGACGGGGCGCCCCGCCCGCGGGTCGTCCAGCAGGATGCCCAGAGCCCGGTTCCCTGCGGGCCGAGGTTGGGCCGCGGGGGGTTCGGCGGGGAGGGAAATATCCGAGAGCGTAGCCACAGCATTTCTGAGTGTCTCACCCGTTGGGGGATGCTCGGAGGCATGATTTCGTATAGACATGACATCGGAGCGTGGTTGAATGCCGCAGTGGGTCACGCCCTGCGCTCAGCCGCGGGGGGCGGCACGTTAGGATGACGCCTTCAAAGGCGCTGGAGGATTTGTGGATCTGAAGCTGGGTCACTACAACAAGGACGGCATCGAGGTCGTCGATGTCGAGGGCGAGATCGACGTCTACACGGCGCCGCGGCTCCGTGAGCTGCTGATCGATCTGGTCAACAAGAACAACTACCAGCTCGTCGTCAACATGGAGAAGGTGGAGTTCCTCGACTCCACCGGCCTCGGGGTGCTGGTCGGCGGGCTGAAGCGGGTGCGCGCCCACGACGGCTCCCTGGACCTCGTCTGCACGCAGGAGCGGATACTCAAGATCTTCCGGATCACCGGGCTGACGAAGGTGTTCGGCATCCACGAGACCGTGGACGATGCCATCGCGGCCAAGAAGTCCGAGAAGTAGCCCCGGCCGCGGCCCGAGAACCCATCGGAGATGGCCACCGTCGAAGTTACGTTCACGCCGCTGCCCGCGCACGTCCGGACCGCGCGGCTGGTCGCCACCGCGGTCGCGCGGCGCAGCGGCGTGGACGAGTCGCTGCTCGATGAGGTCCGTCTGGCCGTGGGTGAGGCCTGCTCGCGCGCGGTCGAGGCGCACCAGCGGCACTGCCCGGCCGAACCGGTCCAGATCGAGATGACCGACTCCGGCGAGCGGTTCGTGGTGGTCGTGCGCGATCACGCTCCGACGGCGGCCGCCCGCCCGGACCCGGCCGCCCCGCCCGGCGACGGTACCGACCGCAACGGTGTCGGCTCCGGCGGCGTGGCCTCCGAAGGCGTCGGCTCCGGCAGTGCTGGCTCAGACGGTGCTGGCGCAGACAGTGCTGGCGCAGAAGGGGGATCGGCCATCCCCGCCGGGTTCGGGCTGGCCGTGATCTCCGGCCTGGCCGATGACGTGCGCGTCCTGTCGACGAGTTCCGGCGTCAGCGTCCAGATGAGCTGGCCCTCCACGGCCGCCCCGTCCTGACCCCAGAACGCCGGCCGCTTCCCGCGCCAGCGCGGCCTAGGTCACACTATTTTCTCGCAGAGGTCACGGTAATATTACGTAACTGTTAGGAACGGCCCGGTGTTCATGGTTCGGCGTGTGCCTGCGTAGACTCCCGGCCACTCGTCTGTTTGCCGATCGGCACCTCTTCCGTTCGGAGTTCCAGGAGGTCGAATGTTCCGGCATGTCTCTGCGCTGGCGGCCAATTCCGTCAGCGTGAGCGGCTCCAACCTGACCTGGGTGGTCATCGTCGCGGTCGTCGGATTGATTGCGCTGGCCACGGCCGGCGCGCTGGTCCGGGAGGTGCTCGCGGCCGGCCAGGGGACCCAGCGGATGCAGGAGATCGCGCGCGCCGTGCAGGAGGGTGCGGCCGCGTACCTGCGCCGCCAGTTCAAGACCCTCGGCGTGTTCGTGGTCGTCATCTTCTTCGTGCTGCTCGTGCTGCCCGCCGAGGGCCACGGAGTGCGCTTGGGCCGGAGCATCTTCTTCCTGGTCGGCGCCCTGTTCTCGGCGCTGACCGGGTTCACCGGCATGTCGCTGTGCGTGCGCGGCAACGTCCGGGTGGCAGCCGCGGCCCGCGAGGGCGGCGAGCGTACCGCGTTCCGGCTCGCGTTCCGCACCGGCGGCGTGGCCGGCATGTTCACCGTCGGCCTGGGCCTGATCGGCGCGGCGGTCGTGGTGCTGATCTACCGGGGCAACGCGCCGGACGTGCTGGAGGGCTTCGGCTTCGGCGCCGCGCTGCTGGCCATGTTCATGCGGGTCGGCGGCGGCATCTACACCAAGGCCGCCGACGTCGGCGCGGACCTGGTCGGCAAGGTCGAGCAGGGCATTCCCGAGGACGACCCGCGCAACGCCGCCACGATCGCGGACAACGTGGGCGACAACGTGGGCGACTGTGCCGGCATGGCCGCGGACCTGTTCGAGTCCTACTCGGTCATGCTGGTCGCCGCGCTGATCCTGGGCAAGAGCGCGTTCGGCGACGACGGCCTGGTCTTCCCCCTGATCATCCCGGCCATCGGGGTCCTGACCGCGATCATCGGCATCTTCTCGGTGGCGCCGCGGTCCCGTGACCGCAGCGGGATGACCGCGATCAACCGCGGCTTCTTCATCTCCGCGATCATCTCGGTCATCGGCGTGGCCATCGCCAGCTTCACCTTCCTGCCGTCGCACTTCTCCAGCTTCCAGGGCGTCACCGACCCGCTTATCCGGGCCTTTACCGGCAACCCGCGCGTGATCGCGTTCGTCGCGATCCTGATCGGCATCGTGCTGGCCAGCGCGATCCAGCTGCTGACCGGGTACTTCACCGAGACCAGCCGGCGGCCGGTCAAGGACATCGGGCAGAGCTCGGAGACCGGGGCGGCCACCGTCATCTTGTCCGGCGTGTCTATCGGCATGGAGTCCGCCGTCTACTCGGCCCTGCTGATCGCCGCCGCGGTGTTCTGCGCCTACCTGCTGGCCACCGGCAACGCCACCGTCGCGCTGTTCGCGGTGGCCATGGCCGGCATCGGCCTGCTGACCACGGTCGGCGTCATCGTGTCGATGGACTCCTTCGGCCCGGTCACCGACAACGCGCAGGGCATCGCGGAGATGTCCGGCGACGTCGAGGGCGACGCGGCGCAGGCCCTGACCCACCTGGACGCGATCGGCAACACCACCAAGGCGATCACCAAGGGCATCGCGATCGCGACCGCGGTGCTGGCCGCGACCGCGCTGTTCGGCTCGTTCCGCACCCAGGTCGAGTCGGCGCTGGGCCCCCGGGCGGCCACCTTCAACCTGGACGTGTCCCAGCCGAACATCCTGGTCGGCGTCATCATCGGCGCGTCGATCGTGTTCCTGTTCGCCAGCCTGCTGATCATGGCCGTCGGCCGCGCCGCGCAGGGGGTGGTCCTCGAGGTCCGCAACCAGTTCCGCGCCCACCCGGGGATCATGGACTACACCGAGAAGCCCGAGTACAGCCGGGTCATCGACCTGGTCACCCGGGATTCGCTGCGCGAGCTGATCACGCCCGGCCTGCTCGCGGTCATGGCCCCGATCGCCGTCGGCTTCGCCCTCGGCTACCAGCCGCTCGGCTCCTACCTGGCCGGCGCGATCGCGTGCGGTGTGCTGATGGCCGTCTTCCTGGCCAACTCCGGCGGCGCCTGGGACAACGCCAAGAAGCTGGTCGAGGACGGCGCGCACGGCGGCAAGGGCTCCGACGCGCACGCCGCGACCGTCATCGGCGACACGGTCGGCGACCCGTTCAAGGACACCGCGGGCCCCGCCATCAACCCGCTGATCAAGGTGATGAACCTGGTCTCGCTGCTGATCGCCACCAGCGTGGTCAAGTACAGCAACAACACCGGCCTGCGGGTCGGCGTGGCCCTGGGCGCGGTGATCGTCATCGTGGTGGCCATCGTGATCTCCAAGCGCCGTTCCGCCGGCATGACCGAGGCGACCCCGGTCGGCGCCGAGGTGGCCGGCGCCGTCTCGCCCGCCGTCGGGGGCGCTCCGCCCGCCGTCGAAGCCGCCTCCGACTCCCCGGCCACAAAGGTCACGGGCGTCCCAGCCGACTCCGATCCCGACCGCGCCGCGGCCGCCAAGCGCCTCGAATAGCCCCAGGGCCGCTCCGGGGCGGCTAGCCGTCCTCGGCCACCTCGTCAGACGGGATGCCGAGCAGGTACAAGATCGCGTCCAGGTGGGGGATGCTCAGCGAGGTGTCGGCCGCGTCCCGGACCACGGGCTTGGCGTTGAACGCGATGCCCAGCCCGGCGGCGGCGATCATGTCCAGGTCGTTGGCGCCGTCGCCGACCGCCACCGTCTGGGACAGCGGAACGCCCGCGTCAGCGGCGAACCGGCGCAGCGCGTCGGCCTTGGCTGCCCGGTCGATCACCGGGCCGGACAGCCGCCCGGTGAGCTTGCCGCCGGAGATCTCCAGCACGTTGGCCGCCACGTAGCCGATGCCGAGCTCGGTGGCCAGCGGGCCGATGACCTGGACGAAGCCGCCGCTGACGATCCCGGATTTGTAGCCGAGCCGGCCCAGCGTGCCGATCAGCGTGCGCGCGCCCGCGGTCAGCCGCAACTCGCCCCGGACCTCGTCCAGCACCGCGGCCTCCAGCCCGGCCAGCAACGAAACCCGCTCGCGCAGCGACGCGGCGAAGTCGAGTTCGCCGCGCATGGCCGCCGTGGTCACCTTGGCCACCTCGGCGGCGCAGCCGGCCCGGGCGGCCAGCAGGTCGATGACCTCGTCCCGGATCAGGGTGGAGTCCACGTCCATCACGATCAGCCGCAGCGCCCGCCGGTGCAGGCCGCCGCGCTGGACCGCGACGTCGATGCCCTGGGTGACCGCCACCCGGGCCAGGTCCTGGCGCAGCGGTACCGGGTCGCCGCCGGAGATGTCCATCTCGATGCAGGTCACCGGGTGCCGGGCCAGCCGGCCGATCCGGTCGATGTTCGCCCCGCTGGCCGCGATCCGGCCGGCGATGGCGGAGATCGCGGCCGGGGCCAGCGGGCTGCCCAGCACGGTGACGTGCAGCCGCCCGCCCCGGCCAGGACCGCCGCCCGAGCCCGAGCTCGAGCCGGTGGTGATCTCGGCCTCCAGGCCGAGATCACGGGCCAGCGCGGTGGCCGAGGAATGGATGCCGGTCAGGTCGGGCGGCCCGTCGCATTCCAGGAGCACGCCCAGGACCAGCTTGCCGCGGATCACCACCTGCTCGATGTCCAGCACCGCCAGCGGATACCCGGCCAGTACGCCGAACAGCCTGGAGGTCACGCCCGGCCGGTCCGGGCCGGTCAGCGTGATGAGCACCGTGGTAGTCATGGCGGCGCCAGGCTACCGGAAAAGCCCACCAGCCAGCGGGCCGGTGCCGCCGGTGGTGATAACGTGACGTGTCCGCCCGGACCGGGAGCGCCAGTGGCCGCTGTCCCGGTTACTTGACACAACGAACGACATCTGGATATGAGGTTCGGGTGAGATGCGGGCGATGCGGCGCGTCTTCGGGGGCGGCAGACCGGTTCTGCGGAACGTGCGGCGCCCCCCTGGGCGGCTGTCCGTCATGTGGTGAGCCGGTGGTGCCCGGCGACCGTTTCTGCCGCGCCTGCGGTTTCCAGCTGTCCGGTCACCCGGCGGCCGGGCCGACCCCGGCGGCCAGGGCGGTCCCGGGGCCGGAGCACGAGCCGGTGGCCGAACGGCGGGTGTGCTCGGTGCTGTTCTGTGACCTGGTGGGCTTCACGCCGTTGTCCGAGTCGCGGGACCCCGAGGCGGTCCGCGAGCTGCTGTCCCGCTACTTCGGGGTGGCGCGGACGGTGATCGGCCGCTACGGCGGGACGGTCGAGAAGTTCATCGGGGACGCGGTGATGGCGGTGTGGGGGACGCCGGTCGCCTCCGATACGGACGCCGAACGCGCCGTCCGGGCCGCGCTGGACCTGGTCACCGCGATAGAACAGCTGGGCGCCGAGGCCGGCATACAGAGCCTGGCCGCCCGCGCGGGCGTGGTGACCGGCGAGATGGCGGTCAACCTGGGCGCGGTCGGCGAGGGCATGGTGGCCGGGGACGCGGTGAACACCGCCGCCCGGGTGCAGGCGGCCGCGGAACCCGGGCAGGTGCTGGCCGACGAGTCCACCCAGCGGCTGGCCGGCCGCGCGGTCGGGTTCGCCGACGCCGGCGAGCATGTCCTGAAGGGCAAGACCGAGCCGCAAAGACTGTGGCGCGCCACCCGGGTCGTGTCCAACCTGGGCGGCGCGCAGCGGGTTGACGGCCTGGAGGCCCCGCTGACCGGGCGGGACGCGGAGCTGCGCACGATCAGGGAACTGTTCCACGCCGCCGTCGAGCGGCAGGTGCCGCGCCTGGTCCTGGTGTCCGGCCCGGCCGGAGTCGGGAAATCCCGGCTGGGCTGGGAGTTCGAGAAGTACACCGACGGCCTGGCCGCCGAGGTGTGGTGGCACCGGGGCCGCTGCCTGTCCTACGGGGAGGGCGTGGCGTTCTGGGCCCTGGCCGAGATCGTCCGGCAGCGGCTCGGCATCGCCGAGGAAGACACCGCCGAGGTCGCCGCGGCCAGGCTGAGCGACGGCCTGGACCAGTTCGTGCCCGATCCGGGCCAGCGGGCCTACGTGGGCGTCCGGCTGGGCCGGCTCCTGGGCGTGCCCTTCCCGGAAGACCCAGGAACCACGCTGGCCCGGGAGGAACTGTTCGCCGGGTGGCGGGTGTTCTTCGAGCGCCTGGCCGCGCAGATGCCGGTCGTGCTGCTGGTGGAGGACGCCCAGCATGCCGACGACGGGCTGCTCGACTTCCTGGACCACCTCATCGACTGGGCCCGCGACCTGCCCATCTACGTGCTGGTCTTCGCCCGCCCCGAGCTGCACCAGGCCCGGCCGGGGTTCGGGACCGGGCGCAACCGGAGCACGCTGACCCTGGATCCGCTCGACGCCAGGTCGATGGACCGGCTGGTCGACGCCCTGGTACCGGGGATGCCACCCGCCGCCCGGGCCCAGATCACCGGCCAGGCCCAGGGCATCCCGCTGTTCGCGGTGGAGACCGTGCGGGCACTGATCGACCGTGACATCGTCCAGCCGGTCGAGGGCGAGTACCGCCTGGTCGGCGACATCGG
>Ga0335072_10002329_pt1 | contig 29592 bp, 19 predicted proteins | sample Lox_Sample_21_FD_206725 | JGI IMG/M metagenome (GOLD analysis project Ga0335072, IMG submission 206725) | Soil microbial communities from Loxahatchee National Wildlife Refuge, Florida, United States - Lox_Sample_2.1 | ecosystem: Environmental > Terrestrial > Soil > Wetlands | place: USA... | reverse complement strand
CCATCGAGGCCATCGAGTCCGTATGTCGCCAGGACAGGCGCTTCCGCTGCATACGCCGCATTGGCAGGCGAGGGCTTTCATCAGCCGTCGTCGAAGGCATCCAGAGCACCTTCGCCCCCTTCGTCGCAGTCATGGACGCGGACCTGCAGCACGACGAAACTCTTCTCGTTGCGATGCTCCGGGACCTGCAGTGGGGCCACGCCGAGCTCGTGGTCGGATCACGCTATCTGCGAGATGGCGGAATTGGCTCCTGGGACAGCCGACGGGCATGGATAAGCAGGCTCGCCACCAGGCTATCGCGGGTGCTTCTCAAGGGACGGGCCTTGAGTGACCCCATGAGCGGCTTCTTCGCAATGCGCCGGTCAACATTCGACGCGCTCGTGCGAGACCTTTCGGTGCAAGGCTACAAAATCCTGCTCGACATCATTACGTCCTCCTCAAAGGAACTTCAGATAAGGGAGCTGCCCTATATATTCGGTACGCGCCGGGAAGGCAGCAGCAAGCTGGATAGTTCGGTAGTTATCGACTTTTTTGTATTGATCGTTGATAAGCTCACCGGACGCTGGATACCGGGACGCTTCATTATCTTTGCCACAATAGGCGCCATCGGTTTCGTGTTCCACATGAGCGTCCTGGCGCTGGCGCTGGCAGCGGGTGCTGCATTCATGCTGGCCCAGTCCGTGGCAACTTCCTTGGCGATTGCCGCCAACTTCTTCCTCAACAACTTTCTTACCTACCGGGATCGCCGCCTGCGTGGGGTAACGCCCATATTAATTGGCCTTGCCAGTTTCTATGCAGTTTGTCTGGTGGGTGCTGTCGCCAATGTCGGCATAGCAAGCGTAATGTTCTCACACCGTTATGCCTGGTGGTTCGCCGGCCTTTGTGGGGTGCTGGTAGGGGCCGTATGGAACTACGCGGGGGCCTCCACCCTCACGTGGCGACCCAACGTGCGGCGCACGAGGCTACCGGCGACAGCGCGCGGCAGCACGCTTGCCATTATGTCGACGCAACAGTCCGGTGCCGCGGCACAAGCCCCGGGCATGGATCGACATGAAGTGACACTTTAGCATCGGGATGGCGAGCACTTGCACCTGACAGTTATGGGTTATGTGCTGCTTCCACTGTGCGTCCTGTATGCAGGTCGCCCCGAATCGCTACTACAACTCGCGTTGGTGGTGGCGCCCTTCGAAGCGAGCGCCGCAATCATCATCGGCAACTTCGGTCTGCAACTGGCAGCGGTCCCTGGGATGCTGTTCGTGGCGTACGTCATGATTCAGTATAGCCTAGGAATGCGCTACCCTGGGGAAGGCGTCGCCCTGAAGACGCTCGGGCCCCTGATGGCGCTCCTGGGTTACGCGCTGCTGTCCATTGCCATTCTGCCGGACCTCTTCGCCGGAAAGGTTTTCGTCGCACCGCAAAAGCCTGATCCCTTTGGCCCTTCGCTGACCCCACTTGAATACACGTCTGGCAACATGACGCAGACGCTATATCTCGCTCAGAATGTCATCACGTCGGTCCTTGCGGCACTGTTTGTCACACGTCGCAAAATTGCCTTCCGAGGCATACTCAGTGCCTACCTCCTGGGAGGCTACATTGAGATATTTATCGCGTGCTGGCAGTTCGCATCGCGGGTGGTCGGGGTGCCGTTCCCGGATGATGTGATCTATTCCAACCCGGGCTGGGCGATTGTCAGTCAAAGCATTGGCGAGGTACCAAGAATCCAGGGCTCATTCTCCGAACCTGCCGGTCTCGCGGTTTATATGGTCGGGCTATGCTTTTGCTCGGCTTGGCTGGTCGCGCAAGGCCATCGCACGATGCGGCCCGGGCTGCTGCTTGGTCTGTCCATGCTCACCGTCCTGATTTCGACCTCTACGACGGGCTTGGTATGTCTCGTGGTTGGCCTTCCGTTGGAACTGGCCATCGCCATGGCAGGCGGGACGGCTCAAGCACGCGCCCGCCTGACTCGCGTGATGGCGGCACTCGCTTTAGGTGGCGCACTCGCCATCGGACCGGTCTTCATCCTGAAGCCCAGCTTGCTAACAAGCGTGGACCTGGTTGTGACCGGCACACTATCCAAGCAGGATAGCGACTCATTTAAGGATCGAACCGCCCTCGACGAGGCGGCGCTCGCAACGGTGTCGGAAACCGGCGGTCTCGGTGTCGGCTGGGGCAGCTTCCGGCCATCGAGCCTGGTTCCCGGCCTGCTGGCCAATGGGGGCGTGTTCGCCGTGCTGATGCTGATATGGCTGGGCATCAATGTCGCGCGCCTTAAACGGCGTTGCACCAGGCTGCTGCGCCACCACGCGGCAAGCCCGCTGATTGACGGGCTGGTGGCAGCGGTGAGCGGGCAGGTCGTCGCGGCTCTGGTCTCGGCGCCATCAATCACGTCGCTTGCGTTCTTTCTGCAAATTGGCTGCCTGGTCGGGGCCGCAGCGCGTGTTTGTGTCGATGCAAGCAGTACCAGCCGAATCGCGTTGCCGGCGCACGCCACTCGCGGGATGAGATCACTGGCTGAGCCATTCCGGCCCGATTCGAGCCGACACGCATAGGGGGCCGCAAATGACTGATCGTCTTCGGACCGCAGCCGGACAACATCTGTTTGCTCCTCTGCCACGGATGCTGGGTGGACAGCGGCTGGATCTGCTTTATGGTGGATTCGGTCTCGCTACGTTGTGCTCTATTGTTGGTGTATTGTACGCTTTCTCTGTGCCGCCGCTGCAGGACTATGGCGACTGGACATATCAAGGCTACCTGCTGCACCGGATCCTGACGTTTGCGCCGGCGCCCGCGATGATCAAACTGTGGCCGGTGCCCAACAGCATTACGGAAGTCGCTCTGGCATTACTGGGATTTGTGCTTTCCCCAATTGCGGCGGCCAGGGCATGGATCGTCGTATACCTGCTCGCCGCATTCATCATTATGGCATTTGCGAGCCGCGATCACGAAGGACGCGTCAGCGGAGCGAAATTGTTGCTATTGATCGGTCTTGGGGTCGCGCACGCCCCTTTTTGGACCGGCGAAATCAACTATCAGGTCGGACTGCTGCTGCTTGTGCTATACGTCATCCTGTGCAGCCGGGATCGCGATCCGGGTCTGGTTTTCTTCGGCGTCTACGCCGTCGTGATGTTTTTTTGCCACGGCCTCTGCCTGGGCATGCTTTTGGTCTACGAAGGCTGGAGGTCGCTGCGAAAAGGCCGGGTAGTGCGGCTTGGGCTTGCGATCCTGCCGGTTATCCTTTTGGCAATCTGGTATAAAACGATGGACCCCCGCACCGAGCTTGCGACGCTGGACACCATGCCGCATTTGCTCGGTATCAAAGACGTCATAGGCTATTTCGTCTACCAGGTGGCCAAAACCGGCCCATACCATAACTTCTTTTTCGACGGTATGGGTGACTATCAACGTGCGCCTATTCTGTATTGGGCAGGATCCGTCGCAAATCTTGCCTTTGCCGGCTGCATGGGGGTATTGTTCCTCTCGTGGATCCGCGGATCGTGGCGCGATCCGTCTTGTCGCACCGAGTTGCTGACCGCACTGACGTTCATTCTGCTTGCCGCGGTAAACCCGAGTGGTTCTCTTGGGATCGCCAACACGGGAGAGCGGTTGATAGCACCGGCACTCATCTTGGCGGTGATCTCTGTCGAGCGCAGGACCATTGCCCAATATGCTGGCGCCTCGCTCATGATGCTGTCAGCGATGGTATTCATTTGGTTCGGCGTCGCTGCAACACGAGTTCCAAGTGCAGGCGCCGTTCCGTCTAATGGCATCGTCAGTGATCCCAGCGAACGATTCCACGTCCTGTTTTGGCATAAGACGTTCCAATTTGCACCACAAGCCGAAGCTGCGGAGCGAGCCTGGGCGAGCGGTACTGTTCCCACCTCTCCCATTGCCTTCGAAACAAGCCTGCTGTTGCGTAAACCAGCGACCGGGCCCGCCATCGCGCAGGCCCAGAAGTAGATCGACCATGCCTCACAAACTCCGCACTCGGCGTCTATCGTGGTGCAAGGGTCGAACTAGCCAAGGGCTTTCAACCCGGTACCGAGTATCGCACCCTGGATGGACGAGATTGCCGATCATCCTGCGATGTCTGGTCAGTCTCATCGCGCTGCTCGCAAGTGCTTCTGTCGCCAGAAGCGCTGTCGATCCCTCTGGGGACCGAGAAGGGAATGTCCTCGCGGTAAGCTGCACTAAGTTCCTGAGTTCTCTCGGTGTAGTCACCTTTGTGGACCAAGGATACGATGCCAGCGCGTACGCTGGTCCATTGCGGTACCTCGGCGTTCACAACATACGCGACGGTGAACGTCACTTGGCAGCCACCTTGAAACTCCACCAGGAAACGGGGGTTCTCGTTGACCTCGGCGGCCCGGATGTCAAAGGGATGCTGGTGGCCGCACGGGAACTGGCGGCCGCAGGTGCTCTGTTGTCGCTTGAGGGGCCGAACGAGCCGAACAATTCGCCGGTTGAATATGAGGGCAAGCGTGGGGGTGGAGCAGGTGACTGGCTTCCTGTCGCTCGCCTACAGAACGATCTGTACAAAGCAGTAAAGCAAGACCCGGTTCTGCGGCGTTATCCCGTGTTTGACGTCTCGGAGGGTGGGGCCGAGACCAACAACGTCGGCATGCAGTTCCTGATCATTCCCAAGGGGGAAGGGACGCTCATGCCAGACGGAACGGAGTTTGCAGACTACGCCAATCTTCATAACTACGTCATCGGCAATTGCCGGCGCTATCAGGACAACCAGGCCTGGCAAGCGGCGGACCCAACCTTGAATTCCTGTTGGGACGGAATGTTCGTCGAGTATGGGCGCACCTGGAAGCGCGGCTACATCGGATACAGCAGGGAGAACCTGCAAACTCTGCCCCGTGTCACTACCGAAACAGGCTGGGACTCGGTTGCCGATCCCGGGGGCGAGAATGTCCAGGGAAAAATACTGGTTAATACTTACCTTGCCCAGTTTATCCGAGGCTGGCGTTACACCTTCATCTATGAACTAAAGGACGGCGAGGGCGGGAGCGGTCACCAGGGTTTGTTCCGGGAGAATTGGACCCCAAAGCCGGCAGCCAATTATATACACAACCTTACATCGATCCTGGCGGATGGCTCACCGGTTCTCGCTCCAAAAGAGCTCGGCTTTACGATGAGTGGTGCTCGTGAAACCGTGCACGATCTCCTACTTGAGAAGAGTGATGGGACTTTTGACCTTGTGGTGTGGGGAGAGCAGGTAAAATCTACCAGCAAGGTAACGATCCATTTTGATAAGGTCCATTCCGATGTCAGGCTTTACGATGTCACCCAGGACCCCGAACCGGTTCAGAAGCTCGTGAACGTAACGGACGTCCCTCTGCTGGTCAGTGACCATGCACTGATTGTCGAAATCCGATGACGCGGGGGTGGCGTCGGCCAAACAGCGTTGTGTGGCGATTGGTGCCCGGCCCGCAGGCTGTCGAGCATATCGGCGGCGCTGCGGCCGTCCTTGGCCCTGTCCTTCGGCCAACTGCTACGTGACCATTGACTTGAGCTTGCGCCAGGTAGCGCGTGGGAAGTTACGAAGGAAAGGCCGGAACGCGATCGACTCATAACTTGCGATCCGGGTGTATTGCTCGGGGTGCACGACGTCGAGGCTCAGCCTGGCACGGGGCAAACGCGCGGCAGCCGCTTCCGCCCGCTGCATCAGATCGGTGCGAGACTGCCGCACGTAAACCAGGGTGTTCTGTTTGTACCAGAAGTCGATCGGCTGCTCCCAGAGGAGCGGGCGTATGAGGTCAAAAGTGGCGTAGCCTCGGTCCTCGAAATGCCCAGCCCACCACGATTGCCATTTCTCATTGATGTGCCGGTAGCCGCCTTGGTAGGGAATCGCGGCGCCAAATAGCACCAAGTCGGCATGTGACGTTATGGTGTCAACCAGAGACTGCGAAGCGGACGGCGCCAGATGCTCGCCCACCTCCGTGCAAACGATCAGATCGAAGCGGCGGCCGAATGTGATGGAATGATCCAGCATTGCGCATCGAAACGCCGACTGCGGGATCACCAACTGGGTACGATCGATCCATGGCCCGTCACATCCCATGACATCGGCAATCCCCAGACCGGTGGCCATGCGCAACCAGTCGCCATGGCCACAGCCGATGTCCAGAATACTGCTCGGCGCAAAGTCACGCTGGATTTGTGATAGGACCAAACAGGCCGCACGACGCGTCTTCTCTCGATGACGGGCGTGCCAATCGTCGCGGTACCGCGGCAATACGTTGGCTTCCACCGGGCGCCGGACTTGCTCGGGCTCGCTCGGCATTCGCAATCGCGTCAGGATGGAGGCGAATCGCTCGTTCTTCAGCAGCGATGCCGGTGGGCCGTCGATAGATCTGTTCATTCTGTGACGCCCCTTACTGAGACGCATTATTATGGGGATGATGGATATTATCAATCAACGATTGTTTCGGGTTGGTCCGATCGCGAGTGATCAGTTACTCGGGGTACTGATCGAACGGTGATAACTCTTATGGATGATCACTTCAGCCCGTGGCAACGCGGATGCGAAGTCAATCCAGACTCCGGCCTTGTTCATCGGCGGCGGCTACACTGAAAGCGGCTTTGCCGCGAGCCTCCACGCGCAGGCTCGTTACGGCACCGGCGCGTCCGGCGTTCTCCCCGTGACCGTAATGACCATGTTCGGGGCCGCCGGCCAGACCTGGTTACTGTGACAATGGCGGGCAACGTTCCCCGACCCGGAGCCGACCCGCGCGACAGACGAACTGAAGTGCCCGGAGCGAGCCGCAGTCACGATGCACCGTCCTGTTGTGCAGGTAACCAGAATTGAAAGACAGCACCCTGGCGAACGCTCGCGCTCGCCCATAACCGGCCGCCGTGAGCGTCGATGATCGAACGGCAGATCGACAGGCCTATCCCCAGGCCGCCGGGCTTGGTCGTGTAGAAGGCCTGGAAGAGCCGTTCGGGACTTGCAAGACCCAGCCCCGGGCCCGAGTCCTCCACCGCAACGACCACGCCGCCTGGCTCGGCTTGTCCCGTGCTGATCAGCAAGTCCCGCCTCCCCTCGCTGGTCCCGCTCATCGCTTCGACGGCGTTGATGATCAGGTTCAGGATGACTTGCTGCATTTGGACCCGGTCGCCGTGAATGAGCGGGAGGCCATCCGCGAGTTGCGTCTGCACCGAGACGTCGTTCTTTACCGCTTCGCCGCGGGTGAGCTCAATCAGGTCGCGGATCGCCGCGTTGATGTCCAAGCGATCCATTCGCGGCGGCGCCTTGTTGATGAGAGCACGGATCCGGGCGATGACGTCCCCAGCGCGATTGCCGTCCCGAACGATGCGAGCCAGCGTCGCCCTCGCCTCGTCCAAATCTGGTGGCTGACGATCAAGCCAGCGCAGCGCCGCGCGGGCGCTGGTGACTGTCGCGGTGATCGGCTGGTTCACCTCATGGGCGATCGAGGCCGTGAGCTGCCCCATGGTCGCGACGCGGTTCGCGTGCGCCAGCTCCATCTGCACCTCGCGGAAGGCCTCTTCGGCCCGCTTGCGCTCGGTGATGTCCCGCGCGATTTTCGAAGCGCCGATGACCCGGCCATCCGCATTCTTGATGGGAGATACGGTCAGCGAGACGTGCACAAGGGTCCCGTCCTTGCGCCGGCGCACGGTTTCATAAGGGTCAACGCCCTCGCCGCGGCGGATGCGGTCGAGTATGAAGGGTTCCTCATCGTAGCGTTCCGGCGGAATCACGATGGTCACCGACCTGCCGATGACTTCCGCGGCCGTATAGCCGAAGAGTTGCTCGGCTCCTTTGTTCCAGCTTGTGATGATGCTATTGAGGTCCTTGCTGGCGATGGCATCGCTCGAGGATTCGACGATGGAGGCGAGCCGCTGCACCGCTTGCTCGGCACGCTTGCGCTCGGTCAAATCCAGCACGAAGGCGACGCCCTGGTTTCCGCCTTCCTCGAAGCTTGCTCCGCCGATCAGCACGGGCACACGACTGCCGTCTTTCCGGAAGTATTCCTTCTCGAATGGCTGCATCGTTCCGACAGTTTTCAAATCTTCAACAGCCAGCACGTCGCGGTCGCGCCATTCCGTGGGCGTCAGGTCCGTCCAGCGTATGCGGCCGGACACAAGATCTTCACGTTCATACCCCACCATGCGGAGAAACGCGTCATTGGCATCAAGGATCTGGCCCTCCAGGTTCCAGAAAACGATTCCGATAATGTTCGCGTCGATCAGGCGCCGGATCTTCGCTTCGCGTTCGGCGAGATCGCGGTACAAGCGGGTATTCTCGAGTGAAATCGCCGCCTGCGAGGCGAGCAGCTTCAGCACAGCTGTCCGGTCCGGCGCGAAAACGCGAGGGGCCAGGTTATTCTCGAGGTACAACACCCCGATCAGCTTGGCCTGATTGAGCAACGGCAGGCAGAGAACTGAACGGGTCTGGCGCGCCCGGATGTACGGATCCGCTGCAAACGGGGACTGGGCCACGGCATCGTCGAGAATGACGCTCTCCTGGGTGTGCTGGACATAGTGGAGCAGCGACTGCGGCAGCACCGCCTCGACGACCGCATCGTCACGCGGATGCACCAGCACTGTATCCCCGTCAGTCGTGGCTTCCGCAGCAATCGACTGCGTAGCCCCTCGCACAAGAATTAGCAGGGCTCGCTCGGCACCCGCCTGCGCCATCGCCGTGCGCATGAGCGTTTCGATCAGCCTTGCGAGGACGATCTCGCCCGAAACGGCTTGCGACACCTTGATCACGGTCGCGAGGTCAAGGTGTTCGAGCGGCGCTCCGATCGTGCTGGTCGGTCCGGCAACAGAAGGCTCACTCTTGAGCTGCGGATTTAGCCGATCGAGCTGCCTGACCTTGCCCTCGGCGCCCCAACGGAGATAGCAGTACCGGGCATTTTGCAGGTACGTATGGGAAATCGTCTCGAAACCGCGTGCAGCGTAGAAACGCGCCGCGAGCTCATTGGCCAGCGCCTCGTTGTGGACAAAGCCGTTTGCGCGGGCCGAGCGAATGGCCCGTTCGTAGAGATCCATGGCATCAAGCGCGCGGCCTTCAATCCGGGCGATCTCGGCGCTGACCAGTGCGGCGCGGTTCTCGAAATTCTCCGGGCAGTTTTCGGCCCAGATTTGGAGCTGGCGGTAATGGGCATCCAGGGCCACCAGGTGCGGCTGCCGCTCATCGGCCGCCGCGATGTCCCACAATGCGGCGCGGGACAGCGCACCATAGAACTGATACTCCGCTGTTTCCAACAGGGACATCGATGTCCATAGCAGCGGTTGTGCCCGGGATGAAGCAGCTACGGCCGTCGCATAGTCGCCGGCGAGAAAGCGTGCCTGCGACTTTCGGATCCAGTACCAGCACTCGGGAAGCGCCAATGCGGGATTACTTGACAAATGGCGCTCGAACGCAAGTTCATCGAACTGCCCATCGTCAAAGGAGCCGAACCTCGCCGTCAGGCCACGCAACGTTCGGATCAACGCGAGCTGTCCGGTGGTCCAACAGACGATAACGCCGAACCGCAGGTTCTGCGCAAATTCGAGACCGCTTTCTACGTCCCTCTGAACCTCGACGAGCGGATCGCCCGAGAACAGAAGATTGCTGTTGAGCTGGCCGTAGCTCAATCCAGCATAGGTGAGGTCGCCGGTACGATGTGCGATTTCGAGTGCGCGACGCAGCAGGTCGCGGCCGGCCAGGACATGCCTCGTCCAGGCGATGACAAACCCGAAATTCTCGAGCGTCCTGGCCTGAAAGCGCTTCAATTCCGGCTTTTTTTCAACCAGCTCACAGCCGAGGCGGCCAAATCGATAACCGGCGTTGTAGTCGCCGAAAAGCGGTCCGGCAAACATGCCAAACAGCTCATAGGCGGAACATGAGGCGTCGCTGTTGCCATGCTCCAGACTGAGATTGACGGCTCTACAGGTTGCCAGCGGAAACAGACCCGACGATGTAAAGAACGCAGGCACGGCGACTCTTATCAGGAGGTCCACTGTCGCAAGCGACTCCGGATCACTCATCAAAGGCAGCTCAATGAGCTCCTCGATCTGGCGTCCGCCGAGCTGGGACCAGATCCGCTCGTATTCCCGGCGCGCTTCCTCTTCTGTCGGATTCGGCGACCAGCCGATGCCCAGGTGCCGGAGGTAGTCGAGACCCACCGCGACGGCGCGCTCGCTCTGATCGATGGTCATGTAAAGATCCACGCGCAAACATGCCACCGTTGCCCGTTGCACTGTCGTTGCTGCGCGCGTGGAAAGCGCAGCCAGGCGTTCTTCCGCTTCCGCGAGCGCGCCGGTCACGAACTCGCATTCGGCCCGCTGCAGTTCAAGCTCGAACATCAGCTCATGCCGGCGCTCCCAGGAGTCGGCGGGTAGCAGTGTCGCGCCGGCAATGAAATACTTCAGCGCAGAGGCGTATGCGGTAGAAGCTTTGGCCCGCTTGCCCGCAAGCAGGTTGAGCCCGGCCAACTGCTCGCGCTCGTCTCGCGACGTAATCAATGCTGCGCCGCGGTTGAGTTGATTGACGATATCGAATATCGCCTCCTCCCGCTTCTCGGGAGGAATGTGCACTGCAAGCAGTCTCCCTATTCGAAGATGTGCCTCGTCCCTTTGCTCCTCCGGGATCAACGAATAGGCGGCTTCCTGAACGCGATCGTGGACGAAGCGGTAGGCACCCGCCGCACGCTCGACCAACTCCTGGCGAATGGAGGGCCAGAGAGCCACGTGGACCTGATCCTCAGAAGTCCCGAGGACAATTGAGAGTGTCGTGATCTCGGTAATGTTTCCGAGACAAGCGAGAAGCTGCAACCCCTGCTGCGTTTCGGCCGGCAGGCGGGTGAGCTTCCCGACCATAAGGTCCACGACGTTGTCGGTGTATCCCTTGGCGTGGATGCGGCTGATATCCCAGTCCCAGCGCGCCGCATCATGATCGAAGGTGAGCATTCCCTCTTCCGTGAGCGAAGATATGAACTGAATGGCAAAAAACGGATTGCCATCGGTCTTCTCGTGCACGAGCTGCGCGAGTGGTGCGGCATGCGTGGGTTCGCAGCGCAGAGCCTCCGCAATCAGCTGCCCGAGATGCTCTCGGCCGAGTTTCGCAAGCGTGATCTCGGTTACCCTTCCGCCGGCGGTCTTGATGGCGTCGAGCTTCCGTATCAGCGGATGGTCGGTACTGACTTCGTTGTCCCGATAGGCTCCGATCAGCATGAGGTGCTGCAGATCCGACCGTGTCAGCAGATCCTCGAGCAGATCGAGCGTCGCCGCGTCGAGCCACTGCAAGTCGTCGAGGAAAAGCGCCAGCGGGTGTTCCGGCCGTGCGAAGACCCCGATAACGCGCCGGAACGCCAGTTGGAAACGCCGTTGTGCGTCCTGTGGCGGAAGCTCGACCACCGGCGGCTGGTCGCCAATGATCAGTTCCACCTCGGGGACGAGATCGATCAGGAGCCGTCCGTTCGGGCCTAGCGCCTCCAGAAGGGCGTCGCGCCAAAGAGTCAGCTCGGAGTCGCCCTTGCCGAGAAGAGGCCGAACGAGACTCTGAAAAGCCTGAGCGAGCGTTGCATAGGGGATGTCACGCTTATACTGGTCGAATTTGCCGGACACGAACAGGCCGCGCGGCGGGACCAGCGCCTTGTGCAGCTCATTGACGACCGAGGACTTACCGATCCCGGAATATCCCGAGACCAGCACCAGCTCCGGCGCCCCGCTTTCGACGATACGATCGAAGGCAGCGAGCAAGGTCTCCACCTCGCGCGCTCGCCCGTAGAGCTTCTCAGGGATCAGCAGCCGGTCGGGCGTGTCCTGTTGGCCGAGTGGAAAGTCCCCGATGGATCCCCGGGCTTCCCAGTCGATGAGGCAGCGTCGCAGATCGCGCTCGACACCGGCTGCGGTCTGGTAGCGATCCTCGGCCGTCTTGGCGAGCAGCTTTGTGATAATGGCTGAGACTGCCGCTGGGAGATTCGGCACTCGCTCGCTGGGCGGCGGCGGCTTTCTCGCGATATGGCAGTGCACCCACTCCATGGGATCGGCCGCAGTGAACGGCAGCGACGCCGTGAGCATCTGGAAGAGTGTGACGCCCAGCGCGTAGAGGTCGCTGCGGGCATCGATCGACCGGTTCATTCGGCCGGTCTGTTCCGGGGCCATGTAAGCGAGGGTGCCGGCGATGGTCTCGGGAGGCTCGGGCGCCGGCCGCTCTCGCAGCAGCCGCGAGGCAATGCCCAACCCGGTGAGCCTGACTTCGCCGGTCGTGCGATTGACAAGGATATTGGCCGGCTTGATGTCCTTATGGACGAGGCCGCGCCGGTGCGCCTTGCCGAGAGCGCTCGCGATGCCGGCGGCCAGGCGCAAGAAGCGTCCCAGCTCCAGAGGTGCGCCCAGCAGCCGGCCGAGCGGCTCACTGTCCGAATCCTCGAGTAACAGCACGGTCCGGCCGTGATCGCGCACAAGCTCCAGCGGCCGCGCCGCCCAAGCCGCGTCCAGCTCATCCTTCAAGCCGTATTCGTGAGTGAGGCGATCGAGGCTGGCCGGTGTCGGGTGCTCCGACGCAGGTAGCACGGCGAGCACCGCGTCCCGATCGCCATTGGCGCTCTGGCGCCGTGCCCGGCAGAAGACGCGGTCGCCATCCTCCCACAAGACGCCGAAGCTGCGATCCCCATCAGCGTCGAACCAAATCGAAGGACTCATCTGCCGCCCTCCACCATCTAGCCGGTGACGGCTGTCGGGCTGAGAAGTAAATGCGTCCGCCTCTCCCAGCCGGGCCGAGCTTGATCGGGGACGTTGCCACACCCAAGGCGGCGTGGCGATGTTTGCTCCTGGTGCGAACGGCCATTGTGCCGGTTCTGTCAGCCTCCCGCGCCAACAAATGCGCTCTGTTGTCGGCGGACGAAATGATCACGCGGATTTCAGGATGCCGATCGCCGCCGTGCGGGCGGCGGCGATCACCTGGAGCATGATTGCACGGCATCCTTGTCAACCTCGGCGCCGCGTTCTTTGCTACCGGCGATAGCAAAGGGAGGAATTGCGCGATGGCGCGGCAGACGACCGGATTTGGGCGGCGGGCGGTTTTGGGCGGGGCGGCCGCTCTGCCAATGTTGCGGCCAACCTGGGCCAGCGCCGCCGAAACGGTGCGTTTCGTGGTGGCTGAGTACAGTAACGCCACCGGGCCGTATTTCGAGCAAATGGCGCAGGAGTTCCACCAGGCCAATCCCGGCATCGACGTCAAGATCGAGGTGGTGAACTGGAACGTCCTGCTGCAGACACTGCAGACCGATATCTCCGGCGGTACCGCGCCCGATCTTTCCATCATCGGAACGCGTTGGCTGCTGGACTTCGTGAAGGACGGCGTGGCCGAACCGATGGATACCTACATGACGCCGGACTTCAAGCAGCGGTTCGTGCCGATCTTCCTGCAACCCGGATCAATCGGGGGTAAAATCTACGGCCTGCCGATCGCGGCCTCGGCCCGCGCCATGTTCTACAACAAGGCCATAATGACCAGGGCTGGGTTCCCCAATGGCCCCACAACCTGGGACGATGTTGTGGCTGCCGCACGCAAGATCAAGGGAACCGGCAGTTACGGCTTCGGCCTTCAGGGTAAGGAGATCGAAACCGATGTGTATTGGTATTACGCGCTCTGGAGCTATGGCGGAGAGCTGGTCAACAGTCAGGGCAAAGCTGCGTTCGATGGTCCCGCAGGGGTGCAGGCGCTGACACTGTATAAGATGTTGGTCGAGCAAGGTCTGACCGAATCCGGTGTGACCAGCTATAATCGGGAGGATCTACAGAACCTGTTCAAGCAGGGTCGCCTGGGCATGGTGATCACCGCGCCGTTCCTGATTGGTCAGATCGCCAAGGAGTCCCCGAACCTGCAATACGGCATCGTGCCGGTTCCCAGAGGAACCACGCAATCGACTTACGCCGTGACTGATTCCATTGTGATGCTCAAGAGTTCCAGGGTGAAGCAAGCTGCGTTCAAGTTCCTGGAATTCATTTTCAGCAAGCAGCCCAGGGTACTGTTCAACAAGAACGAAGGGTTCCTGCCGACGACCAGGGCGGATGCCGAGGATCCGTATTTCGCTGACGATCCACGACTGAAAGTGTTCATTGATCTTATGCCGCACGCGCATTTCGCACCCGTGATAGCCGGCTGGGAGGATGTAGCGCAGGACGTGATCAATTCATTGCAGTCGGTCTATCTCGGCAATACGCAGCCGGAGGCCGCGCTGAAACGCGCGGCAGGGCAGGCTGATCAGGTTCTGTAAGAGGGGGGAATGGTAAGCGCAGGGCAGGCGAGCGAGCAGGGGCAGCCTGCCGCGCTGCCGCGGATCTTGCCGCCGTTCCTGCGGCCGGCGCGGCATGGCCTGCCGCCCCTGCTGCTGGTTCTCCCAAGTCTGCTTCTGGCGACTGCGATCGTCGTTTATCCATTCTTCGTGATCGTGCGGCTGTCGCTGTCGAACGTTTCGCCGTTCGGCCAACTTCGCGGTTTCGTTGGCTGGGCCAATTATGCGGCGGTCCTGGCTGATCCGATATTCTATGGTGCGCTGTGGCGGACCTTGATCTGGACCGCCGCGGTGGTTGGGGGCACCGTGCTGATCTCGATGCCTGTCGCACTGGTGCTGCAGCAGGAGTTTTACGGCCGCGCCATCGCCCGCATCGTTATCATGCTACCCTGGGCACTGTCCCTGGCAATGGCGGCGATCCTTTGGGAATGGTCGTTCAATGCCGATTATGGAATGATCAATGGGGTGCTGCGAAACCTGGGTCTGAGTTCCGGCGCGATACACTGGATGGCTCGCGCCGACACGGCCTTTCCCGTCGAGATCGGCGTCGGGATTCTGGTTTCGATCCCGTTCACCGCGACCATCTTCCAGGGTGGATTGTCATCGATGCCGACTGAAATTTACGAGGCGGCGCGGGTTGACGGCGCCTCTGGCGTCCAGCAGTTCCGCTACCTTACGCTTCCGCTGCTCAAGCCGTTCATCCAGATCGCCATCGTGCTGAACGTGATTTACGTGTTCAACTCGTTTCCGATCATCTGGGTGATGACTCACGGAGGGCCGGACAACTCTACCCACATTCTGGTGACTTACGCTTATGAGCTCGCGTTTGGTCTTGGCAGACCAGGGCCTGCGGCCGCGATTTCCGTGCTGATGCTGGCAATTGTGCTTGCGTTTACCATGGTTTATCTCCACTTGCAGCGCGAGCCGACATGAAGCGTAAGCTGCGCCGATCCGTCGTCTGTTGGCTGGTTCTGAGTCCGCTGATCGTGCTCGTGCTGTTTCCCTATGCGGTTATGGTGTTCACCGCACTGAAACCCACATCAGAGGTGATGTCGTATCCTCCGCGTTGGCTTCCGCGCCACTGGAGCTTTGCGAGCTTTCCCGCCATGTGGGAGCAGGCTGATCTTGGCACGGCAATTATGAACAGCGTGGTGATCTCCTGCGGTTCGGTATGTCTCGCGTTGTGCGTGGCTGTCCCGGCGGCCTATGCCGTTGCAAGGCTGCAGTTCCGCCTGAAACCGCGTTACCGGTTGTTCCTGCTGGTAACGCAGATGCTGCCGCCGGTGCTGCTGATTCTCGGCCTGTTCCGCACGGCCGCAGCCATTCCGTTCGGCGACGGGTCGCTGGTTAATACGCGGCTTGGAGTGATCCTGATCTATGGGGCCTTCCAGATCGCGTTTTCTGTCTGGATGCTGTCGGCCTACTTCACCGCCATTCCCCGCGATATCGAGGAAGCTGCCTGGATCGATGGCTGCGGACGGGTCCGTGCCGTCTGGCACATCTTTCTGCCGCTTGCGGTTCCCGCCATTGCCGTCTGTGCGTTGGTCGCGTTCGTTGCTGGGTGGAATGAATATGTCGTCGCACTGACGATGCTGCGCGACCGTGATAAGCAGACGGTGACGTTGCAGGTCGTGAATCTGGTTGCTGGCCGCTATTCGGTCGAGTGGAATCAGGTGATGGCCGCGACGTCGGTGGCAACCTTGCCGGTTGCCGTTGTTTTTGCGGCGCTACAGCGGTTTCTGGTGAAAGGGCTTACGCTGGGCGCGGTGAAGTGACAGTTACCGCGCCCGCGGGCGGACGCGGCGGCCGGACCTCGGGTTGCCAATCCACCAGACTTTCTCAGTGGCTCGCTACAGCAGATCACTCCGGATACACGCGGTGGTGTGCCCGGGCGCCACCTCTTGCAGAGCCGGCTCGATTCGTGCGCAATCTGCAACGGCATAGCGGCACCGGGTGCGGAACACACAACCCGATGGTGGCGAGAATGGGCTTGGGATTTCCCCCGGGAGTTCCTCCAACATCCGGCGTGCCGTGGGGTCTGGTTCGGGCGCCGCTTCCAGCAGTGCGAGCGTATAGGGATGCTTTGGTCGGCGATACAACGCCGCTGCAGGCGCGACCTCCATCACCCGGCCCAGATACATCACCACCACGCGGTCACTGACATATTGCACCACCGCAAGGTCGTGCGCGATGAACAGCATCGCCAGTCGCAGCGATTGCTGCAGGTCCAGCAGCAAGTTCAGAACCTGGGCCTGGACGGAGACGTCCAGGGCCGACACCGGTTCATCGGCCACCACGAAATCGGGCGCAACGGCCAGTGCGCGGGCGATGCCAATGCGCTGACGCTGGCCGCCGGAGAATTCGTGGGGGTAGCGTTCCATTGAGTCCGTTGGCAGTCCCACGCGTTGCAGCAGCTCCGCGATACGCGCGCCACGGTCACGCCGCACGCCGATCCCGTGCACGACGAATGCCTCGTTGATAATGTCGCGCACCTTCAGACGAGGGTTCAGGCTGGAAAAGGGATCCTGGAAGATCATTTGCATGCGCCGGCGCAAGGGACGCAGCGCGGCCTTGTCCAGGTGCGTGATATCGGCGCCATCGAAATGCACCGCGCCGGAAGATGGCCGCAGCAGGCGCAGGATGGCACGACCGGCCGTGGTTTTGCCGCTGCCCGATTCGCCCACCAGGCCGACCACCTCGCCGGGTGCGATTGTCAACGTGAGCCGATCGACCGCGCGCAGGACGTGCCGGCCGCCGCGCAGGATGCGACTGCCGGCAGGGAATGTGACCGTCAGGTCTTTGGTTTCGACCAGCGCCGCGGTCACGAAGCGGCCGCCCAATGATGGCAGCGCACGTCGTGCCCGGGTGTTGCCGGTTGCAATATCGGCATCGTTTCACAGCATAGATTGTCCGAGAGCATGCAGCGCGGCGCGAACCGGCAGCCAGGCGGCAAGGCAATGGGGCTGGGGACCTGACCCGGAATTGACAGCAGGCGTTGCACCGCGTCGCGGCCGGCTACCTGCACGCGCGGCAAGCTCCCCAACAATGCGCGGGTATAAGGATGCAATGGCGAGGAGAACACTGTTGTGACATCGCCTTGTTCCACGATGCGTCCTGCGTACATCACCGCGACACGATCGGCGACCTGTGCCACCACTCCCAGATTGTGGGTGATGAACAGTACACTCATGTTCATGTCGGTCTGCAACGTACGGATCAGGCGCAGAATTTGCGCCTGGATCGTTACGTCCAATGCCGTGGTGGGTTCATCGGCGATCAGCAGGGACGGGCGGCAGGACAATGCCATCGCGATCATCACCCGCTGCCGCATGCCACCGGAGAGCCGATGCGGGTAGTCTCCGGCACGCCGCTCCGGATCAGGAATGTTGACGCGTGCCAGCATCTCGATCGCATGCCGCCATGCCGCAGCACGCCCCAGGCCCTGATGCAGCCGCACCACCTCCGCGATTTGCTCCCCCACCGTCAGCAACGGATTCAAACTGCTCATTGGCTCCTGGAAAATCATGCCGATTTCGTTGCCGCGGATGCCGCGCATCTCCGGCTCCGGCAGCCTCAACAGGTCGCGTCCGCGCAGACGCACGCGGCCACGCACGATCTGCCCAGGCGGCGTGGGCAGCAGCCGCATGATCGAAAGCGCGGTCACCGACTTGCCGCTGCCGGATTCCCCAACGAGCGCCAGGGTCTCGCCGGTGCCGACTGTGAAGCTGACACCATCGACTGCCCGGGCGATGGCGCCCTCGGTGTAAAAGACGGTCTCGAGGTCGTCGACCTCCAGCAGCGGTGCGATCATGTCAAACGGCGCAGGCGCGGATCGAGCGCGTCACGCAACCCATCGCCGACCGCCTGCAGCGAAAGCACTGTCAGAACGATACAGAGCCCTGGCGCCAGGATCAGCCAATCGGCGTCCTGCATGTACTCCTGCGCCTGCGCGATCATGTTGCCCCAGGTCGGGCTGGTCGGCGGCACGCCGGCGCCGAGGAAAGACAATGCCGCCTCGGTGAGGATCGAGAAGGCGAACACGAATGTTCCCTGCACCAGCAGCGGGGACAACAGGTTCGGCAGCAAATGCACCAGGATGACACGGCGGCTGCTGGCGCCCAGCGCTTCCGCCGCCTCGATGAACTGGAGTTCGCGCAGCACGAGGACTGCCCCGCGGGCGACACGGGCAACGCGCGGCGTGTAGACCGTGCCGAGCGCGATCACCACGTCGGTCAAGGAAGCGCCAAGCGCCGCCATCAGCGCGATCGCGAGCAGGATGTCGGGGAACGCCATCAGCGCGTCGGTCACGCGCATCAACACACCATCGAATTGGCGTAGATAGCCCGAAACGACACCAATGACGGTGCCGCAGGTCAGCGACGCCAGCACGACGAAGAAGCCCACGGTCAAAGAGAGCCGCGCGCCATACATGCAGCGCGATAGCACGTCGCGACCGAACTCGTCGGTGCCGAACCAGTGTGCCGCCGACGGTGCGGCAAGGCGATGCGCGATATCCATCTTGCGTGGTGCATAAGGTGCAAGCCACGGCGCGCCCACGGCTGCCACCAGAACAATCAGCAGAATGAGCAAGCTGATCAGCACGAGACGGCGGCGGATCAGACGGCGCAACAGCAGCCCGGCGGGTGAGGCTGTACGGGTGGCCGGCAAAGGGACGGTGATGTCGGACATCAGTAGCGCACGCGCGGGTCGAGCATGGCGTAGAGGATGTCGATGGCGAGATTGACCAGCACATAGACGCCGGAAATGACCAGCAGCGCCCCCTGGATCACCGGATAATCGCGCCGCAGCACCGCCGACACGACAAGGTTGCCGACACCCGGCAGGGCGAAGACCGTTTCGGTCACGATGGCTCCGCCCAGCAGGCCGGCGACGGTCAGGCCGATCACCGTCAGCACCGACGTGCGCGCATTACGGAATGCGTGTTTCAGGATCACGGTCAGCGGAGCCAGGCCTTTGGCACGGGCGGTGCGCACGTAGTCCTCTTGCAGCACGTCCAGCATCGACGTGCGGGTGAAACGCATGATCAGCGCGGAACTGGGGATGCCTAGCGCGATCGCCGGCATGATAAGGTAGGACAGTCGTTCCACGAACGTCGCATCCGGCGGGCCGTAGCCGGCGACGGGCAAAAGATGCAACCGCACGGCCAGGAATTCGATCAGCGTCAGGCCAATCCAGAAACTCGGCAAGCTGGCGCCGGCCATGGCAAAGGCGGTCAACGCCTGGTCGAGGAAGCTGCCACGTTTCACCGCCGACAGCACACCGATCGGCACGCCGATCAGGGTGGCAAGCCCGGCCGACAGCACGGTCAATTGCAGGGTCAGCGGCGCGCGTTCCGCCAGGGCCTGGGCGACGCTGCGGCTTAGAAAGATCGACTCACCCAATCGCAGCCGCGCGACGGATTGCATGAACTGAACGTACTGCACGGGCAGGGGGGCATCGAGGCCAAGCCGGCTGCGCAGCGCGGCAATGTCGGCGGCGGTCGCCGCGGGGCCGAGCATGACCGCCGCCGGATCCCCCGGGATCACGTGCGAGATCAGAAAAACGATGGTGGCCACGAGGAACATGACAACCACCATCCCGGCTATGCGCCGCAGGATGTACCCTGTCATCAGCCGATCCTGGTGTTACCTCGATCTTCTCCAGCCAAGTGTAGGCATGAGTGCCCGGCCTGCGCGATAGTGGGCCGGCGCGTGAGTCACGCGCGCCTCATGTCATTGCGAGGAGCGTAGCGACGAAGCAAGCTCCAGCGAGAGGGGGGCGGACGATCGAGAGTCTGCCCGAACGAGATTGCTTCGTCCGCCTTGCTCCTCGCAATGACATGGTGCAAGGATGTGCCGCGACATCGCGCGAGGTCCTGTCACGCCCCCTTGCTTCCGAGTACTAAGGCAGCGTCGGCAAATAAGTGCGTCAGCACGCCGACAAAGCTGCCGCTCAAAGCAAAAGCTTAGGGCTTGTTCGACCGTGCATTCCGATTCGTTTATTTTCGAACAAGCCCTAAGCCATCAGCTTCGTATTCCAGAAGCAGGGCCAGATGCCGGGATAGTACCCGCTTAGCTTCTTGCTTGCCCCGAACGTCGTGTACCCGGCCCCAACCTTCACCGTCGGAACATCGACATAGAACTGCGCCTGCAACTTGCGCCAGATCGGAACACGCTTCGCCGGGTCGCTTTCGGTCGTAAACTGATTGAGTAGCGCGTGCTTATCGGGCGTATCCCACCATCCCGGATAACTCGGGTTGAAAATGGTGATCGAAGACGGTTCCGGCACTACGCCGTGGCCGGTCACAAACGCCTCCCACTGATCCGGCTTCTGCCGCCGTTGCAGGATTGTGGCCCAATCCGTCACCACAAGGTCGATCTTGAAGCCGGCATCGGTCAGATTGGCCTCGATCACCTGCGCCGTCTTGTATTGATAATCATACTGCGTGCTGGTCAGGATCCGGATCGGTTCACCGTGGTAGCCAGCCTGCTTCAGCAGCGCCGCCGCCTTGTCGGTATTGCCCTGGTTGTACCCTGGCGCTTCGTCATCGTACCATGCCGTTCCCTTGGGATAAATCGACCCCTGCTCCACCCACAGCGACTTGTCGCCGAACGCCGCTTCCAATGCATCCGTGCAATTGATCGCCGCCTGTGCCGCCTTGCGCAGCAGCACATTGCTCATCGTCCCCTGCTTCGTGTTCATGATGAACAACACCCACAGCGGCGCGGTCAGCATGCCAGGCACCACATCCGCCTTGCCATGGATACGGGCGTATCCCTCGGGATTCAAATTGTCGGCCCAATGATACTGTCCTGCCAGCAGGCCATCGACACGCGTGGTCGGATTGGGCGAGGGTAGAAATCGCACCTCGTCCACCAGCGCCTCACGCTTGCCGACATAGCCGTTGGCTGCGCCGGGCGGGGAGACATACTGCGCGAATTTGCCGACGCGCACCCAGGTGTCCGGCTTGTACTCGATCAGCTTGAACGGGCCGGTGCCGATAAACTCCTTCAGCGGGTCGGGTGCCGTCGCGATGCGTTTTGGCATGATCTGCGGCGAACCATTCGGGAAGGCGAGCAGATTAACCAGTGGAGAATACGGCTGCTTCAGCACGATTTCGACCGTCGCGGCATCCTTGGCCGATATCGAGCCAAGGAACGCCCAGGGGGTGCGGCCACGCGGCGACAAGCGGCCCCAGCGTTGCAGCGACGCCACGACGTCATCCGCCGTCATCGTTCCGCCATCGTGATACGGAACGCCGGAACGCAATTTGATCGTGTAGCGCTTCCCGCCGTCGCTGATGTCGGGCAGTGACGCCGCCAGCAGCGGGGCGATGCCGTAATCCGGGCCGAATATATACAGCGTTTCAAAGAAGAGTTGAGTGATCTCCGACAACATGTCGGAGGTGACGGGGGTGGGATCAAGCGGGCCAGGATCGCCGGTTGTCGCAATGTTCAGCACGCTCGGGGATTGCGCCCGGGCGACCTTCGGCAGCATGGAACTGGCGGCGGCGCCCAGCAGAACGGCGCGACGCGACGGCGCGACGGTCGGGTGCATTGTTGGTCCTCCCAAGCTCATTATGGTCAGCATGCCACGCTGGCGACGGACGTGCAGTCCTGTCTATGGCGCGCCGCCGCTTTGCGTTCCAGGCCAGCCGATCGTACGGTAACAATCGACAATAGAGAAAACTCGGCTGGAGGACAGCATGGAAATTCAGACCCGGCGTGTGGTTGTCGTGGGTGGGGGCGTGCTCGGGTCGTCCGTCACGCTCCGGCTGGCGCAGGACGGCTATCGTGTTACTTTGCTGGAAGCCGACCGTCTCGCCGCCGGCACGTCCAGTTGCAGCTTCGCCTGGCTGAATTCAAATGCGAAGACGCCGCGCGCCTATCACGATCTGAATGCCGCCGGCCTTTCGGCTCATCTCAGCCTGAAGCACGAATTTCCCGCCACGCCATGGCTGCACGAGGGCGGCAGCCTCGAAATCGTCGGTCCGCCAGGCGCCCAAACATTGCGCGACAAGGTTCGGCAACTGCAGGACTGGTCCTATCCGGCGGAACTCATCTCGGCTTCCCGGTTGGCGGAGCTCGAGCCGGACATCGCGCTCGATGCCATTCCGGATGCGACGATTGCCTTTTTCCCTCAGGAGGCGTGGATCGACCCGGCACTCTTCATTGCGCACATGACGCTCAAGGCGCGCGAACTCGGCGCGACAATCCGGTGCGGCGTACGCGTCACGGATCTGGTCGTGGAGGGCGGGCGCGCTTGCGGTGTCATCACCGCGGCCGGAGAACGCCTGGACGCCGATCTCATCGTCAACTGCGCCGGCCGCTGGACCAACGATGTCGTCGCCGACGCGAACCTGCGCATCCCGATGGCACCGCGCCTCGGCTTTCTCGCCTTTACGCCCCCCGGCGCCACCACCCTGTCCCGCGTGCTGCGCACCACCCTGGTCGATATGCGCCCGGACGGCGCCGGCCGGCTGGTCCTGCACGACAATGACGTGGACGAACGCGTCAATCCAGACACACCTCTGCCGCCGATGATGCAACACGCGGAGGCAATGACGAACGCCGCTGCGCGATTGCTCCCGATGCTGAGCGGGATCGTGCCCGAGGCAGTGCGGCGTGCCATCCGTCCGGTGCCGCAGGACGGCTATTCCGCGATCGGGCCAATCCCCGGCCTGGGCAATTATTATCTCGCGGTGACCCACAGCGCCGTAACGTTGTCCGCCCATCTCGCGCGGCTGATCGCCTGGGAAATTGCCGGCAAGGATCAGGCGGCGCTCGAACAATTCCGGCCAGCCCGCTTCTTCGGCGGCAACCGGGGTCCCATTGGCGAGGGCGAAGCGCTGCATAACGCCGGCTGAGGCCGTCGCCTGCGCCTCGCCTGGCATGAAACCAAGCAGTCATTTCCCCTGCTTCAGGCGGTCGGCCATGCGCTCGGCGATTGCCACTGTGGTCAGGTGGGTGTTGGCGCGCGGCACCTCCGGCATGATGGAAGCGTCGATGACCCGCAAGCCGGTGCAGCCGAGGACGCGACAATCCGGATCCACCACGGTGCCCGCATCACGCGCCGCGCCCATCCGGCAGGTGCCACTGGCATGTTGCGCGTCGCCACATTCGTCGAACAACCACGCATCGAGCGCGGTGTCGTCCAACGCCTGGGCGAGAGAGCGGCCGGTGACGCCGTATTCCACACGCTCCGCGATGGCGGCGATGGCCGGCTGCAGACAGATGTCACGCAGGCGGCGTACGCCGTCGCGCATGCGGACAAGGTCGCGTTCGTCTGACAGCATCCGCTCCTCCACGATCGGATCGAGCCATGGATCGGGCGACGCTATGCGCACGCTGCCCTGGCTGAACGCCTGGTAAACGGAGACGGCAATCCGGCCGAATGCCGCGGTTGGCTCGCCGCCGCGGGTCAGCGTGGCGCCGGCGAGATTGCCGGCGATCATGATCATGTCGTTTTCGCCCGCGCCTGCCAGGCCGGAACTGTAGCGCAGGCAACAATTGGTGTGCCGATGCATCAACGTTCCGACCTGCGCCGGCTCCCGCAGATGCAGCAGCGCCGCCATGATCGGATGATCGAGCAGGTTTTCCCCGACTGGCAGGTCGGCGCGTATCGGGATGCCAAGCTGGCCCAGCAGCGTGGCCGGTCCGATACCGGAACGCTGCAGGATCGCCGGTGAATGGATTGCGCCGGCGCACAGGATCACCTCCCTGGTGGCACGGACGTCGTGAACCATGCCACCCGCGTGCACGCGTACACCGGTCGCATGGGCACGGTTGCCTTCAAGTTGCACCGTGTCCACCAGAGCATGGCCGACGATACGAAGGTTGCCACGCCTGCGCGCCGGTTCGAGATAGCCGTCATTGGTGGAGATGCGCAATCCGGCGATGCTGTTAATCGCGTACGGTGAGACGCCGGTTCCTTCCGGCGCATTGTGGTCGTCGCACCAGCCATAGCCCAAAGCGAGCGCGGCTTCGCGCAGCCCCCGATCGACGCTGCCCCAATCGGGGATCGGCGCGCGATAGACCGGGATCGGCCCCGCGCTGCCGTGATAGGGCGCATCGGGGAAGTTCCTGTCAGTTTCCAGTTTGCAGAAATACGGCAGCATCGCATCCCAGTCCCAACCGGTGCAGCCCATTGCCGCCCAACGGTTGAGATCGTCCGGCACGGCCCGGATGGCGATCTGGCCATTGATCGTGGAGCTGCCGCCCATCGCTCGTCCGCGCCACAGCAGCTTCGGCTGCTGCTTCTCGGTTCGGCGTGCCAGCAAGTGAGGCCAGCGGAAATCATCATCCGCGATCGCGCGCATCGGGTTCGGGATACGGATATGCTCTGGCGTGGTCGCGGTCCGCAGATCCTGGCCGGCCTCCAAGAGGAGGATACGCAGCGATGGATCCTCGCTGAGCCGAGCCGCGAGCACGGCACCGGCAGAGCCGCCACCGACAACGATGTAATCGTAGTCATGCTGGAACATACTGTCGTGCCACCCCGCAGATCAGAGTCAATCCCGTTGCGCGGCCGTGCCAAGCCGCCGAACGCCTGTCACGGCAACTGGAGCTGTCAACCGGCGTCAGGTCGCCACCCCTCGCTCGACACCATGCCCCACTGGCTTTCTACTGGCCAAATCCCCAGCACCGGATCACGCGACCGCAGAGCCAGGGGAGGGGTCATGCAAATTGACAGGAGGCCAGCTCATGCGCATCGGTTTGTTCTATCAGATCCAGGTACCGAAGCCTTGGAACGCCGGCAGCGAGTCCCAGCGCATCTATGAATGCCTTGAGCAAATTCCCTATGCAGAGCAGAGGGGTTTCGAAAGTGCGTGGTTCTCGGAGCATCATTTTCGTCCCGTCTGGTCGCATAACAGTGCCCCTGACCTCACGCTGGCGGCGATCAGTCAGCGGACCGAGCGGATCCGCCTCGGCGTCGGCGTCGTGCTGGCGCCCATCCATCATCCGCTGCACATCGCAGCGCGGATGGCGACACTCGACATTCTAAGCCACGGGCGTGTCGATGTGGGATTGGGGCGCACCGGCTATCCATACCAGCTTACGCCGTACGGATCGGATCTACGTGATACCCGCGGCATGTGGCAGGAATTCGCCGACGTGTTGCCGCGCATCTGGACACAGGAAACCGTTTCCTACCAGGGAGAATACTATAAGTTCCTGCCGCGCGAAGTGCTGCCCAAGCCGGTGCAGCGCCCGCATCCGCCGCTGTGGTCGGCCTGTGGCAGTGACGACACCGCGCGTTTGACGGGTGGCTTGAGGATGGGCGGATTGTTTGGCAGCGAAGGTGGCCCCGATCGCGTGGAGCAATTGATGGCGATCTATCGCGACGCGCTTCGCACTGCGCCGGGCCGTGAAGGACCTCCTCCGCGGGCGGCGCTGATGACGGCCGGCTATTGTCACGAAGATCCGAAGGTCGTGGCCGAACGCGGAACCGAACTGGTCGGTTGGTATATAGAACAACAGCGGGAGCGTGCTCGTCTGGTCTGGCGCGACTATGACCCATCGACCGTGCCGCCCGACTATCGGGGCTACTACGAACGCGACCAGCGTCTGGCGAGCGGACCTCAACCAGGTGAGCCAACGCCGCAGCAAGTGCGGGAACGCGGAACCTCATTCTGTGTCGGCACGCCGACGGAATGCATCCGGTTCATCGAATTATACCAAGCGCTGGGAATCGAGGAAGTGATTCTGCTTTGCGCCATCGGACCGATGCGGCACGAGGAAGTGCTCAACACACTCCGTCTGTTTGGCGACCAGGTCATTCCACATTTCAAGGCGAAGGAGCGGCGCGCAGCGGAGTGACAATGCGGAACGGACGCGGGGGTCAACGCTTCCGGCGTTGAAGCCACCAGTTGCGTGAGTTGTCGCATCTTTCGATCCCCGTTAACCTCTTGCCCAGCAAAGCCTTGCGCGTTCGTCGCGCTGCCGATGCCGATCCAACAATAACGGCCACAATCGGGCCGAGGAGGCAACGACCATGGCTGATACGCTCGAGCAAGTCACCATTCGCAAGGTCACATGGCGTCTGCTGCCATTTCTGTTCTTGATGTTCATCTGGTGCCTGATCGACCGGGTGAACCTTGCCTTTGCCGCCCTGACCATGAACGCCGATCTTGGGTTCACCTCGACCATGTACAGCCTGGGGGTCAGCATCTTTTTCCTGGGCTATTGCACCTTCGAGGTGCCAAGCAATTTGCTGCTGGAACGACTTGGTGCCCGCCTGTGGCTTTCACGCATCATGATCACGTGGGGCATCATTTCCGCCAGCATGGCGTTCATCACCGGACTCTATGGCTTCTGCACGTTGCGCGTTTTGTTGGGCCTTGCCGAGGCAGGGTTCTTTCCAGGCGTCGTGCTTTACCTCACCTATTGGTTTCCGCGCGCCTATCGCGCCCGTGTGATCGCAGGGTTTTTGGTCTCGGTGCCACTCACCGGCGCATTCGGCGCGCCGCTGGCCACCTCATTGATGCAGATCGAAGGCTGGGGGCTTAGAAGCTGGCAGTGGCTGTTCCTGCTGGAGGGCATTCCCTCGGTGCTGATCGGTATTGTTTCGCTGTGGTATCTCACTGACCGGCCGAGCAAGGCGGACTGGTTGCGCCCCGAGCAACGCGACTGGCTGGAGCGAACCATCGCCAGCGAGCGCGACGAGGTCGAAGCGGCACACGGCACATTCTCTGCCTGGCAGGCGATGATGGAACCCAGGGTGCTGGCGCTCTGCATCGTTTATATTGGATCCGGGACGATCAGCTACGGCGTGGCGTATTTCCTGCCCCAGATCATCAGAGGCATTGGCCTTTCCGTCTTTGCCACCGGATTCGTCACTGCGATCCCGGCATTTGTCGGCGTGGCTGGTATGCTCACGGTTGGCTGGTATTGTGACCGATCAACCGAGAAGCGGCTTCTGTGCGGCGGCGTCATGCTGATCGCTGCCCTGGGCGTCGCCGGGGTTGGCTGGGTTGGCTCAAGCTGGTGGGTGCTGCTGCCTGCCTCGCTGATGGCGTTTTTCCTGGAGGCATCGCGCCCGACGTTCTGGTCTTTGCCGTCAATGTTTCTCAGTCGTAGCGGCGCCGCTGCCGGAATCGCGCTCATCAATTCGGTCGGCAATCTGGGAGGCGTGATTGGACCGCTGGCGATTGGCTGGCTGCGGGACCAAACACACAGCTTCGCCGGTGGTTTGTATTTCGTTGCCGCCACGACGGCACTTGCTGGGATCGTGGTGATGCTGAGTGGTCCCCGCTACGTCGCTGCGCGTCAGGCAGCCTTCTGACCCTGGGCAATCCCGCGCCGCGTCCGCTGTGGTCGAGACCACAGCGGACGCAGTGTGGACAACCGCCTGGAGCGCCGTGCCCAGCCGGTTCAGGTCCGGGCCTGAGCGATCCAGTCCACCATCCGTTCCGCGATCATGATCACCGTCGCGTGGGCACCTCCGGATCTGGGAATGCGTGGCATGATCGACGCGTCGGCGACCCACAGGCCACGTACACCCCTGACCCGGCCATACTGGTCAACGACGGAGAGATGATCGCCATCCGGTCCCATCCGGCAGGTGCCCGAAACGTGTCGCGCGCTGCCGACGGTCTGGCGTAGCCAAAGGTCAAGCGCGTCGTCGTCAGCGAGGATGTCATCCGCCGGATTGATCCGGTGATCGACCACGTCCTTGTACGCGGTGGTTTCCAGCAGGCGTGCTGCCATTCGCACACCATCCCGCACCCGTCTGATGTCGTTGGGATGCTGGAGATAGCAATAGTTGAAGCTTGGTTGCCCGGCCGGATCAGCCGAGGCGAGGCGAACATGGCCGGCGCCGTCGGGCAGGCCAAGGGTGCAAGAGATGCGCGCGGCGCGATCGGGCGGAACGTCGCCGATGAGATATCTGGTGCGCCGGCCAGGTACGCGCTCGCGACGCGGATCAACGACAGGGGACGTGCGCAGCAGCATGTCGTTGGTGGCGGGCGAGTCCGCGGCCGTGTAGTGCAAGGCGAAGTGCACGGCGTCGGGATGCGCAATCAGCTCGACGCCGTCCTTCACGTTGAAGGTGACCTGTACGCTGAGATGGTTCCAAAGGTTCTGGCCGACGCCGGGAAGATGATGGATCACCGGGATGCCGAACTGGTACAAATGATCCTCGGGACCGATACCGGAGAGCAAGAGCAAGTGCGGGGACCGGATGGCGCCGGAGCAAAGCACAACGCGATCGGCTGCGATATGGAACAACGTGCCGCCGCTTTCCGCCTCCACGCCTGTGGCGCGTCCGTTTTCGATGACGATCTTGCGTACGAACACCTGGCCCCGAACCGTCAGGTTCAGGCGATGGCGTACCGGATTGAGATAGGTCATCGCCGTACTCATGCGCACGCCGTCGATGTTGTTCGACGGTGAAACGCCGAGGCCGGCAGGATGCAGGCCATTGGTATCGGGCGTGGTGTCGTAGCCGGCCTGTGTGCAGGCGTTGTGGAATGCTCGCTGGATAGCCGGCAAGGGCCCGGTCTGGCGCCGGCGAACCGGCATCGGGCCGTCCGACCCGTGGCAATAGTTGTCCTGAATGTCGAGATCATGCTCTGAACGCCGAAAATACGGCAGGACCTTTTCGTACGACCATTCGTCATTGCCGGCAGCAGCCCAGGAATCGAAATCCTCGGGGAAGCCGCGCTGCATGGCCTGGCCGTTGATGGACGACCCGCCGCCAATCACCTTACCCTGGGCGACGTGGATGGTCCCCTGCTCCTCGGTAATGGTGCCGCGCAGGGCCCAGTTGTGCGGCGAGTCCTCCGCCTCGGCGAAACGCGTGTGGCCGAATTTGACATCGTCGGGAAGCGTCGCGGGATCGGGATAATCCGGGCCGGCTTCCAGTAGCAGAATCGAGAGCTGCGTGCCGGCAGCCAGACGGCTGGCCAGAACCGATCCCGCCGATCCGCCACCGACAATTACCACATCGTACTTCATTGACCCCCTCCTTCCTGGAAGCGTTGCCTCGAGATTTCAGCGTCGAGTTGAGTTCCCCCGTGTCCTGGCGAGCAATCTCGCCAAGGGCTTTAACGGATACATTATGAAGATCATCGGCCGGCGATGGACGATCGGCTCCGGTTCCGCAGCGCGGCCCCCGCCCCCCTTCCGCAGCACCGGACGGAAAGGGGGCGGCGTCAATCAGCGTTATGGGCTACGCATGATTCGACCGATACAGCGGACCGCGAACGATCTGCCCTGGCAGGGCATCGGTCAGCGCGCCGTTGTCCAGCAGGACTGTGCCATTGACGATCACATGATCGATCCCGATGGCGTCGCGCTTCACCCGCCAGCCACCTGCCGGCATGTCTGCCACCGGC
>Ga0335072_10002328_pt1 | contig 29605 bp, 31 predicted proteins | sample Lox_Sample_21_FD_206725 | JGI IMG/M metagenome (GOLD analysis project Ga0335072, IMG submission 206725) | Soil microbial communities from Loxahatchee National Wildlife Refuge, Florida, United States - Lox_Sample_2.1 | ecosystem: Environmental > Terrestrial > Soil > Wetlands | place: USA... | reverse complement strand
GAACCTGCCGTCTTCCAAGTTCTGGTCTGGAGTCATCCAGACCTTTATCGGCAGGCGGAATTTGTCGGTCGAGATGCATTTGAGCTCACCGACAATAAAGGCAAGGAGGTATGTGGACATTCGCGGAGATCTGTTGAATGTAATAGCCTTCCTTTGACCACCAGTAATCTCAGATTTAACTTCAGTCTCTCCGGCAACATCCATGTTCGCAAGACATGTCATGTGCTTGTCCGCGATCAACGTGACCGTGAACTCTGCTTTGAGAGCGGGTTCATCGAAGCAGGGCAAAGCTCTTCGGGCATCTGTTGGCTCGAATTGCGTGACTGCAAGGTATTTTTTCTCCTCGCCCTGCTTAGTCTTCGGCGATGCCCGGTAGAAGCCAGCCATATTATCATTCAGCTCGCCAGTATAGGTGTGCTTTAGCTGTATTTTCTGGCCTTTGGGTATGGTCTTGTCAAACTTGATGGTAGTGGTTTGCGTCTCTTCATTGTATGACAAGGTTGGGCTTGAGGTGACTAGAACTCCATTTGCATGTATTGTGGTGGTGTGGATCTTGAGGTCGAGGCTGTTCAGCGCTATGGAAGTCGAATCGTCGGCGACGTCAAGGTCGATAATGACTGGAATAGTCAGATTAAAGGATGCGGCAAAGAGGCATCATCAACTTTCAGCTCACCTGTTCCGTTGAACGTGAACTTCTCGAAGTCGGGCTCCAATGTCAAGTCATAGTGTCTGGGCACTACATTTGTTGGCAAGACTTCTCGACTCTTGGTCATGTCCACACTGCCGGAGATGTCTGCCATGGATCGACACATGCTGCGGTAGGAGCAATGGCGGTGATGGGAGGATTGCAAGATAACTTTTGTTCGTTCGGATTCTGCGGGTTTGGGTCTTTTCGACAAGGACCGCAGCCCTGGTGAGAAACAGATGAAAGTACTTTTTGAGTACGAAAGACAGCTCTGTCTAGTTGGATGAAGCTGAAATCTGCTAAGACGAGGTCGGAATGTACTCAGTCCAGCCTGACATGAACGAGGGACGAAGGCTCTCATGGACCTGCGCAATGTACTGGAGCCTGATCTTATGGTAATGCGGAGCAATCACAAAATTCTCACTGCTTGCCTGAAGTGAATGCTTTGTTTTCCTACGATCGCCAATGCAGGAACATCATCCGAAGAAGGAAGGTGCGGCTTTGCTGCAGACCTGGAATAGAAAAAACTATCCCTAGCGTTTAACTTATCCGTTTCATGTTCTATCATAGCAAGCATCAAAACAGTCGAGCTTTATCACGTTTTCGTCTGTTAGCACATCATGTGCGGTCTAGTCTTGCAAGAGTGTTCTCCAGCACGTTTGAGGATTCCACTATCGACCTGTGGGTGGACTTCCATAGAAGTCTGGGACAAATCAAACCAAGACACATCCTAGACCCAAATTTTTTTCTACTTCGCTAACACCTATACCGGAATACACTTACGAACTTGCTTATGTGCTACAGATCGACCAAAGCAGTCGCTAAATCTCGCTGATGTTTCTAACGCGTGTTTTGGACGCTGAACCTCTTTCTCTCCCGGCGGCAACGGTGGCGTAAAAAAGGACTTTTTGTACACTCATGAGTAGCCTTCCAGCTTTTCAACGCGCCATTTTCTGTGTCATGACTCCAGCCAGAAAGCACAATAAGCGTTCTCTTCTCAACAGGTCAGGCTCATGCTGCACGTATAAACAACTGGCCTTCGAAATGCCAGCAACCCATCTTCTATGCGAATGTCAGCGCCAACATGGACACCACAATAGCGATGCTACAGAAAGGTAATGCGACTCCCTTTTGAGTGCTGATACAAGCGAAGCAGGGAGAATCCATTCTCGGCCTAACACACGAAATTCTTCCCAAAAATTATCCATCTTTCTGATGAAATTGCGAATCTTATGTCTCGCACTGTCTTGCAAGGGACTCTGTGGAGTGCACCGGAAGGAATCCTGACTCTCGCCATATATCTCTGAGTCTTGAGACGCAGACAAGCGGCTCTGAGCAAGTCGTAGCCAAGAAGCACAAGCTGGACGATGGCGAAAGTACGAAAGCATCTTTGAAGAAGACAGTTACCATTGCCGGATGTGCAGGGACAGCAAACCCACCAACGGAGGTCCATTGATCCCCACGAATATAAGGGAGCCCATATCAAGAAAAAGACACAAAAGGCGCTAGATGGCAAATGTAAGTTCGATAGGACGGAGGAAGGGAGATGTGAGAACTGGACATTCTTGATAATTGGTACTTGCAAGTCAGGAAGATTGATACTCGAACCTATTGCCCACGATGCACGAGTATACGCTCACCATTTCAGCCTTATGTCACGAACCAGGGAAAGCTCCGAACGAAGTTTCAGTATGTCAGGGTGATAGAAGGCACACGCGTCGACGACGTAAGGAAGGCAGAAGGTCATGTACGGAGCTGTCAAGAGGGACTTCGGCCTATCAAAGATTGGTATGAACACCAAAGAGCTCCAAACTTACGGAAGTCAAAGACGTCCAAGCTATAAGGACTTGTCCTTTGTGGCATGCACTGCCATTCTATCTCCCTCCTCTTCCTTTGCTGCCATACCGCAAAGGACCCTTGGCCCGGAGGTGCTTCGACAGAGCAAGTATCGTAGCTCTCGCTCCTTCCATTGCTCAATAACGCCTGCTGGCTGCTTCCACAGCTCTTTTAACCGATCTGCCCTTTTCCCTACTTAACTTGGGCCCGCGTGCGACATGCAATATCCCATCGATTCAGTAAATCATATGGATTGATTCAACCCCACCGATCCAACACCTAATATGACCAATTTCCCACATCTTCGACTTCTCGCCCTCATCCTACAACCAATTCCAACCATATCATCAGCCTCACTGCGCCTCACCCACCAACATGGCACTGCCATCCACCCTTAACCCCGAAGCACCCATCTTCGTACCCGCTCATCTCGCTCCCACTACCACTCCTGACCTAACCACCACCACCGTCCTCCTCAACTACTTCTCGCACCTCGGCACCACGCTCACGAGCAACGAGCTAAGTGGACGCTTTGCTCCCGTCCCCATTCTTCCCTACCAATCCAACCACACTGCTGCCCGCGCCGCCCAGCGAGAATTCACCTACTATTACGGCGAGGACACCAATAACCTCGCAGCCTGGCAAGCCCTCCTCTCCACCTGCGCATTCGAGGTCATTCCAGACACTCTTGAGGAGTGTAAACGGGTATGACATTTTCTGTTCCCCCCAGAAGCTGGGTTAAATTCTGAGTAAAATGAGCAATCGCTGATACGGGTAGATGTACTAGCTCTTCAACACGATCCATGTCAACATTTTCGACCTTGTCGAGGCGACTAGGTTGGGGCTGAAGACAAAGTCGTTTCTGTATGCCAAAGATTTGGCTGTATACAGTAGGGCGATGGGTAGGGTGTGTCCACTGTCGGTTGCGAAGGAGGATACGCTTTTTAGGGCGGTGTTAAGGAAGTTTGGGTAACGCGGACATTGCTGGGGAGGGGGCCATCGGTAGTACTTTGAGAGAAGTGTGACTTGGGAGATCATAGATTGGCTGAATGGATGACCAAACGTGAATGAATGGAAGCAGTCACTAACATCTGCGATTGACGAGCCAATTGTACCGCATCCTTAAAAGCAACTTCTTGGTATTATTTGCATGAAACACATATTTTGAAACTCCTCCTTGTCCTCTCCTTCACTGCCGTGCGGGTCTCTTGCGCTTCTTACCCGCTCTAGTGACTGTCGCACTCTTCCCTCTCACGGGCCCGCGCCCAAAATTTCTATTGCGATCTTCTTGCATAGCCCTGGCAATCAGATTCGCCTTGTAGGTACCGGGTCCTGTGACGGTGGTGAGGTCGATGGCGCGATGGCCTCTCAAATCCTCTTCGAGGTCTTGGATTCTCAGTTTCCGGTAATCTTTGGCGGTGCGGGCGGGACCTGGTTGGGTGAGAAGAGGAGGAGGAGGCGGGGGAGGCGGGGGTTGTGGGATAGGAGGTGGAACTGGTAGAATAACGGGTGGAGGTTGTTGGATTGGAGGTTGAATTTGTTGGGCAGGAGGCGCAAGATTGCTCGGCGCAAGTGCTGGCGGTCGTTGCTGCTGTAGCGGGGCTGAGTCATGCCTCTGCGCTTCATTCTGTTGCTTTTGTTGCTGCTGCAGTGCCGCGGCGGCATCGGTGCATCTGTGGCCACATTCGCCATTGCAGTACGGCATGTGTGCGTGTGCCTCCGTAGACTGCGAGCCCAATGCCTTGTCTTTACCTTCAAAGATGATTCGACCATTGTCGTCCAAAATCCACGGAGTAGCAAGCTGTCCATTATTGAAGTGAAATGGTCTGGGACGTAATCTCTGAGGCGTCTGCACTGCTCCTGGCTCGACTTGCATTGCCTTGTCCCTGAATGCCGAATCGGGGATAAGGGGTTCCCAGGCTGGGTCTTGAAACCCTGAAGTCAACAGTCTGTTCCATTCGCCCTTGTTATAAGGTAGATCCACGTTGCCCCAGGGCATGTGATTGATTTCATTCTCTTCAAAGTAGAGTCTTGGTACACGGGCTACCGCTTGCTCAGTACCTATCTTAGCCGCTTGTAGCCTCTGTAGAGCTTCCTTCAGACCAGCATCTGTGAGTGTTACAAGCGCTGCGGGTGTTGGACGTAGAACCCTTTCGAATCTCAAACATTGCTCCACAAGATCGAGGAGGCTTGTTGAATATTCGGGAAACTCAGCACGATCAAATGAAGGGACTTGCCGTGGAGTGGTCTTCGTGTAGTATTCTTCTGTGATGGCATCGAAAATTCTATCGAGCTCGGATGGTTCCGCAAGAGTTAGCATATCCATCACAATCTTACCTACTCCCCAGACATTTTGTTGTGATGAGAATGTGAAGCCTGCTTGCTGTGCCGCTACGCAGGCAGCTGACCATGTTTCAAAATCATTTTTAGGGGTGTCCTTTTCAATATGTGGAAAGGGTACTTGATGTCCCCTTCCGTCACTCCTCCGTAACCGCTGCCGATAATTTGGAGGATTTTGCCACTCGATGCCAACATGGCGTTGTTCCTTCTCATAGTTAGCAATTTGTTCTCGCTTAGTGGGAGGGTTGCTTGACGTTGGGGAAGATGCCACAATCAACCGAAGCTCCTCGACATCAGAGCAGGAGTTGGCTGGGCCGGTCATATTGAACTTACCGGGGGCATGTAATCTTGCGTTCCTGTGGCCCAAAGAGCGTTAGGATTATCAACATCCTCGGCTCCGGTTATAACTGCCAAGCCAAAGTCACCAATCTTGATCGTTGGGTAATTGCTAGCGAGAAGGGTTTCGTCTCGGATCTCATTTGATGGTCGTTCATACCCCAGAAAAACGTTATCATGTTTCAGATCCATATGCAGCATGTGGTAGTCTTTCGGATATGCTTCACCCGTGATAAAATGGCTCCATGGTCCTTGCATCGCTGATATTGCTTGCGCTAGAGAGTGGAACAGATGCCACACGAACAACTCGGGTATCCGAGAGGCTTTGGCTCGGTAACGGACTCGGAGGCGCCGGAGGTCGCCATAGGGACAGTATTCCATGAAGAATCGATACTTCTGCTCACTTCGGTAGAACTTGAAACGCCGGAGATGAACTACATTCTGGCAACTCCTGCGGTTAACTTGATGTTGCAAGACAGCTTCCTTCGCGAGGCCACGATGGTCGTTGGAGTCAAAGTCACATCCAGGCAGTCGGTGTCCCTGTTTGATTGCGATCTCATCAGCAACGCTTCCATCATCTCTTACTACCTGCCAAAGCCCGACATGACCAAAGCCACCTTCGCCGAGCGGCCTCACCATCTGCCAATCCTGATCATCATCAACATTGGGGTCTGAACTGAGGAAATTCATCAATGCAGTGGTGGGTCGATAGTCCCATATTGTTTTGAGATTGAGTTCGGTCAAAGCTCTAGGGCCTTCTCGGACTGCTTGCACAAGCACGGCACGGTAGTCCAGCAGGTCGGGTAACTCCCACGGTGGGCCCCGACGCGCCATGACTGAGCGCTCAGCGCTCTTGAAGCCTAGCCCACCCACAGTTCAATTTTGATGGTGAGGAACAAGCCAAAGTAGCAGTTCACAAGCGGTTTAAGGGGCTGGAGGACAGTGTAAGCCGTCAGAAACAACAGTGTAATGTAAACTCATATGCGGATTAAGCCTCGGGTAAGGATGATGAGATCAGTTCACATGAGGCAAGCAGTGAGGGTTAACAACCTAGAAACATCCCAATCGCTCATTGTCCCGTTACTTGACAAAGAACCCGGGCTCAAAGCAGCCGCGTCCGGCCAATTGCTCCCCAAAATAGTACACTACAGGCAATAGATCTGACACAGAAAGTTCCATAGAGGGAATATATCAAGTTTGCAAGCGAATAGGTAAACTCCGAAGCGAAGCACAATGTGGCACACTATTTGCATGCCTTCATTAAAGCCAGTAACTAGAGAGTCCGGCAATGAGCATGACGGGCGCTTGGCAACCATTAAAACAATGAAAGGAACATTCGTCATTGTACAAGCTATTCCACACGAGACGCTAGTCGAACCAGAATAGATTAAGTCGTGATATCGGTTATTCAGAGACTGCGAAACAGCCAGGGCCATCCCTGCCCCGTTAGAAATGGAATCCCGCCAGGAAAGGCACGAGCATTGTGAGGTCGAATCCTGTCCCTGCCCGTTAGAGATGATCCTCACACTCTCAACTCATTCTTATGAAGCTCTAAGAGAATGGCGATGGTCGTATCCGAATATCACACCACAGATTTGGTGATATCGCCTGATGACTTGGGGTAATGGTCCTTGGTGATACCGAATCCCCAGCCGACTGCGATCCAACGTTAGCTTGACATCGTGGTAATCCAGTCAACTTACTTTGATTTGCATGATAGAGAGGCACTCCAAGCTCTTCCGCCCACTGCCAGACGAGTCCTTGGGAAACAAAGTCAGCCCACGGTAAATTAATGCGTAGGAGAGTAGCCCATTCTCGCCCGTTCAAACCCCATATTTCAATAGCTTCGTAGCACGAGGCGTATAAAGGGCTGGCAGGCAGCACTCTTACCAGGATTTTTGAGAAACCCTCTCCCAACAGCAACGGCGTCTGCCTGGCCTTTGTCCAAGATTTCTTCCGCTTGCTTGCCGTCGGTAATCATTCCCACGGTGCTGACAATTATATTATCGAGGCCTTCTTCTTTCAAACCCTTTTTCACTGCGTCGGCATGGAATACCTGGTATCCTGGGCCGGCGGCAATTTTTTGCCTTCTATCCAGTCCGCCGCCGGTTACTTCCAGCCAGCCAACTCCTCTTTTCGCGAGGATTTTGCCCAGTTCAACAGCCTGCAGGACGTCCCACTGTGGAACTTCTTCTGGTGTGCCGAGGTGCTCCAACCAATCACTTCCAGGAATACGCACCATGAGAAGCATGTCTTTTGGAATGAGGGCGAGAGTGTCATCTACGATTTCGAGGAGGAGACGAATGCGATTCTCGAAGGATGGCCCACCGTAGGCATCTGTGCGGGTGTTCGAAGCAGGAGACAGGAAACCGTTGATGAGATAACCATGCGCGGCGTGAATCTCGATGGTCTGTGAGAGATGAGAAAGGCTTTCATTTTGCAGAAATGAACGGCAAGACCCGGAGGAAACATTGCACGTGAAAGAAGGTAAATTATTATTGAACTTACGTTAACGCCCGCTTTCAGCGCTCTTTTCACCGCTGCCGCCCATGCGATCTTAAAGTTAGTGATGTCCTGGAGCGTCATAGCACGGGGTATGGCGGTGTCCTCGCTGAAGGGTTGGTCTGTTACACTGAGAACGTCGTCAGGCCACCCGCCCACCTTCATTTCTAAAGTGTTATTAGGGATCCAAGTAATCTTCTCAAAGGACCGCATACCTCTTTGATCGCCACAGCCTTTCTGTTTATCCACGGGCTAACCGTGCTGCCCTTTCGCCCCGCGTGGGCTAGCTGCACTCCAATCTTGACCCCCTGGGAGTGTGCAAACTCGACAATTCTAGCCAAAGCTTCGCCTTGAGAATCCTTCCATAGACCGCAGTCCTCGGGTGTAATCCGCCCTAGTAAGTAGAATTCCGTCAGCTTGCTCTTGGGCGCTGTCTTGTTCTCACCTAAGGTTTGCTGACCTTCAGGCGTCACTGCGGTGGCCTCCGTTATCACAAGTCCAGCACCACGTTGAATTATGCCACCCAGATGCGCGTAATGCCACATCGTCATGTGGCCATCATCTGCAGAGTACTGACACATGGGTGATAGCTGTTCGAAAGCAACAGTCAATTCCATGCTAGACGCAAAGTCTTCCACCCGTACCTTACCATTATTCTATTAGGCACACGCATACCCTTTACTGTCAAAGGTTGGAACAGTAAGGGCGCCTTCTCTGGGTCCCTTGCGCTGCCGGGAACGAAATCTTGAAGTGGCGTATAGTAGGATATCTGCATTGACATCAACTCAAACTTCTATGTTTGGCCAATTGGCCTTATTTGGAAGAGACTTCGTACACCAGGAGCTCCAGGGTTTGCCCAAGCCTCTCCTTTCGGACAAGGATGATGGAATGAGGGGTGTTCTGGATGGAGAGTGCCGTGGCAGCCATGCTGAGAGTGTCCTTCAGCCATCTTCGCTAGCAATCTTTTGTGGAAGAACAATAGAACTATCTGTAGCAAAGAAGGATCGATTTTTGAAACTGGAACGAAAGGATCAACTCAGCAGATACTCGATAACTAGAAAAGATTCGCGGGGAAGAGCTAAATATGCTGTTTTACCGATTCTGCATGAAGCTCTCGATAATAGGTGCATTCCCTTGGACTAGCATTGGATATTGTGATCCACAAGCGTAGAGCTCATTGGATCGCAGACATCCCATCCGCACCATCCGACACAGGTGTTTTGGATTCGTCATTATGACATGTGCCCAACTTTAACCTCCCTCATATTGCACGTTTCCATCAGCGGTCCAACTCGCCACGTGATTCGATCTTTGGGTCCCTCCACTACTTCGTAGCTAGAGCACCAAACTTGTATGACAACAGTACCAACTTATGAATCCGGTTATCCTCACTGTATTTGACCTCGCCAGCGCTAATCTTATGCTCCTAAATCCCAGATATTCCAACTCCGTGCGCGGTACGGTTGAAACCTATCTACGAACAGATGGACCGTATAAGCTGCAAAACGGCTAAGGTTGACCGGACCCTACCCTAGATATTCGGGTTAAGCCCTTAACCCGCGGCTCTAGGGTCGAACCTGGGCCGTGCTTATTTTAGCGGAAGCCGCGTCCACCATCAAAGTAAAATCGAGTCTTATCGTAGCACAACCTCCGTCTCCCAGATTCTCAATCCATTCCCATTCCTCTGTTATGTATGTCTTGATGCAGAAGTGGGAGCGGATCTCAGCCTGAGACCTGTGATGCCTTAGCCCCAGCAGCGTTCCGAATGCAAAAGACGGCTTTGTTCATATAGTACGGCACACTAGACAATACGGAGCGAATAGGGATAATATCTCTCGAACTGGCTCTCCCAGCAAGCCAGACATCTGTTTTGCCTTGACAGATGAGGTTAGCACCTTGCTGAAGCAATCCCAGGGCCTTGGAACATCCGATTGCAGGTGTACCAAGCCCTATATTCCGGTCTAAAACACGCTCCACGCGCGGTTTTCGATCGCTGCAGAGATACGGAAGACTATTTGTGAGAGGAGCTCGACGCAACGCGGGTCGGAAGGGAGTGAAAATGCAATTCCAGGAGGGGAGCCTCCTAGTGCGGCGAGTTGTTAGATACCACGTCAAAGACCATCGAACAGATGGCTACAAAAAGCTATCATTCCAAGTCAGACAACACGCTTGACCTGCAGAAGGTGTGATGAAACCCTTGAGCCGTCACGTCACGTCGTGGAGAACTTGAGTGGCTTATGGGAGGTCAGGGAGCCTGAAATAAGAGCTAGGGTGGGTCTAATTCCACGGTAGGAGACTGTTGCCTGAAGTTGGAACCCTTGGCTCTCGACTGATACTGGAGAATGGACACTGTCAAACGGGAAACTACAGGCCAGTCACTCTATCATTCCTTGTCCGCTCGAGCGTCAAACATCATAACCCCAGCTAGTCTCCAAAGTGAAAAAACCTGCAGTTGATAGAATAGTGTAGAGAAGGGAAGTTGGCAAATAGCTGCACATTAGCCGCCCGCCTAATGCAGGCCAGTTGCAAAGAAAAATCACGTCTTTCTCTTGATTCTCACCCTCATATCACGATCTGCTGCCATCACTCCATTTCCCACGTATCCCTTCTTAGTCCTTGGAAACCTCTCCTCCTTGTCCTTGGAAAATGGGTTCACCCACCCAACAAACTCAAAGTCAAAGCTTAGCAAAACCATTGCGACTGCAGCAAGAATCTCCTGCTTGGCGAAGATGCGGCCAGGGCAAATATGCGCTCCTCCACCGTATGGAAAGTACTTCCCACTGAGGCCTGCCGTTGAGCAGACGACTTTGTCGCCCTCTTGGCGAAGGAAGCGCTCAGCATAGAATACGTCCACAGGGGGATGGTCCGGATGCAGGCTATTCCAGACATCGGGATCGCGGTGGCCAAGCCAGCTTGGCGCCATGATGGTATTTCCTTTTTTGAGCAGATGTCCGTCGATGACAAAGTCGGCGTGGATCTCGCGAGTGACATTGACTGCCACATACATCCGAAGAGTCTCGGTATAGGTTGATAGGAAAAGCGGAAGGGTAATGAGTTTCGGAATATCGAGCGTGCCATCTGGATTCTGCGTTGTTGAAATCTCGGAGAGAAGGCGAGGGAGAAGGTCTTGCGGCGACGTAATGATGTGAAAGAGCATCCAGCCAGAGGCAGGAATCGCGTTGGACGTCACACCAAACAAAAGACCAACCTCCAAACTCGCCTTGGCCTTCATGCTAAGTCCGGCCTCATCGAACAATTTGTGTCTTCCTTTCTGTAGGCGACAACCAAGGTAGGCTTCCCACTCTGGTCCCTTGGTCGGATCTAACTGCCCATCGAATTTCGGCAACACCTCATTCAGCCACCGTTCTGTGCCTTTCAATAGCCGCTTGAGAGCGGCATAGACGTCTCCGGCGAGGAACTTCGGAGTGCCGTACACAATCTTAAGCAATCCAGAATCAAATGCGAAGAAGTCGTCGCCAATATCGGGATAAACTTCGAGTATGTAAGATCCGAATATTGAGGTCGTGGTTCCGATGAACATTCGTTCTTTTAGCCACGCAAAAAGATCAATCGTTCCCATTTCGCCCTTTGTGGGAATTGCTGTGTCATTCTCCAAGGCGTCTTTGAAAACCTCGGTGAACTTTGTGGTCAGGGCGTTCACGGCGTCCTGGCTGATCAGGTATTTCTGGAAGAGCGGGTCTTGCGAATACATAGCCTTGGCCTTGATGCTATTCTGGCTAGCACCGGGATTCTTTGGATGCTTCCTCAAGATTTTATTTACGTCTTCAAGGGGCATGTTCAAACCATGCTGCAGGATCATCCGCACGAATTTGTCACTCGAGATGTACTTGGTACTTTGAAACATTGCTTCCACAGCTGCGGCAGAAAGGGCGATGTAGGATTTCTCAGGGCCGAGGCGGACGGTACACATTGAAGCGGTGGTCCCAATTCTAGAGTGTATGTAGTCATAGAATTGTCCTTGTTCGTTGAGGAAGCTGAGAGCGGAACCAAGCCATGGTATCGCATAGGGCAAAGTGACTGGTTCTTTGCCACCATCGCGATTGGGTTGTAAAAGCCTGCGACGAAAGTTGAGGGTGGTCACTATCCAAGTTGTTGCTGAAATTGCGAGAACGCTGATAGATATGAAAAGCGAGATTCGTAACCAGGTATTGCTCAGAGGAAAATACATGTCTATTGCACCTGGTTACCTTGCAATTTGGAGTAAAGAGAATGAGGTCCTGAAATGATGTTCCCTCAAATACGACGGAAAAAAGAGAACGTTATTCAAGGAAATAGCGGGAATCATGGATGACTATTGGCCTTCTAAGTTACGAGACGCGATGCTCAGCGCGTGGGGGGAGATGGCTAGCCTGCTCGGCTGGTGGGCCTTAAATGAGTGGCTTCCACTGGACTGCATCTTGCCTGTGATGAATGGTTGGATGACAACGTCTCCTATTAAGACAAGAACTGGCAATGATCAAACACAACATGACTGTTTCTTGTTAACTGGGATCATTGTATCAGGCGCACAGACGAGATGTTTAACTGGAGCTTTCTGGTCTTAAGCCAAGAGCTGGGGCTTGCGTCATCCAAGATGGCTAGCGTCGGTCGCGGCTGGGGAAATTGTTACTTCCGGCCCCCGGGCCTTGCTTTTTACAATTGCAAGAAGGTATGCGACCCTAATCTGACCTATCGACCTGCCTGCTACTTGTGGTTGAAGGAGTTTCCTCTGGATCTTTGTCCTTGTTCAGAGATAGCTGTACGCACACTCATGGCTCAACTCGACCTTACCCTCAACGTGCGCGACACCGTCCCATCCATCTCATCCGCCCGGTGACACGGTAGCCGATTCATAGCTTGCCGACAATCAACATGTCACAAATTATCCACCCAATCCACACCGTCAGCCAGAAGTGCAGGCCGAAGCATCAAGTCCTGGTTTTGAAATGCTATCCTAAATTCCAGAAGACTGTCCAGGAAGTGAAACCAAATTCGAGCGAGTTGAGCTATTTGCTGTACTATGCGAGCACGCGACGGCCGAAGCTACAGAAGGTCGGCGCATTTCTCGAGAAGAAAACTGCAAGCGATGTCTGGAGAAATAGATTGGGGTAAGAACACGGAATCAACGGCCTGTGTGAAGCTTATCACTGACGTTCAACGTGCAGCAATGTCCAAGTCACGCTACAAATACTCACGGCGCTCATCGAAAAATGTCCTCGAGACCTTGCCCTCTATTCACACTCGATCCTCACCATCCTTGATACTGTGATACATTCCAAGGACATCAGCATGGTCGAGGAGTCCATACCGACTTTTGAAACATATTGCAAACATCTGGACGCCTCGTCGTGGGCAGCCGATAAAGAACGCTCCCAACAGTTTCTACATATTGTGGAAACATACGCTACCTTTGCATCAAAGGAGGCCATGACCGGCCTCAAGGTTCCACCTAGCCCCCCGGTAGCTATAAGATGGAGAACAGCTGGCCTGAAAGCCATCCGAAGTATCGTGGGGTCGGAAGCCTTTGCCACGGAATCGGGTCAACAATTGAACATTGTCATGCCCGTAATCTTGGAGAATCTATACTCTGACGCCGAGGACGTTTTGGCATCGCTGCAGCAGCGAGCACAGACCGGAGAAAAGGTCGACATGGAAAAGGCAAGACAACGACGTTTGAGTATGGCGACAGTGACAACGGTAGACACTATCGATGCAAATCCGGTAACTGCGTCTGGTACTACGGCCGACGCTGACAAGGAGGCCGAAAACGAAGTACGAGCGTTGGCTGTACGTTGTTTAAAGCACATCTTTGCAGCTGGCACTGGAAGTAGCCGTGGCCAAATTCGACTCGCGACCGCTCTGACCCTGAGATATATTGCATCGAGAAATCCGCCGACAATGACAGTTGCACAGACAAGCCTACACTCGGGCAAGCAGGGCAATTGGGCAACTTCGCTAATCGAGGCCGTGGCGAAATGGACGCCAGTGCAGGACCGCTTCATTATCGTGGTAACGGCTATGGAAACATTGGTGCGAAGTCCGATTACCGAATCCACGCTGGAAAAGCAACTTACTCTAGCTACGATGATCGATTGGCTTTTGAGCTCATCCATTAACTTGATTGGACTGAGTGTCATGGACGTCCTACTAGGCTTCATCCAACACACGTTACTCCTCTTACAGCTTGGCGGACGAGACTCTAAGGTAGCCCCTCACCATCAACAAACAGATGGCCTAGATCCGTTTCGCGATGCCAGCAACACTTTCGAACCTGAGCGCGGAACGACGCAACCTATAAGTGAATCGAAAGCTTCGCCAATCCGACAGGAGCTCTTGTTACGTCTGCAGAAATGCATTGGCGATCTTGCGACGCACATTTACTACACTGACCAAATCTCGGACATGATAACTGCAATTCTGGCGCGTCTGAAGCCCTCGGCGCAGTCCGACATTGCTTCAACTTCTGCTGCGATCGACGATCCGGCTGCTGCTGCCCGAGCAATCGCGAAGTCGGCGAGTTTACAGGAAGACCCTTCTACTGACGGATTTTTCTCGTTTGCTACGGCGCGAGTGATTGCCTTGCGTGCAGTAAAGGACATTCTCGTTACTGCAAATTTCCGAAAATCCACAACAGGGGCCGCAGCTGAAGCACGAAGTCGAGTAGGTGTGCAAGTGTGGGAGGGTACTCAATGGCTCCTTCGCGATGAAGACCGTGACGTCCGATATGCATACGTCGATGCGTTATTGACTTGGCTGAAATTGGAAACGAACAAAACCGACCTCCACCTGCCGAAAGACGGACCGAGAAAGCCGAAACATACCAAAAAGCCTGGAGCAGAGAATGAGGAGGCTAAATCGACCAAAAGAGCGGCATCAGGCGCATCACGAAGAGAAAACAAGCCGACCAAATCGACGTTTCTTCACCTGTTGCATCTTGCTATCTACGACAACGCGCTAGAAACTCCCGAGACCGACTCCGATATCTTACTTCTTCACCTACTACTCACATATCTGATTGAACGGCTTGGTGTGAATGCTGTGAGGCCCGGCCTTCCGATGATCTTTCGTTTGCAAGAAGTGGTGTTGAATAACGAATCTGAGGGTACATCTAAAGCCAAGGTGAATGTTGCAAGTCTTGTCCACGGCTACCTATGGAGCTTGACCGAGAAGTTCGACTTCGAGACAACGCGTGTCGGAGGCGAAATAAGTATGGAAATAGCGCGGAGAAAGAAGAACGCTCTGTGGCTTGACAAAGTCAGATTCCCCCCAATGCCCGTTGATCAAGTTGTCTCGACTTCACGGCTCAACGAAAAACCAAGCGTCATTCCGGAAGATGCCGTCGGAACAATAAAGCCCTACCTCAACCGCTTTGATCTTGTTCTGGAGATCGCTAATGCGTATGACAACTCTCGTGTTGACCCTCAGTCGTCACCACCGTCATCGCCGGGTCGCGTTTTTTCCGTTCCCACCCTTGGATTTGGGTATGGCTATGGTATATCTCCTGGGCCAAGGCCTTCGCCAGAGCATCAAATGCCTCAGAAGGTCAAAGATGAAATGCTTTTCGAGTGGTCACGGGAATCTTGTATTGCCGCTGTTGAGAAAGAAAGCACAAAAACCGCATCCATATCTGGGTCGAAGACTGGCACTAGCTCTGGAGTCCGGAATCACTTGACCGTCAACGGAGCCATTTTCGGCGGCACCGACAGTGACGTCGATTCACCTACTACGGCTCATCATGAGGTAGTAAAAAGCGAATCTCCATCATACGGCCTGATTGGAGGATTGGCCAACCTGCACAAACTGAGAAGGACGAGCACCAATGGCTCACCCAGACCTTTGACCAATAGCTCGAGCAGGGAGTCGATGGTTCGCGTTACTGATCTCAAACGTGCTCTTTCGGGATACAAGTCTGATGGACGGCATGCTAGCCCTCTGAGGCGACCAGTGTCGAGGTCTCGCAGCCAGCATAGTATGGATTCCGACAGTATGGTCAGCTACCACGACGCGGACGATGTTGATGGATCAACTTTGGATCTCAGCGCTATTGACGGCAACGAGACAGGACAAGCTCTGGGCACATCCCCCAATGACGTCGAGAGGCCATCATCATCCTCCAAGGCCGAACACAACGCCACTACCATTGCCCCTACCACAGTCCACAATGTAGCGTCACTGCCACGGGATAATTCGGATCCTCGGCTTGGTGACGACGTTCCTCCTGTGCCGAAGATTCCATCTTCCCTCAATCTACCAGGCACCTACCCGCGCGACGTTTCTCCGATACGGCCAACGACTCCAAGAGCAGAACCTTACCGCCCACAAACAGCACCCCAAGGACAGCAGAAGATGAAATTGAACGGTCTCCCTTCTTCGGCGTCTCTCAGAGAGGGACGAAGTCTGAGAAGAGGCGACTCGAGGCTAGCGAGTCGCAGGGATCAAGCAGCCACCGACCCCACGCACGGCGGTAAGAGCGGCGGAAGGGTAGATTTGGGAAAGCTGTTGGCCAGCATTCAATCCGTGACAGTTGACCAAGATGTGGAAGAGAAGGAGAATTCTGGCACGGGTATTAGTGTACCCCCATACTAAATTTCGCTTCGTGAGGTGTATTGTAAGGCCTAGATAGCAGAAAAAGCTGTATAAAACGATTGACTCGATGTCTTTGTGGAGAAATGTTGCAGGAACGGCTCTACTAGAAACACCAATGGCTACAAGACCTAGCCAGGCTGGCCTCGCAAAATCCGGATGGGGCTCTGGCGGAGTGGGGCCAAAAAATTTGCAGGTACAGATTTTGGGCCGATGGGGGTTAGGGCTAAGCTTAGGCAAGATTCCACTCCCCCTGACAAACACGATGGTTTCCGTAACGTGTTTCCCTAAATGACTTTCAGTGCATCACTATCTGTAACCAACTTTTATATCACACTCTTAGGACAGTCGTACACTCTCTTTTTCAAGCATGTCATGTCATTACCACACTGACGATGTTCGCCGCTTCGAGTGCCGAAAACGTTCATCCTGCACCCCCTCTCCTCGCCTCGACCTTGCTTGACGTCGAGTCTGAGTGCAGGAAGACGGCAAAAAGCGCAGAGCCATTCCAGACTGGTGTCAAGAGGTTAGACGCCAATCTGCAGCCAAACCTTTGGACGGGCGGCAAGGTCGTTGGCATTGTGAGTGATAGAGGTGAATGCAGGGTCAGAATCTACAGTTTGAATCCTAGGTATTGAAATTTACGTGCTAAGTTGGACTGTCCAAACAGCTTGCCGAGCAACTAATCGCGAACCATCTGGATACATTGGCATCTTCGTCTATCGGAGATGACAGCAATTCGCCCTCAACCTTTGTCATCGCTCCGCCCGACATTTCAATTGCTTCCAACATTCACGATCTGTTGCAAGCGAGGCACTCGACAAGAAGAGAAAGCACTCACCTTCAGCTGCTCAACACAGTACAGATCATGCAATATTTCGACGTTGCGGGGTTCGCCGAATCGATCTCGGAAGTCTCGTCCCGTTTGCATGATCAAAATAATCGTTCCAAAACACTCTCAACAAGCCACGGCAAGGATCTCCGGCAAATGAAGCGCCAAATCTTGCTCTTGGATGGCCTGGGTCCCGCCCTAGAGTCGACGCAACGTCGCAGTGGACTTGTACAGGCCAACGCTCTGGCAGCATCTCTCGTAAGATCGGTCGCCCACCTCTCCAGATCTTATCCTTTGTTACTTGTTCTTTTTACCCTGGAAGCGGGTCGAGACATGAGAAGTGGGGACGAGCTCACATCGGCATTCTCGAGTCCAAGCAACAGCATCTGTGGAATAAGCCCAGGCGGCATGCTAGGTAGAACGCTATTGACAGGGATCGACACTGTGATTTTATTGCATGACACGGTAGATGCCGGACTGAACGATGGAGATCTGATTGCGGAAGTAGTCAAAGATCGTGTAGGGCCGAGTTTAGGACAGTGGGTTATCTGGGCCTAGTCTGGATAGTAGGCTCGAATCATTACAGTGCAATGGTCTGCGACAAAATCCAATAAGGTGACACGTCCAGCAATGTAACCTTGTGAGACTGTCAGTCTTCCAAGGCAGTAGCGTTATGCAAAATCCCAGGAGGTCATGGACTTACTTGACCTGGAGCTCCACATAGTCGCGCCGTTGTGACGACTGTGGCGTCTGACCCGACGATCCGCGGCTTGCCTAACTCCTCATCTCTCACTCAGTATGTGCTTGTTGAAAGTGGCACGAGAACTATTTCGTACTTTGTTAGCCACTATTTTTAGAGTACGGAGTAATTGGCACTGAATTAAGTTCTTGTAGGAGCTTTGCACAGGTTCAGGTCTTCTGCAGCCTTGTGTTATTGAGGGCTGGTAACCTTCATCCCAACCACTCGCTTTCAATTTTCTTGAGAGAAAAACCACGGCGATTACAGCATGTTCGCAATGATGCCGCGTTAGTGACTCAGTCCATTCATTCCCCGCTTTGTGACCTGCATTCAATGTGAAGGGCGTAGCTCAAAAATGATCTCATTCAGCGCATGTGACAGGTCATTCTGTCGTGACTCAACTGACCCCTAAGCGCCTAGCGAAGCGTTAAATACTAGTGTGCATGGCGGGAAATCCCTTGAACTCCATTCCTACCCTACCAAATACAAAGTATTCCATCGAGACTTCAGGGGACACCCCACTTCATGTTCTCAGGTACACTAACCAGCACTCGAGGATTCCAGTCGATGTTCTTGAAGGAATATCTTCAGCTCTCCGTATGAACGTTCAGTAATGAGTATTGGCAAAATGTGGAAGGCGCGAACTCAACTTCCAGATATTTTTGCTAGGGTCGGATGGGGGCCCGATCGACTCGTACATAGCCTGGACTGAGATTCTGTGCCGTCTGCCTGACAGGGGCCTTGTTGCCCCACAAAACCTAGGCCACAACCCCATTGGGCAGAGCATGAATTCGTTGTATATCCGAGACGTGAGTTCGCTAAATGATTGGTTGGGCCACAGTCCATCGGCTGAATTTCCTGCCCTTGGTCGTCTTTCGATTCGTTTCCAACGGCTAGTTTCTTGTTGGGGAAGTTTTCAAAGGTGAAATCCCCAGCCAGTACATGCTCCTTACTCTCGATCCCCTGGGACCTGCCGATCAGTACTTTGCTCGAACAATACATAGACCGCCAGATTTTTCATCTGTCAACCCTGATGAAACCATTGGACCTTCGCCTTGACTATCAACTTCTGAAGCGTGTCTTTCTGCTCAACCAATCAAAAGCCATACACTGATCCCTACGAAACGTTACTGGTGAGAACCAAGCACTTAAATTGGAAGCTGGGGTAAGAAGTTTCGCATCGCTAAATTCATTTTCTACGTGGAGATATTTCTGATGCAAGATTAGCCTCGTTCAATGTTTGGCGTTACCGAACTGAAGAATCCATCTTTTTCTCAGTCGCTACGACGGTTTAGGCAGTGACAGGAACCCAATTTCACTGTGCTACAGAAACAATCAAGAAACGCCCTCGACGGATGCCGAAAGACGCTCCAGTCTTTATAGACCTAACCATGGAAGATGAGATCGTCGTTATGCACTCATCTAGCTGCCGCGTTCCTCAACAAACCGAGTCTTCTGGAGTACTTGTCGCCCGACCGCCAGAGCGTGTCGCTTTGCAACTTGACGAATGGTACACTCATATGGGCCGCTCGACGCCACCTCCTTGCGCAGTCGGCCCAAAGATAGCGCAAGACATCAACAAATGGAAATCTGGCCAGCCTGTTTTATGGTCTTACAAGGGCCGCGAAGAGATGAGTGTCACGTACTATACATTGGACGGATCTAAGCAAGATAGAAATCGCTACATCCTCGTCGCAAAAGGTCCTACGAAAGGTCCTTTCATCATCACTTGCATTCAAAATAGCGGACGCAAGTCGCCCCCGGTGGCTTACCACATCTGGGAAGGCTTCAATAGCGCAGGCGTCTGCCGGGGTAGAGGTTTCGAGAAAAAGCCATCAATCTCAAAGTGCGTGAGGCCGCCCGACAGGGAGTGCAATGTTACACGAACTGTCGTAAGTTGTCCTGTCCACATGTGCGAATCGTTCGAGTTTTCGCCGGAGTCTTTGCTGACAATACACAAATATAGCTACCAGAACACCCTACAGTGAATGGGGAGATCTCTAGCCCTCTGTGGGGACCGCAGTCACATGTCTCAACAGAAACCGCGCAAGTCGTAGAGGACACTACTCAGCAACTTCTCCATTTAACACAGGCCCATGATTTCCTTCTTTCAGCGTTGTCGACGGGCTGTCTTGCGATGCCGGATAACGGGAAGTCCCCCTTACCGTTAGCCGCTCAAGTCGGTAACACGCAAGATCTGGCTACAAGGCTTGCACATCCCAAATCTTCAACCCTCCAGTGCGACGCTCCCGACCGAGCTATTTCAAAAACATTGCCACTATCCACTGCCAAAAAGTTGACGAAAACCTTCACTCCGTTGGAGCAACAGAATATTCCATCCATCGATCGCCGTGTCTCACCTTCCATCTCACCTTCCACCTCGCCTCAACCAACCCTTGGCAATGAAAAAGGCGGATTACAGGGGGAAGAGCTAAGCTTTTGTCAGAGAGTCTTGACTGAATTGATGGACCCAAAGCACTGGCACCTCAATCAACCGTTTCTGCAACCTGTTGATCCAGTCGCGTGGAACGTGCCTACATATTTCCAAGTCATCCGACAGCCGATGGACCTTTCCACCATTCAGCACAAGCTTACATCAGGTAGTTACGAAGAGGCCGAACAGTTCGCAAAAGACATGGACCTAATGTTCACCAACTGTACTACGTTTAATCGAAAACTTGATCCTGTTTACAAGAGCGGCCAGGCGCTGAACAAACTTTTCGTCAAACTGTGGGCGCAGCGGAAACCGAGGGTGCCGGATGATTCTCATGTTCCACAAATAACCAGCAATGAGCCTGGGCTTAGTTTTCTGCAAGAAGCGCGACAGAGCATTGAACCCTTCACGCCACCCACAGTCTCAGCAGCAGCCTCAACTCAGAAATATACGGCAGAAGAATTTCGGCCCTCGTCGTTGTTGAGAGTTGAAGCTGATAGAGCCCAAACACCCATGTCGACAGTGCAAGATCATGGCATGCCACACCAAGGCTATTTGTCGGATACAATATTACCAGGACCACATCAAGAATCCCTATCACCGAGTGAGAGTCAACATCTCGACCAAATCCTGGATAATACACATGAGCACCAATTCACCCATCATGACTCACCTACAAGACATACATCGCCAGTGCTTTCCGAAGCAAGCTGGGAGACCTTGTCACCGAGCAGTGACTCCAACTATTCCCTAGAGATGCAAATTGAAACCGAGCGTGAATTTCACTACTCAGAATGCAGAGATAGCCAAGCCGAGGTTACTCCAGCCGACAGCACGCGCGAAGGTTCAACTTTAGCTTGCAAAAGGACCTGGGATGATATGAACGAGGATACATATGAAGGCGCAGAAAACGAGTTGGTAAACGACCTGCACAATGTGCGTACGACACAGAAGCCGTTCCAAACAAATCTTCAACCTGCGTTAGAGACGCGAGAAGTGGAACTATCGAGTGGAGACCAATTTATGAATTCGTTGAGGCAAAAGGAGGTGACATGGAAAACAATTTACAAACGGCCCTGCAACCTATATGAGAAGGCCGGAAGTCCTGAAGCGTTGCGCATGGGCCACATATGGAGGCAAGCGAGTCGGACGAAGCAGAATTCAACTAACTCGGTCGCCTTCAGTGGCAACGTTGAGCTATCTTCAAACTCTCCTCAAACTCAACCGACATCATTCGCGCCAGCCGAAATTAAGAACATGGGTGGCTCATCTTTGGAACCGTTGCACGAGGTCAATGAGCCAGAAGATCGGCTGGAATCAAGTGCCCAAAATGTCGAGGACCAGGCCTGGATGAATTCAACCGGGACCGAGCAATCAGAAGTTCAGAGCCTCAAAGTTGAACATATGTCCCGTAATTTGCCAGATCAGCATGAAAGCGCTGTAGCTTCCGCTCTCGGAGCTAGCCAGGAGCGCTTCCTCAACAGACTGGGTCCCTCCGAGAGCTGGCCCAAGAGCACAGCAGCGCCATCCGTCACCCGAGCTCAGACATCTGAGCCCGAAGAGCAGCCGGAAAGTGGTTCAAATGTTGCTCCTCAGCAAGGGTCTTCGCGACATGAGAAAGCAAATAAGGGACAACCAAACCTACCCACAGGTCAAGGAGACTCGGACGTCGAAATGTCTGGTGAAGAAGGCTTGAATGAAGAGTATACTGGTCAAGAAAGTTCTGAAGAAGAGGACTCCATGTCCGACAAAGAACATTCCGATTATGAAGAAACCCTCCGACAGAAGAAGCTGGTATGTAAACGCACGACTGCCAACCCCAAGAAGCGCATAAAGCCTCAAACGCCTTCGCTGCGCCAGGCTCGTGCAAAATTTTCGGAGGTAGGCAGTGGAGCACGGAAATGCGGAAACTGCGGAAAGTTCATGAACAAGAGAAGTGGAAAGTACCTGTCTTCAGAGACTAATCTCTACTTTTGTCGCGAGTGCGACAAATGGCGAAACAATCACGCCGGTCAATCTTGTCCAAAACCCACTACTGCGAGTCCACGGGAGACACCCACGGCGGACGGAAGATGCAGCGGCTGCGGGAGAGACAACAACAAGGACCCTCATTGGCCATGCAATCCTGGTAGAGGGGGAGATTTTATCTGTCAAGCTTATGCTGGATATCCGAAGGACAATAAGGCGCATCGGAACCTGGATACAGACGGAAACATCATAGAGGAAGAGGTTTATAAGGAGGCTCCCGTCCTTGAGCCCAATCGAGAATACAACGTTCGCAGGTCGGCCACCAGAAAGACCATGGAGGGAGAGATTGGTGAGGAGACTCACATCCCTGAACCAAGGCGAGAATATAACGTCGGCAACTTGGCGACCAGATCCGAGCCTCTAAAACAGGAGATATTTGAAAGCCAAGACGTGGTGGAGATCCCTTCTTTCTCTCCGATAACGAAAATCTGCCCCACTCAGCTGAAACAGCACATTAGAGACAACGTCATGCTTCTTTTCTACACTCCAAGCGGCAAGCAGACCCGCTACGAGTCTTTTGGTGAATGTGATAGCGTCTACAAACTCTTTGGCCAGGCGATTGGAGCCAAGGCGTTTGGACCCCGTGACGAGAGATGGAAGCCTGAAGGGAACGTGCTCTCGATCCGTTTTGGAGCTGGTCAATCGGACATTGGTGACGATCTGAGGGTCGTTGAAGGTCAAAAGAAGGACTTTGAGGCGCTGGTTGATGCAATTGAACGGAGGGATTGGTGGAAAGAGAGGAATGGGACGTGGATTGGAAGTGGGATTTTGGAGGTGAGAGCGGTAGGCTGACATGTGCAGTAACTTGTTTTACGCTCTCCGCTTTTGATCGCTGCCCCGCTGTGTCCTTGCTCGGCGGTGCATCTGGGCTTGGCCGTCCAAGGATATTTGAAGATGAGATTGTGAGGAGTGCGTCCGTGAATGTTACGGGCCAGCTCTTCTCATCGGTGTGGATAGAGTTGCAATGATAGCAAAGCTGGTAAAATTATCGTGCATTTTCATGTTGGCGTTGAAAGGTTGCAGATTGGGCTGAAAGGAAAGGAACCGCACAGATCGACCTGCTAGGGTGTAAGACTTTTTGTGAATCGAAAAAAGCGATAGTGCTTTCGAAAAAGATGCGAAATATATTTTTCCGGAATTGCATTGTGGTTGAGTCGCGAGGAGAGGGTACCTCAACCAAAAATTCGGAACCGTGGACTTGGTAGAACCTAAGCTAAGTGCAACAGATAGATCTGAGGACTTACGAAGGACCTTATCGGCCTTTAGGGTCCATGTCGCGATAGGAAAGGAGTCTCATCAAGAGTGACGGCCTTCTACACGTCCAACACTCTTCCAAAGTCCATTCCAAAGCAGATAACGTGTTATGTGATACCTGTAACGAGCCACCTGTCACTGAGGTTCGTATTGCGCTGCATCAGATCATCTTCGCGAGGAATATTGCTTTTCTGCCACCACCTCAAGATCTTCCCTGGGCCCGATATTCCAATGTTTCCGAGATGGGCTTTAGCAGACAGATGGTCCTTTCCGAGTGCCATCATGAACAGATCTGAATTCGTGTTAGGGGGCTATTGGACAGGTCATCGAAGTTGCTTTCTGCTATGTTGTCACCGAATCACCGGCCAGGTAGCCACAACAGACCGGAAGTATGAATCTTACACATCTCCATGCCACGTTGGCTACGCACTATCATAGTAAACGTCATAGCACACAGGACCTACGCCGTTATTTCCAATATGTGCTTAGTCTGGCGAGGGAATTTGTGTCCAGGTCCAGCTTCGATCTGTCTTTCACTGATAATGATGTTCAGCCTGAAATCCAATTCTTCAGCCATTCTTAACTTCACAAATGGCCTGTCATGGAGAGCCTCCTGCTTGACCACCTAGCGCAGCCTCTCGTTGATCCCGGCTTTTCTTCTTGCGCTTCCTTCCCGAAGTTTGCGCCTGCCCTTCAACTGTGGTGATAGGCGCTGAGACAGCTTTCGGAGCCTTATGTTTCCTTTGCTTCTTACCTCTATGCCTTTGCCTTCGCAAGAGACCACCACCTTGAGTGTTAGACTTGTTAGGGACGTCTGTCGTAGCCTGTTGGCCGCTCGTACTTGCATCGGCCATCACGGCGTCCTGCTGATCGTCCTCTTCGCTGCTGCTTTCCGATTCCGAGTCATCCTGCACCTCAACGTCCTTGTGGGTTTCGTCTATATCTTGGACCTGCTCTTGAGGCGTCTTTTTCTCAATGAGCTTGTTCAGCTTCCTCCTGGCGACGAGCTTCTCTCTAGCCTCTCTTTCTGCACGCTCCAGGTCGTATTTGTCATTCCCGGCCAACGCGTGCTTAATGATTCGTCCTGCAGCTTGCTTGTTGAGACTGATATTTTCTCTCGGCTTTGTAGGCCCTGCTTCGGCAACCTTGATCTTCTCGAAATATTGCTTTACTCGAGTAAGCTCTTTGAAGACAGGATGTTCTTTCGCTTGAACGCCGTTAAGTCGTAGGTATGCTAGGCGAGACAGTCAGTCATCTTCGGAAAACATCTCATCCCAGGAAACTAACAGAACAGAAGCGACTCAATTGAGTAGACGATCAGAACGTAGAGTTTGGCTCTGTCGAGTACGGGGAGCTTTTTCGTTGTTGCGGACAGTGCTGCAGCTAGGAGCGGCTCGAGGCTCTCTTCTAGATCGTCGATGTTGTCTTCAAGATGTTCAATGAGGGACAGTAACTCCGCTGTGTCCATCCTGCAAGCTGCTACAGTGTGCGCACAGAGTTATTGAGGGCAGAACTCTTTGAAAGGCAACATGTTTACGATAATTTCGTGTATTTTACATCCCCGGTAATTTTTGCGTAAAATGGTTGCCGGTGCACCGCCGCGTCGGGTTTAGCGCGGCCGGCCCACCCCCGGATGGGGCATCGCGCGCCCTCGTCGCTTTGCACATCTATAAAGCCCACCTACCTCCCTCCGGCACTCTCAGCATCTCATTCATTTTGTCACCCTTTCAACCCTCGGCGTCCCTTTTCACCCCCAAGTGGCCCCGTTCTCACCGCTTGCTGCGGCACCCAAGCCCCGTGCTCGGTTCGCCAATCACCTTTTCTCAGACACCTCAGTGACCACCTGGGTCCGCCCTGGCTCCTACCTCGATCCACACCCGTGCAGCGGCCTCTCCTGCTCATTCGCTCACCCCTCGATCCTACCTTCCTCGCCAGCAGCTTGGGCTTCACGGTGGTGTCGATGACAACACGAACTGCTTATTGACCCGTCTGATCAATATCTGGATCAACTAGTGTGAAGGGGTCGAGTCGTGGAGGACGACATCAAAGGGCTAGGAATGGGGGAGCGAATGACGCGTGCTGAACCAACAAGATGAAGAAGAGAAGAAGAAGAAGAAGAACTTGGTTGTTGTTGTGTGGGCAGAGTGTGCCAGCTATATAAATGGTCCGCTCCACGCCACCACACTAGGGGTCGTATCTACCCCACCACACTAGGGGTCGTATCTACCCCACCACACTAGTATGAGGAATCTAGAAAGTTGATGCTTGAAATCGGTCGTGATGGACAGTGTCGAGTGTATCAAAATGACGTCGATTTTTGGCCAAAGCTTGGCAACGTGGCAATGACTCGGTGCTATCTTGGCGCCTTCGTTGCCTTTCACAACACACATCTCCATTTTTCAGCGTCCCTCTATCACGCTCCACAATCCCATTATGGACGCCTCTTTCATCTATGAGCCTTCAAACCTTTTCTTCACCCAAGAGTCGGTGTTGCGTTATCGGCCTGGTGGATATCATCCAGTCTGCCTTGGTGACACTTTCAAGGGTGGCCGCTACACGATACACCACAAGTTAGGCTGGGGTGGCTTTTCCACCGTCTGGCTTGCAAAGGATAAAGAGTATGTCACTGTAAGACGCGAATCGCATTCTGTACCTTACTGACCGATAAACTTAAGGCGCGAACAATGGGTTTCGATCAAAATCATCACAGCTGAGGGCTCGAAGCAATCTCCAGAGCTTCGCAACTTATTATCACTAGCGGAACATTGCCAGGGACATCTCCACTCCAAGTATATCGTCCAGTTACTCGACGACTTCTTTCATCAAGGCCCTAATGGAACCCACCAATGCCTGGTGTTTGAGTTACTTGGTCCTACCGTTGATGCAGTCGCCCAAATGGCCCGTGAAGTGGGAGAGGTCCTCGAACCAGAAATCATTCTCAGAACGTCTGAACAGTTGCTAGAAGCCATCACCTTCATACATGAGACCGGCTATGTACATGGAGGTATGCTCGCGCTCTCGGTCGAAGTAGTGTCTATAACTGACTTATGCAGATTTAAGTGGGGCGAATGTTGCTTTCACTTGCAAGGGTTTGTCGCAGTTGACAGAAGAGAAGCTCTTCGAAGTTCTTGGGGCCCCAGAATCAGAGACATTGGCACGACTGGATGGTGAGCCATTGGATGAAGGTGTGCCTAATCAGCTGGTAAAGGCAGCAGGCTGGTTTGGCTGGGCAGATGAATACGACGAAGATCTTCGGATCTTTGATTTCGGAGAGACCTTCCTGAAAGGAGCCGAGCCTGAATGCCTCGCCCAACCTCGACAACTAAAAGCGCCAGAGACAATTTTCACGGACAGCTATGACTACAGACTTGATTTGTGGCGTGCAGGCATTATGGTGAGAACGGTCCGCTTGAAACTTTTAGGGAAAGATACTGACATCTGTCTGGGCAGATATTCACATTCCTATTTCGCAGAAGACCCTTTTTCTACTTTGGCGATGATTTCCTGGTCGCAGAAATGATTGATTTCGTGGAGGGATTACCAGCAGAATGGCAGCAAACATGGGATCATATGCGACTGAAATCCGGAACGACAAGTGAGTTAATCTTCAATGCTGGTACAAAAGATTCAACTTGAGTCTGACAGCTGAATTCGTTAGTGGATGCCCCACCTCCCCGATCGAGACTGGAGAAATATTTTGATAACCGGATCCATGAAGAAACCTTGAAGCCTCTCCTCCCAGTCATCCAGGGTCTGATGAGATTCAGGCCGTCGGATCGAATCTCACTATCCCAGGCGCTTGATATGGTAAGACGGGCAAAAGACGAGATGGATGAGGCAGAAGATGAGATGGATGAGGCAGAAGATGAGATGGACGAGGCAGAAGACGGAGTGGATGACCGGGACCTCTCTGCTTTGTCCAGCCACCTGTGTACCACTGCGGCTGGCGCAAGAGTTGAGGTGGCTTAGGGCGGCTTCACCCTCTGCTAGATCAGGGGATGAGCTCGGGCAGATTCACTTCCTGTACACAGTGGTCGGGTCAGGCCTTGCCTGATCAGCCTGAGTTTAGCGCCTTTCTAATCCGGTAACAAGTGGTGGGAAGCGACTTTTCCAGTAGCTATACTCTGCAATGTACAATTAGGCGAGATACTCAGCCACCTCACTGCCGCCAAGCTATTAGAACTGTCAGCGTTCCTCTTCCCTCTTAAGTAGTTTCTTGCTTGCAGTAGCTGCATTTCTAATATTTGTCCAGCTGCGGCGTGTCGACCGCTCGGTATTCGACCCCATGATTCCAGATCTTGAACATCTTTTGTCCAGAGCGCAAGGTGGCACTACGTTCTACCTTTAGGAACCTCCGGTGCTCGAAGATCAATAGTGGGGCTCTCGTCCCGCGTCGTTCTTCCCTGGAGTGGTCAAAATCCATTTGAAGTGCCGCCAAGAATGTACCTTGCCAGCGTCGCACCCTATCAACATCTCGAAATTTGAAACCTGCCGCAGGTATCCTGCCCCGCTGGAGCGAAGCGGAGGCGAATAACTAGGGGGAAAGGGATAGAACAGATAGGGCAGGTAGAGTAGGTGGGACGGGTAGGATAGGCAAAGCAGATAGGGCAGGTAGGGCAGGTAGAGCAGGTAGGGCAGATAGGACAGGCAGAGCAGACAGGACAGCCAGGACGGACAGGATAGCCAGGACAGCTGGGACATCCAAGACAATTAGGACAACCAGAACAGCTGGGACAGATAGGGTAGCCGGGACAGCCGGGACAGTCAGGACAGATGGGACAGATAGAGCAGACGGGACACCTAGGATAAGTAAGGTGGCCGGGACGAGTGAGGCAGGTAGGATGAACTGGACAGGCAGGACAGGCAGGACAGGCAGGACAGGCAGGACAGGCAGGACAGCCGGGACAGGTAGGCCACCACACTTTTTAACGGCCTTTCAGGGTCAACAGCTTTCCCACCTTATCCAGCGGGAATCTCTGCTTAATCCAGCACAAATTTATGTGGCACAAGTCGATACCACAACACATTGCAGTCCACTACACGTCTTTCTGGCTACTACACTTCTCTAGCCATTACTCTTCTCTGGCCACTACTCTTCTCTGGCCACTAAGCTACGTTTCCCGGCACCTACATCTGGCCACCTCCGCCCCCTTACATTTCTCTAGCACTACGTTTCTCTAGCCACTACGTCTACATTTCTCTGGCCACTACATTTCTCTGACCACTACCCTTCTCTGGCCCCTTCTCTTCCCTGGCCACTACACGTCTCTGGCCATTGCTCTTCTCTGGCCCTCTTCTCCCGTGCCAATTCAACACTTTTATCTCTTCCGCAGTATATCTCCTTCGTGTGGACCTTCTTCCGCTTGCTAGAACCGAAGGGCCTGAGCCCCCATAGAGATTGACATCTGGAGGTGTCCAGCGTGGTTGTAGACAGAATTTAGACTAGGTTCTAGGGCTTACTCAGTTGACAATGCAGCTGACACTGCTTGGTTTGGATTTGAGAAGACCATCACAGGCTCTCGCTTACTAGTACATCGACACAGAGCAGTCCGTACTGACGATGCTAGTGAAAGGGACAATTGTTAAGAATGTGTGTCGGTCGGGCAACTGAAACTCCAAGTTGAGGATGGATTTGTAGGGATAGCTGTGGGCCCCACGACTACTTGCTACCTTCCCACGACTACCTGCTGCCTCTCACCGAAAGAAATAGTGGTATAAAATCACTGCCGGTGCGTTGCCTCTTCCGGTTTAGGCCGCCAGACTGCGCGTCGCGCGTCCCTCGTCGCTTTGCGACTATAAAGGTCCTCTTCTCCTCTCGCCCACGACCTGAACTGCATTCTACCCTTCTCCTTTATTTTGTCACCGCTCTCTTCTCTCCCCTGTGACCGACTGGGCGGCCCAGCCTCCTGAATTTAGCCCGCGTGACGTCGTCGGTCTCACATGGTCCCCGCTGTTACGGGCCTTGCTAGGCTCGTCTAGTCGGGGTGTACGACTAAGGGGTCGTCAGATTATTCAGCCCTATGTCGAAGGAGTAGG
>Ga0335072_10002327_pt1 | contig 29607 bp, 30 predicted proteins | sample Lox_Sample_21_FD_206725 | JGI IMG/M metagenome (GOLD analysis project Ga0335072, IMG submission 206725) | Soil microbial communities from Loxahatchee National Wildlife Refuge, Florida, United States - Lox_Sample_2.1 | ecosystem: Environmental > Terrestrial > Soil > Wetlands | place: USA... | reverse complement strand
CCGTGTCCAAGTAGCTGAATTTCAAGGTCGATTCATATGTCGCGCGTCTGCGAGATCACCGGCAAGCGTCCGGCCGTCGGAAACCGCGTCTCTCACGCGAACAACAAGAAGCGCCGCCGCTTCCTGCCGAACCTGCACACCCAGCGGTTCTGGCTGGAGACCGAGAAGCGCTGGGTATCGCTGCGGGTATCCACCAACGGCATGCGCACGATCGAGAAGAAGGGCATCGACAAGGTCGTTGCCGAGCTTCGTGCCCAGGGAATGAAGATCTGAAGGAGCCCCCATGCGCGAGAAGATCAAGCTGCTCTCCTCGGCCGGCACCGGCCACTTCTACGTGACCACCAAGAACAAGCGCCTGCATCCCGACAAGATGGAAGTGCGCAAGTTCGATCCGGTGGCGCGCAAGCACGTCGCCTACAAAGAGTCCAAGATCAAGTAGTCGGCTTGCGGAAACGCAGCACTAACTGGTCGGTCCTGCCCCGGATCGCCGGATCGAAAATGCTGCGGCGATGATCGTCGGCGGGGTTGCGCAGCACCTCGCTTTCCCCCACCCGCTCGAATCCCGCGGCCTCGACCTCCGTCTCGACCGTTGCCTCGTCGATACGGTGCAGCGTGTTGGTGTCCCGAAGCCCCGATCCCTTCTCCGCCGCGTGGTCGACGGTCAGGTAGATCCCGCCCGGCTTCAGGTTTAGGGCCCAGAGCCTCAGTCGGGGATTGCTCCGGGATTCTGTCTGGCCTTCAGCGCGGTGCACAGCGCGATCGATTCCCGCGTCTGCGCCAGTCCCCGGGCCGTCCCCGGCACCTGATCACCCTTCGGCGCGAAGAACGCCGTCAGGCGATCCGCCTCGGGCTGCGAGCAGCCCTCCTCGCCGGCGAGTGCGGGCAGGTCCCCGCCCGCGAAGATACCGGTGCGCGCCACGATGCGCTGATAGTGCGCGGTGAACCAGCTCCAGAGTTGATCGCGCGCCGCGAGCGTCTCGCGGCCGCCTCTCAGCACCATCGCCATCTCGCCGACTTTCACCTGATCGGTCAGCGCGAAATCGCGCGCGGCATCGGCTTCGGCGCCCTGCGCATGGCTCAACGCGACGAGCATGGCGTTGCGCTTCACCGGGTCGGTCGTCATGCCGATCTGGCGGATCAGCGCGTTGACGGCGGACGCGCCCCGCGCCTCCACTGCGACCGAAAGTACCGTCGGCAGCAGGTCGGGGTTGGCGGCATCGAGATCGAGTTGTCCGCTCGGTCCGGGCGCCAGAGCAGCGTCCGCCTGCTTCAGCAGAGCTGTCCGCACGGCCGGCACCTGGAACGTGAGGCCGAGCGCGTCCGCGAGTGAGGTGCGCAGCAGCGCATCGTCGGGCGATTCGCCCGCGCGCCGCTGGTAGCCGAGCGCCTCGAGTCGCGGCAGATACGCCTTCTGCACGGCGTCACGAACCGCCGCGCGCTGTCTGCCCGAACGCGCCTCGTACCGGTATATCCATTCGACCGTGTCCAGGGGGGCGATCGAAACCTCGCGAACCTTCGACGGCGCCAGCTCCCGCATCATGCTCAACACATCCCCGGCATTGAGCGTCCCGCGCTGGAAAGCGGCGCCGACCGAGTCCGCATAGGCCAGCTGCTCCGCGTCGCTGCGCTGCGGGATCACCCGGCTCAGCGCCGCGCGCTCGGGCTTCGCCATCTCGAAGCGGTAGTAGCCGGCACCGCCCGCATCGGGCAGGTACCACCGCGGGCAGGTGCCCTGGATCTTCATCGACGCCGTGCGGGTCGTGAGGAGCTGACACTGCGTCGTGCCGGGAAAGCGCACGCATACCGGAATCCCCCACAGGCGGTTCGGATTGCCCTGCGAGCCGAGCGGGAGATAGCGGCTCTGAGTCAGCTCGAGGACCGGCCCGCCGGGGTGCGCACAATCCATCCGGGTCGACAGCAGCGGGACCCCGTTCTGATTCAGGAAACTCTCGAACGCCTGCTTGAAGCGCTCGCCCCGATGAGCAGCGGCCGCGATCGCATCGACCAGATCCTGCGCATCGGCGTTGCCGAAGGCGTGTGCCCTGATGTAGGAACGCATTCCCCGCTGGAACACGTCGGGACCGACGAAGTGCTCGAACATGCCGATCACGTCCGCGCCTTTCAGATAGGTAATGCCATCGAAAGCCGTGTCGATGTCGCCATTGCCCGCGATCGGCTGGCGGATCATGCGCGCGCTGACCAGGCTGTCGTTGGCCATCGCCCTTTCACCGGAGACGATGCGGTCGAGGTCCGTGCGGTACTCGGGATGCAGCTCCTCCGCGACCTTCTGTTGCATCCAGGTGGCGAACGCTTCGTTCAGCCAGATGTCGTTCCACCAGCGCAGCGTCACGGTGTCGCCGGTCCACTGATGCGCGAGCTCGTGAGCCTCCACGTTGAACGTGGAGCGCACCGCCTGCGGAGTGGAGTTCCTGTCGAGCAGCAGCAGCCAGTCCCGATAGGTGACCAGGCCCGCATTCTCCATCGCTCCCGCCGAAAAGTCCGGTAGCGCGGCCAGATCGATCTTGCCGAACGGGTACCCGAACCCGTAGTAGTTCTCCTCGGCCTCGATGATCCCAGGCACCATCGCAAGCGCGCGCTGCATCTTCGGGCCGTTGCCGTGCGTGGCAATGCCGCGCACCGGCACCGGCTGCGAGCGCCAGCGCGTCGGCGGGATCGTCGGACCCTGCACGATATCCCAGGGTCCAACTGCCCATGCATACAGGTACGTAGGCAAAGGCTTCGTCCGCGTAAACGTCAGTGTCTTCCAGCCGCCGCCCTCATGCTTCTCGCTCGCAAGCCCGGTGTTGGCGACAGCTTCGTCGGCGTCCGGAATGGTGAGAGTCAGGGTGAGCGGAGCCTTGAAGCCCGGCTCGTCGAAGCAGGGGAAGGCGAGGCGCGCGCTGATCGGCTCCATCTGGGTCATCGCATACGCGCGGCCGGCGAAGTCGACTTTGTAGTAGCCCTGCAAAGTGGCGTTGTACGCAGCCGTGAAGGCTATCGTCAGCATCAGCCGCTGCGGCCGGAGGAGCGTGCCGAAATCGATGCGCGCAACGCCGGCCGCCGGCGCGGCCTCGCTGTAGCGACCCGCGTGCGCGTGGCCGCCGGCGTCGGCGACCGTAACCTGGACCACCCGCAGATCCTTGCCGTGGAGCCACAGATGATCCGACGCCTTCCTCAGGTCGACTGCGATGGTGACCGTGCCGCGATAGCTCGAGCCGGCCGGGTCGCCCCGCAGTGCAAGCAGATAGGACCGCGGCACCGCCCAGCGCGGCAGCATCTGCATCGGCGGTGCGTCGTCCGCCGATACCGCGGCCGCGGACGTATCGGCGGCGGTCGCGGCAAGCGCGGGAATCGCGACCAGCGAGAGAACGGAAAGCAGAGCAGCGGAGAGCGAGCGCATGTTCTTCGACCCTTGCAGCGCGGCGATCCGGCAGTCGACCACATCGATCCCCGCGCGGGCAAGTCATCTCATCGAGTTGGCGGGTCATCTGGCCGAGTGTCAGGCAGGCACAGGGAAGTGCCCCGCCGCCGCAGGCGGCGGGCGTTGAGCACAAAAACCACGCTTTTTGCTGAACGCGCGCTGGGCCGGGCAGGAGCCCGGATCCAGCGCCATGAACTATGCACGCGGCTCGATGCTGCGCAGATGACGATGCGCGGAGATCCAGGCCCCGAGCCATCCCAACGCCATGCCGCCGCCGAAGAGCACGCCGAGCACCTGCCCCGAGGGCCCCTGCAGCGTGTAGCGGCTGCCGTAGAGTTGCGCCAGCGTCGTCACCGACGGGTCGAGCACCAGCACGGCCGCCTCGAGGATCGCCGCGGCGAGCGCCGCGCCCCCCAGACCATAGAGCAGCCCCGTGTAGAGAAACGGCCGGCGCACGAAGGCGTTGGAGCCCCCGACCAGCTTCGTGACCTCGATCTCGGCCCGGCGGTTTAGGATCTCCAGCCGGATGGTGTTGCCGACGACCGCGAGCACCCCGGCCCCGAGCAGCGCGGCGGCGATGAGCACCAGCTGCCGCAGCACGGCGATGATGGCGTTGAAGCGCAACACCCACTCCGTGTCGAGCTGTACGACGTCGACCTCCGGCCAGGCGGCGAAATAGCTCCGCAGGGAATCGAGATCGGCCGAGCTGCCGGCTCCCCGGCTGGGCACGACGTGCAGCACGTTGGGCAACGGGTTGGATTGCAGCGCATCGAGGGCGGCGCCGAAGCCCGAGTATCGGCGGAACTCCGCGAGCCCCTGCTCGGCGGGGATGACGGTCACCTGCGCGACGCCGGGCCGCTGGCGCGCGGCGGCGGCGAGCTGCTGCGCCTTGGCGAGCGTCACCCCGGATTTGAGATAGACCGACATGTCGACGGCGTTGCTGAAGCCTCCGGTCGCAGTCTGCGCATTGGTCACGAACAGGCCGAGGGCCGCCGGCAGCGCGAGCGCGAGGCCGATCACCAGCAGCGTCAGCAGGGTCGCGAGCGGATTGCGCTTCAGCCTGCCGAGCGAGCCGAGCAGGGCCTGGGCGTGCCGCGTGCCGAAGATGGAGGGCCTCACCGCCGCGCCACCAGATGCGGCAGCGGATCGGTCCCGCCGCTGCCTGCGCCGTCGCCCGGCTCCTGAATCTCGCCGCTCGCGAGCACGATCTCGCGCTTGGCGAGGTCGCGCACGATGTGTTGGTCATGCGTGGCGACGAGCACGGTCACGCCGACATCGCTGAAGCGCCGGAAAAGGTGCATCACCTCCAGCGCGAGGTCCGGATCGAGATTGCCGGTCGGCTCGTCGGCGATGATGAGCGGCGGCTTGCTGACCACGGCGCGCGCGATGCCGACCCGCTGCTGCTCCCCGACGGAGAGCTCCACCGGCAGCATTCCCTCCTTGCCGAGGAGGCCCACCTGGTCGAGCGCCGCGCGCACGCGCTTGTCGATCTCCTTGAGCGCCGTTCCCGCGACGACCAGCGGCAGCGCCACGTTATCGAACACGGGCCGGTCGGCGAGCAGCTTGTGGTCCTGGAACACGACGCCGATCTGGCGGCGGAAAGCCGGAATGTGCCGTGCTTTGAGCGTGCCCGTGCTTTTGCCGTTCACCGTCACGGTGCCGCGTGTCGGCCGCTCCAGGAGCGCGACGAGCTTCAGCACCGTGCTCTTGCCGGCGCCCGAGCGGCCGGTGAGGAACACCATCTCGCCGCTCTCGATGCCGAAGCTGACCTGTGTGAGGGCCTCCCGCCCGTTGGGATAGCGCTTGCTGACGCGCTCGAAGCGGATCATCGCGCCGGCTCGCGCGGCCCTTCGACGAGCGCAGCGGCGAACGCGCGGGCGTCGAACTCGCCGAAGTCCTGCGGCTGCTCGCCGATGCCGATGAAGCGGATCGGCAGCCCCAGGCGGCGCGCAATGGCGATCACGATGCCGCCCTTGGCGGTGCCGTCGAGCTTGGTGAGCGCAATGCCGGTCACGCCGATCGCCTCGTGGAACTGGATGGCCTGCGAGAGCGCATTCTGACCCTGGTTGGCGTCGAGGACCAGCAGGACTTCGTGCGGCGCCGAGGGCTCGACGCGTTGCACGACACGCTTCACCTTCTTCAGCTCTTCCATGAGATGCGATTGGCTGTGCAGCCGCCCGGCGGTGTCGGCCAACAGCACGTCCGACCCGCGTGAGCGCGCCGACTGCACCGCGTCGAAGACCACGGCGCCCGGATCGGCGCCGGCCCGCTGCGCGACGAACGAGGCTGCGGAGCGCTCCGCCCACACCTGCAGCTGCTCGATCGCAGCGGCCCGGAAGGTATCCCCCGCGGCGAGCGTGACGCTGCGTCCCTCGTCTGCAAGCCGCCGGGCCAGTTTTCCGATGGTGGTGGTCTTGCCGGAGCCGTTGACGCCGACCACCAGGATCACGAACGGCTTGCGGCTCTCATCGATCACCAGCGGCCGGGCGCAGGGCTCCAGGATCTCGACGATCGCGTCCTGCAGCGCATTGATCAGCGCCTCGACGTCCGCAAGCTCCTTGCGCGCTACACGCGTCCGGAGGCGCGTCAGTATGTCCTCTGTAGCCTCGACGCCGACATCGGCCGTGAGCAGTCGTGTCTCCAGCTCTTCCAGGATCTGCGCATCGATCTGCCGTCCTTTGAAGAGGTTGGCCAGATCGTAGGTCAGCCATGAGTTGCCGCGATTCAGCCGGCTGCGCAGCCGCTTGAAGAAGCCCTGGCGCTCCTCGGCCTCGGCAGCGCCGTCTTTGGGTTTGCGTCCGAACATGATGTTTGCGGGTGTAGTCTATCGTAGTGAGTTTCCAATCGATGCGTATCGACACCGAGTCATGAGCCGGCACCACCCGGTAGACCAGGCACAGGATGTGCCCCGCCGCCGCAGGTGGCGGAGCCGCGGGCAAAAAACCGCGCTTTTTGCCCGCGGCGCGCTGGGCCGGGCAGGGTGCGACGCATGCGTCGCACGGGTGGCCATGGAGGGACACCCCGGGCTTGCGCGGAGCAGGGAATGCGAAGCGCAATGCCCGGATCCAGCGCCTCGATGAGAGCAGTCCCCCGAACGCTGCGGATCATCGGCGGTGCCTGGCGCGGACGGCGGCTGCGCTTTCCGCCGGCGCAGGATATCCGGCCCACGCCCGACCGCGTGCGCGAAACGCTCTTCAACTGGCTCGCAGCCCGCGTGCCGGGCGCGAGCTGCCTCGATCTCTTCGCGGGCAGCGGCGCGCTCGGCCTCGAGGCGCTGTCCCGCGGCGCTGCGCGCCTGACCTTCGTCGAGCGCGACCCGCACGCGGCACGCGAGATCGCGGCGCGCCTCGAGGAATGGGGCGCGCAGGGGGCGAGTGTCGAGAACATCGACGCCCGGCGCTTTCTCGAGCGCACGCCCGCGGAGCGCTTCGACATCGCCTTCCTCGATCCGCCTTTCGCCTCGACGCTGCTCGCGCAGACCGCGGGGCGCCTGGAGCAGGGCGGCTGGCTGGCAGGCGATGCCCTCATCTACATCGAGTGCCCCGGCGATCAGCCGCCGCCGGGCGTCCCGGCGGGCTGGACGGCCCTGAAGGCCAAGCGGGCCGGCGAGGTCGGGTATCATCTCTATTCGAGAGCCGAGAGGGGGGCATGATCGAATGAGCCGCAACGCCATCTATCCGGGAACCTTCGACCCGATCACCAACGGCCACCACGACCTGGTGCGCCGTGCGGCCAGCATCTTCGACAAGGTCATCGTCGCAATCGCCTCCAATACCAACAAGGCGCCGATGTTCGCGCTCGATGCGCGCATCGACCTCGCGCGCCGCGTGCTCGACGATCTGCCGAACGTGGATGTGCTCGGCTACTCCGAGCTGACCGTCGACTTCGCCAGCAAGCACCGCGCCACCGTGATCATCCGCGGGCTGCGCGCCGTCTCCGACTTCGAATTCGAGTTCCAACTCGCCAACATGAACCGCCACCTCGACCGCGACATCGAGACGGTATTCCTGACGCCGCAGGAGCAGTTCACTTTCATCTCATCGTCGCTGGTGCGGGAGATCGCCGTGCTGGGAGGCGACGTGCACGAGTTCGTACATCCGATCGTCGAGGCGGAGCTCAAGAAGCACCGCCGGGTCAAGTAGCTATTTCTGACAGTTGGGACAATAGTACGTGGACCTTCCCTGTTGCGTCAGCCGCCGGATCGCGCCGCCGCAGACCCGGCACTTCTGCCGCTCGTACGCGTACAGCTTCTGCCTGAAATAACCCGGCTCGCCGTCCACGCCCACGTAGTCGCGCAGGGTGGTGCCCCCGACCCTGATCGCGTTGGACAGCACCGTCCGCACCGCCCGCACCAGCCGCGAGGCCTCCTGCCGCGTCAGGCTCTGCGCCCGCCGCCGCGGCCTGATCCGCGCCCGAAAGAGGGCCTCGCTGGCATAGATGTTTCCCACGCCGACGACCAGCCGGCTGTTCATCAGCACCTGTTTGATCGATGCCCGTCTTCGCCGGGTGATCCGCCACAGGTAGTCCGCATCGAACTCCGGGTCGAAGGGCTCCGGCGCGAGGCGCGCCAGCAGCGGATGGCGGCGCGGATCTTCGCTCGTGTAGTGGAGGCTGCCGAAGCGCCGCGGGTCGTTGAAGCGCAGGGTGTTACCGGACTCCAGCAGCAGGTCGTAGTGATCGTGCGCGATGCGCGGCGTGCCGGCAGGCAGGACTCTCAGCGACCCCGACATGCCGAGGTGCACCAGCAGCGTTCCCGACTCCAACCCGATGAGCAGGTACTTGGCGCGCCGCGCGGTACCGGTGATCCGCTGCCCGGCCAGCTTCGCCGGCAGATCGTGCGGCACCGGCCAGCGCAGGCGCGGCTCGTGCACCGTGAAGGTCACGATCCGCCTGCCCGCGACATGGGGATCCAGTCCGCGGCGCGTCGTTTCGACCTCCGGCAGCTCCGGCATGAGGCCCGCCTACGGCAGCATTCTGCGCAGCACCCTGTCGCGCAGCAGATAGTGGTGCGCCAGTGCGGCGGCGGCATGCAGGCCCGCCACGATCAGCACGACGTCCGCCAGATCACCATGCAGCTCTCCCAGAGTCCGCCTGAGCGCAGTATCGCCGGGGACGAGCTGCGGGATCCGGTAGAGATTGAAGAGCACGTCGCCCCGCTGCCAGGCGTTGCAGATCCCGAGCAGCACCGTGGCCCCGACCAGGAGGTAGAGGCCGTAGTGCACGGCCTTCGCGGCGGCCCCGAGCCAGCCGGCGTTGGCCAGCGGCAGCCGGCGGCCTGCGCGCGCGCGCCAAAGCACGCGGACGAGCAGCACGAGAGCGAGCACCGCACCCAGCGTGATGTGCACCGAGCGCGCGTCTATCTTCGGGGCACCCTTTGGGAAGAAGTCGATCGTCTGACCCAGAGTCCACAGGATTGCGACGAGCCCGGCAGTGAGCCAGTGCAAGGCGATGCTCAGGCCATCGTAGCGAGGCGCGGGATCCAATGCCGGGCTCCATCTGAAACTGTACCGGGCTGTGGAGCGTACGCGATTGGAACTGGCACCGCAGGCAGGGATTGATTCTGCCTGCCGCCGAGATCGAAAAGCCCGCTCCGAAGGACGATGAGGTGCTCATCAGGGGGCACGCGGCGAGAGGCTGCCGAGGCTCAGATTCAGCTGGAGCGGCACCATAGCCAGGGCAAGGGGGTCCTCCAGGTGGGCTGACAGACCCCTCCGAAGGGGGATGCCGGCAGCGGCCCGGACGGCGCAAGCTCCTGTCCCAGAAAGGGAAAGGGCTGCCCCCCGGGGGAACTTTTCCGGCCCTTTAGCACTCAAATGCTGCGAGTGCTAAAATGCCACCGCAACGACATTCGGAGACTGCATGACCGCAAATACCGCATTGATCGCGCGAGCCGGTGATCTGGCGCTGGCCGGTCCGGTCGGGAGCCTGGATGCCTACCTCGATCGCGTGAGCCGTATCCCGGTGCTGACCCGGGAGGAGGAGCGCGACCTGGCGGAGCGCTTCCGCTTCAACGATGACCTCGACTCGGCCCGCAAGCTGGTGCTGTCGCACTTGCGCTTCGTCGTGCACATCGCGCGGGGCTACAGCGGTTACGGCCTGCCGGTCGGCGACCTGATCCAGGAGGGCAATGTCGGCCTGATGAAGGCCGTGAAGCGTTTCGACCCGGCGCTCAACGTGCGTCTGGTGTCCTTCGCCGTGCACTGGATCCGCGCGGAGATCCACGAGTACGTGCTGCGCAACTGGCGGCTCGTCAAGATCGCCACCACCAAGGCGCAGCGCAAGCTCTTCTTCAACCTGCGCCGGCTGAAGAAGAACCTGACGTGGCTCTCCGCCGAGGAAACGGCGGCGGTCGCACGCGACCTGGGCGTCACGCCGACCGAAGTGACGGAAATGGAGAAGCGCCTGGCGGCGCGTGACATGTCGTTCGATCCGACCCCCGAGGCGGACGAAGAGGAGACCTACAGCCCCGCGGCCTATCTGCCGGCACCGAATGCGGACCCGGCGGAACGGGTGGAAAGCGCGGAGTGGGAAGATGATTCCTCGGCCCGGCTGCACGATGCCCTCGAGCATCTGGACGACCGCAGCCGAGATATCGTGCAGCAGCGCTGGATGAGCGACGACAAGGCCACCCTGCACGAGCTGGCCGACAAGTACGGCGTGTCCGCGGAGCGGATCCGCCAGATCGAGTCGAACGCCCTGGGCAAGCTCAAGGGCTACATGGGACCGGAGTCAGTTCCGGCCTAGGTTTATTGGCTCAAAGTCGCCTGCGGCGCTTTGAGCGGCCAGCCATTGAGCTCGATTCGCCCCGCGGCCCAGGGAGCGGCCGTGGGCCGCTTGATCATTTGCTTTTGACCGCCGCCTCGAGTACTGCCGCCGCAACCCGCTCGTGCATGGCTTTGTCGAGCGGGTTCGGCACCAGCGCATCGCCATCCGCCTGCTCCGCGATGGTCCGCGCGGCAGCCATCAGCATGGCGTCCGTGAAGCAGGCCGCGCGCGCGGCGAGCGCTCCCTTGAAGAGCCCCGGGAAGGCGAGCACGTTGTTGATCCCCTTGCCGTCGGCGGCAAAGGCCGCGCCGCGCTCGCGCGCCGCCAGCGGCTCGATCTCCGGATCGGGGTTCGAAAGCGCCAGTATCACCTGGCCGGGGCGCACCCATTCGGGCCTGATCAGTCCCTTCACCCCCGTGGTCGCGATCACGATGTCGGCCCGCTCCATGATCGACTGGAGCGTCGCGCCCTCCCCTCCAAGCGCCACCAGACGCGCCACGGCCTCAGGATTGCGGTCGGCCCCGAGCACGCGCTGCGCGCCGCCCGCCCGCAGCAGCCGCACGATCCCGAGGCCGGCGGCGCCCAGGCCGACCTGCCCGATCACACTGTCCTCCCAGCTCCTGCCGGCGCGGCGCGCGGCGTTCGTCAGCGCTGCCAGCGCCACGACCGCCGTGCCATGTTGGTCATCGTGCAGCACCGGCTTGGGCAGCCGCTCGCGCAGCAACCGCTCGATCTCGAAGCACTCGGGGGCGGCGAAGTCTTCCAGCTGGATGGCGCCGAAGGAGAGGTGGATGCTCGAGATGAGGTCCGCGACCCGCTCCGGCTGCCGCTCCTCGAGCAGGATCGGCACCGCTGACAGCCCGACGAGGTCGGCGAACAGTGCCGCCTTGCCTTCCATCACCGGCAGCCCCGCGAGCGGCCCGATGTTGCCGAGCCCGAGAACCGCCGTGCCGTTGGTGACCACGGCCACGGTACTGTCGACACTGGTGAACTCGCGCGCGGCCTGCGGGTCCTTCTGGATCGCGAGACAGACCCGCGCCACGCCGGGCGTATAGATGTCGCGCAGCACCTGCAGCGTGTTGATCGGCAGACTGGCGATCGTGCGGATCTTGCCGCCGCGGTGGCGATTGAAGACACGGTCGGACTTGCCGATGAAGCGGGCCGTCGGCAGGCGGTCGATGCGCTCGTAGAGACTCCGATCCGCCTCCTCATCCATCTCCAGGGTGATCTCCCACAGGGTCCGGCCCTGGTCGCGGCGGATCGCGACCAGATGCTCGATGGTGAGGCCGGCATCGGCGATCACCTGCAGCACCCTGGCGAGGCTCCCGGGCTGGTGCACGGTCTCGACGATCAGGATCTCTGGTATTTTCATAAGGGGGCCGACGATACCAGTGCCTCTATAATCGTGCCCATGAAACGCCTGATTGCGATCGTGGAAGACGAGCCGGCCATCCGCGACAACTACGCTGCGGCGTTTACGCGCGAGGGCTACCTGGTGCGGACCTACGGCAACCGCGCGCAGGCGATGGCGGCGTTTGCCGCGCGCCTGCCGGACCTCGCCGTCATCGACATCTCCCTCGAGGATGAGCCGGAAGGCGGCTTCGAGCTCTGCCGCCAGCTGCGGGCGCTGTCGGCGGAGCTGCCGATCATCTTCCTCACCGCGCGCGACTCGGAGCTCGACGCCGTGTCGGGGCTGCGCCTCGGCGCGGACGACTTCCTGACGAAGGACCTCAGCCTGGCGCATCTGATCGCACGGGTGAACGCCCTCTTCCGCCGCCTCGACGCGCTGCGCAAGGCACCCGATGACCAGGAGCAGAAGGTTCACCGCGGCCCGCTGACGCTCGATGCCGAGCGCATGCGCGCCGAGTGGAACGGGAAGATGGTGCTGCTCTCCCTGACCGAGTTCTGGATCGTACATGCGCTGGCGCGTCATCCGGGGCACGTCAAGAACCGCCAGCAGTTGATGGATGCGGCCAACGTCGTGCTGGACGACAACACGATCACCTCGCACGTCAAGCGGATCCGGCGCAAGTTCCAGAGCATCGACCAGGCGTTCGACGCCCTGCAGACCGTTTACGGGATGGGTTACCGCTGGGTCGAGTGAGCGGGCGATGTCACTGCGACTGAAGCTGCTGCTGCTCGGACTCGCGACCCTGGTGTTGCCCTGGGACGGAATCCGCTACGCACGCGAGATGGAAGCCGCACTGCGCCAGAGCGAGCAGCACGAGCTGCAGGCTGTGTCGGAGACCATGGCCGCTTCCCTGCAGGGGCGGATGGATCTGCTCTACCGGAACCCAGGGGACCCGGCCCCCGCCGACACGGGTCCCGACGATCTGACGCCGCTCGTCCTGACCGCGCCGCCCTACATTGACGGCTATCCGGACGATTGGCCTCGTGATGCGAGCGCATGGCGATACTACGGCGCGGGAGCACATCGTTTCGGCATCCTGACCGGCGTCGATGATCGGATGCTCTACGTGCTGCTCGAAGTGCACGACCCGCATCTCGTCTTCGACGCGGCCGGCGCCAGTCCGCTCGACTCCTCCGCGCTCGGCGACCGTGTCTGGATCGGCTACGAGGACCCGCAGGGCGTCCAGGAGCAGGTGTTTCTCGCGCTGACCGGACCGGGGCCGATCATTGCGCGCCGCATCGAGACGGGAGAGTACGGGGAGGAGACCACCGTCGAGGACCCGCGCATCATCGGAGCGCTGCAACCGAATCACGCCGGATATGACGTCGAAGTCGCCATGCCGCTCTCGATGGTGGGCCGGCAATTCGGGGTGCTGCTCGATGATCGCGACCGGCGTGGCGCCGACCCCGTGAGCTACGGGACCCTGCGCAGCAGCGACCTGCACACGCTGGGGCGGTTGATCGTCGCGGCGCCGTTGCTGACTCCGTATCTCGCACAGTTCATGCAGCCGGGAATGCGCCTGTCCGTGACCACACCGGGCGGCGGCTCGGTGCTGGCGCAAGCGGATGAGCTGGCGGTGCCCGGCGTGCTGGCGCCGGAGCCCGGCATCCTGACTCAGGTTTATCGGCGCTTCGTCGATCGGCGCGGAGAGCCGCGGTTCCTCACATCCGCCGCACCGATCTATGACGGACACCACGCGGTGATCGGCGAGCTGCAGGTCACGCAGGCGGCGAATCGCTGGGAAGGCCTGCGGGATCGCGCCTTGACCCGCATGCTCGATGTGACGCTGATCACGAGCGCGATCGCGGTTATTGTCACGTTCATATTCGCGGCTCACCTGGCCGTGCGGCTGTCACGCCTGCGCAGGGCGAGCGAGTCCGCACTGACCCGCGAGGGGCTGGTGACGCAGTTCCCGGAAACGGCGGCACCGGATGAGCTGGGGGATGTGGCGCGCAGCTTCTCGCGCCTGATGGGCCGCCTCAACGAGTACACGGGGTATCTGCGCTCCCTCGCCGGCAAGCTGGCGCACGAGATCCGCACGCCGCTGACGATCGTGCGCTCGTCCCTCGAGAACCTGGAATCCGAGGAGGTGTCGCCGGCCGCGCGGCAATATCTGGAGCGGGCACGCCAGGGAAGCGAGCGCCTGAATGCGATTCTGGTGGCGATGGGCGCTGCCACGCGCGTGGAGGAGGCCATAGGCAACGCGGATCGCCTGCGTTTCGACCTGACGCCGGTGATCGCGTCGGCGGTGAGTGCGTACCGGGTCGCATTTCCCGAGCGTCGCTTCGCTGCCGAGTTGGCGCCAGAGCCGATCGAGATCGAGGGCGCGCCGGATCTGATCGTGCAGCTTCTGGACAAGCTCATCGACAATGCCGTCGACTTCAGTCCCGCCGGCGCCACGATCACCGTGCGGCTGCTGCGCGAGCCGGCGGCAGCCGTGCTCGAAGTCGACAACCCCGGGCCGCCGCTCGCACCCGAAGCGCGCGGACGTCTGTTCGAGTCGCTCTGGCAGTCCCGCAGCGGCAGCGACAGCCGGCCGCACTTCGGGCTCGGCCTCTACATCGTGCGGCTGATCGCGGAGTACCACCGCGGCGGCGTGGCGGCGGCCGACCTGCCGGGCGGGAATGGCGCCCGTTTCGGGGTGCGGCTGCCGCTCGCCGACGCGCCACTGTTGCCCAATTACAACGATAAAGTCAAGCTGGAATCGGTATGATTTCCAGGGAGAGAGCAGCGGGTGATGCGTTCACGCCAATACTTGCGGAGGATAACGAAGCAGAAATCCGGAGGTCGACGCGGGCACGGGTGATGGCAGCCGCAACTTTTGCAGCGGTTGTCGGGAACGATTCGACGCGTGGATTGACACGCGGGTCTCTGAGATTGGGCCGGGGCGCAAGCTCCAGCGTTTCAGCCGAGCAAAATAGATGTCCGTGACGCAAGCTGACAGCGAACTACCGGGACAAGCTTTTCGAAAAATCGGCCCGCGTGAGTATCACCTCACGCGGGCTTTTTTTATGGCGTCATTCGCAGAGGCTTTCGAGGTAGCCCTGCGCCACCGGGGATAGCCGCTTCAGCGCCAGCGCTCTCGCCTTGGGCGCATCGACGATGTATTCGAGCGGCCCCGAAACCAGCATCTGCCGGATGCGGGGATGCCGTGCCGAAGCCCGCGCCATTTTGTTGAGCACGGTGAAGCCACGGTTGATCTTGTCGCGGGAAGCGCGGTTCTGCTCGATCGAGCGGGCCAGATACTGCCCGAAGCGCGCGTAGAGGAAATAATCGTCATCCCCGACCTGGAAGCGCGCCTCCGCGAAAAAGTCGGGAAAGTTCTTCTCGAGATACGAGTTGACACTGCGAAGAGAGGGCCCAGGGTCGCTGTCAGTCGACACATGTCTCGTCTTCATTGAGCTCGTCACACCTCCGAGGGTCTGCGCGGCGCGGATGTTGCGGCAGTGCGCCCCACATTGCAATACCTGACGTCTCAATAAATATAATGCAGCGATGGATGAGGCCCTGGAAGTTCGCCGGTTCTGGTTCGGCCGACTGCCGCTGCACCCTGACGGCGTCGGCGAGCGCCTCGCGCTCTGGTTCGGCAGCGGTGCCGACGAGGAGCAGGCCGACGAGCTCGTCCGCTCCCGCTTCACCTCCCTGATCGAGCGGGCGGCCGCGGGCGAGCTCGCGGCGTGGGCCGACAGCCCGCGGCGCCGGCTCTCCCTCATCCTGCTGTTGGATCAGTTCCCGCGTCACGTCTACCGCGGCACGGCGCGCGCTTTTGCCACGGACCGCGAGGCACTGGCGCTGACGCTCTCGGGAATGCAATCGGCCGCGGATGCGGCGCTGACGCCCGTGGAGCGGATCTTCTTCTACATGCCGCTGCAGCACGCGGAGCTGCGCGATGCCCAGGAGGAGTCGGTGGCGGCCTACCGCAGGCTGGTCAACGAGGCGCCCCCCGAGCTGCGGGCGATGTTCACGAGCTCGCTCGAGGCCGCCGACCTGCACCGCTCCATCGTCGCGCGCTTCGGCCGCTTCCCCCATCGCAACCGCGTGCTCGGGCGCCCCAACACGGCCGAGGAAGAAGCGTACCTGCGCGGCGACGGCGAGAGGTTCGGCCAGTAGTCGGTCACTTTCCCAGCTCTGCGCGCGGATCGAATGCGGCGAGCTTGGCGCGCATCTCTTCGTACAACGCACGTGCTTCGGGGGAATCCGCCGGCGGTACGACTATCTTGAGCTGCACGTACTCGTCACCCGGCGGCTGACCCGGCAGGCCGCGGCCGCGCAGGCGCAGCTTCTGGCCGGACTGCGCGCCCGGCGGAACGTGCATGTCCACGGCGCCGCCGAGCGTCGGCACGGTGACCGTTGCCCCAAGCGCTGCCTCCCACGGTGCGACAGGCAGTGTCAGCGTGACGTCGCGTCCTTCTACGTGATACAGACGGTGCGGGCGGATGCGCACTTCGAGGTACAGGTCGCCCGCCTGGCCGCCGCCTGGCGCCGCTTCGCCCTGGCCCGCCAGCCGGATGAGTTGGCCGTCGGTGACACCCGCCGGGATCGTGACGCGCACCGCGTGCGAGCGCAGCTCCAGCGTTCCGTCGGGCTTGAGCTCCGGCCTCTTCAGCTCGAGCATGCGGGCGCCGCCGCCGAAAGCCTCCTCCAGATCGAGATCGATGCGCGCATGATGATCGCGCCCGGCCTGCTGGCGCCGCCCGGCCGCGCCGAAGGGACTCGCGCCGCCGAACAGCGACGAGAAGAAGTCACTGAAGCCTTCCTCCTCGAACACCTGTGCGCCGGCGCCGCCGGGCCGGGCGGAGCGGGCGCCGCCGCGGAACTCGAAGCCGCTCGCCCAGTCCGGCGGCGGCCGGACCTGCTGGCCGGACTTCCACTCGCTGCCCAGCTGGTCGTAGGCGGCGCGCTTCTCCGGGTCCTTGAGCACCTCGTAGGCCTCCTGCACCTCCTTGAACTTCTGCTCGGCGTCCTTCTCCTTGCTGACGTCAGGATGGTACTTGCGCGCGAGGCGGCGATAGGACTTCTTGATGTCCTCGGCGGCGGCCGTGCGGGCCACGCCGAGAACCTTGTAGTAATCACGATATTCCATGGCCGCCAGATGGGGGCGCTGCCCGGGAAGCCAAGGCCCCGGTGCTTGAAATCGGCAGCCGCGGCCCCATGCGTCTGCGGCCGATAGCGTGCGCCGCGGCGGTGCGAGCGCTCTCATCCGCGGTCCATCGCGATGCAGCGCTGCGATGCGGCCGACGCGGAAGGCCATGGGTTTGGGCGTTTCGGCGGCGGCAGGGCAGGGCATGGAACTTGCAAAAACGCCGCCTACTCGACACCCGTGCCGCTGTCCGCATGATGCGCCTATCACGCCCGCCGCCGACCAGGAACCTGCGGGTGTTCTGCGTCGCCGCCCGCCACCTCAGCTTCAAGCTTGCCGCGGACGAGTTGCACCTGACTCCCTCCGCCGTCAGCCACCAGATGAAGGAGCTCGAGGCGGCGCTCGGCGTCCGTCTGTTCGTGCGCCGCCCGCGCGCTCTCGAGCTCACCACGGCCGGCTCGACGCTGCTCGACGAGATGGAGCCGCTGCTGACCGCACTCGATCGCACGCTGGCGCAGGTCGCCCGCCGCGGCGGCAGGCGGACCCTGCGCATCCTGCTGCCGCCATTCTTCGCGAGCGAGCTCTTCATTCCGCGCCTGACGGCGTTCTGTGCGGAGCATCGCCAGATCGACATTCAGATCGACACCCGGGATCCGCGCCCTGCGCTGCACCCTCCAACCGCCGACGTCTCGATCCTCCTGGCGGACACGGAGCCGCAGGGAGTACGGGCATCGCGTCTCTTCACACTGTCGCTCACGGCCGTCTGCGCTCCCGAACACACCGCCGCTGTAGCGCGTCTCGGCAGCGCGGTGCTGCGGGAGATGCCGCTCCTCGTCCACAAGCCGCGGCCGTACGCATGGGCGAGTTGGGCCGCGCAGGTGGGTTTGGAGGCGCCGGAGCCGAAGAACGTGATCGAGCTGGATACCATGTATGCGGTCGTGCGGGCCGCCGAGCGCGGAGTCGGCATCGCTCTCGTGCCCTCGCGCCTCTGCGAGGCGTGGTTCCGCTCCGGCCTGCTGGTGAGCATCTTCGCGACGGAGCTCGTCACCGCGGATGCATACTTCCTCGCGAGCCGGCAGCAGGACGCCGGCAAACCGGATATCCGCGCGCTCACCGAGTGGGCGCTGTCGCAGTTCCGCGATCCCGCGGGGATCGCGCCGCGCCGCGCCGGCAGCGCTCGTGGATGAGCGGCGGTCATCCATCACCGCAATTCTTTTCGTTTGTCGCAACATGGCCCTCCTCCTATCCTGACATTGTCAGATCGAAACCGTCAGGAGATTGCAGCCATGCCGTCATTCAGCCGTAACAGCCGCCGCGCAAACTGCGCCCGGACTTCACTGGCGCTCGGCGCGGGAATCGCGCTCGCGCTGTTGAGCGGAGCCGCTCCGGCCGATGGAGCGCACCAATTCGTGTTCACAGCCTACAGCGACGCGGCCGGCGGGGCCGCCGTCATGGCGGGACGTTATCATGCCGCACTCGAGGAGCTTGCGAGCCATCGCGACATCATGGATCTCGACCCGTCAGCCGCCAACACCAACCGCTGCGTGGCGTATTCCATGACGCAGCACTGGCAGCAGGCGCGAGCGGCGTGCGACGCGGCGGTACAGGCGGCAGCGGAGCAGCGGCAGCATACGCAAGCCTCCTGGCTGCCGGCGTTGGAAACCGAGAGCCTGGCCGTCGCATACGCCAACCGCGCCGTGGTGAACTGGCTGTCGCACGATGACGCGGCGGCCCGTGAGGACCTCGCGAAGGCGCGGCAGCTCTCGCCGCACGCAGCATTCGTCGCGCGGAACCTCGCCGCACTCAGGATGCACGCTGAGATGGCGCAGGCGGCCCCGCCCGCGCCGCAAAGCTGAAGTTGATGGGCCCGGGAGGCGAGGCCGCCCTACCCCCCTCAGGGGCGGCTTTCGTCTCCCGCCGCCCACGGCGCGGAGAATTCCGGGTCCGTCAGCTCGATCTGCGACACCGGTCCATAGTGGCCGACCGCGCCCCTGATCCTCGCCGCGTCCCCGATCGCCACCACGGCGACCGAGTCGGCGCGCGGGAACGCCTCCTCGATCACCGCCTGCGCCTCGGCTACCCCAACCGCCGCGAGCTGCGCCGGATAGTCGTCGATGTAGCCCTTGCCCAGCCCGTAGAGCTCGATCTCCGCCAACATTCCGGCCCAGTCGGCGGCCGTTTCCAGACCCAGCGGGTACTGGCCGAGCGTATAGGCGCGGGCGGAGTCGAGCATCTCCCGCGTCACTCCCTCGTGCCGCAGGCGCTCGAGCGTCCGCAGCGCGAGATCGAGCGCCCGGCCGGTGTTCTCCGTCTGGGCGAAGGAGCGGAGCGAGAACTCGCCGGGCACGCTGCCGCGCGCAAAGCTCGAGCGCGCGCCGTACGAAAGGCCGGACTTGATCCGCAGCTCGCTGTTGAGCAGCGAAGTGAAGCGCCCGCCGAACAGGGTGTTGACCAGGTCGAGCGCCGCGCGGCGCGGGTACCGCCTGTCGACACCCACGTTGCCGATCCAGAAATAGGTTTGCGCCGATCCGGGAAAATCGACCAGCAGCACGCGCCGGCCGGCGAGAGCAGGCGGCCGGGCGAGGACCGGAGGCGGGAGCAAGGTGCGCGGCCAGCGGGAGAAGCTGTCTGCGGCCATCCGGGCGAGGAGATCGGCATCGATGTCGCCGGCGAGGACGAGGATCAGCCGCTCGGCGCCGAATTGACCCTCGTAGTAACGCACGACGTCCTCACGATCGATGGCGGCCAGCGAGTCTTCGCTGCCGAACACCGGCCGCCCGTAGGGGTGGTTGCCGAAGAGGAATGCCCGGCCGTAGGTGCCGATGAGCTCCGCGGGATCGGAATCCTTGGCCGCCTTGATGAGCTCGATGTGGCGGGCCGCGAGCTCCTCGAGCTCTTCGCCCGCCAACAGCGGCCGCAGCAGCGCGTCCGCCAGCAGCTCCAGCATCAGCTGCTGGTCGCGCGCCAGGAACTGCCCGCGGACGGTGATCGCCTCGGGGCCGGCGCCGGCGCCGAAGCTGCCGCCCACGCCCTCGACCACATCGGCGAACGCATAGGCATTGCGCTCCCCCGCGCCCTTTTCCAACAGCCCGGCGACCAGGGAAGCGACGCCGGGCCTGGAGGAAGGATCGCCGAGGCCGCCGCCGCGCAGCGTGGCATTGAACGCCACGAGCGGAACGTCGCGGCGCGGCACCAGCACGAGCGCGACGCCGTTGCCGAGCGACAGCCGTTCGTGCACCGGCACGCGCACGGTCATGGTCCGCTCGTCGCGCGGGCCTCCGGACCCGGGCTTCGAACCTCGTCGCCCGGCACCAGAATACCGAGCGTGCGCCGCCTTTCGTCGAGGATCTCGCCGGCCACGGCACGCAACTCCCCGGTGGTTACCGCCGAGATCCGCGCCGGCGCATCGAACAATCGTGACCAGTCGCCGTGAAACACCTCGTACTCCCCGAGCAGCTGCGCCTTGCCGTCGATGGCGGCAAGCTTCTTCCAGAGGCCCACGGTGGCGAGATTGCGCGCCCGCTCGAGCTCCGCTTCGGTGACGCCGTCCGCGGCGACGGCCGCCAGCTCCGCATCGAGCGCCGCGCGCGCCTCCTCGGGATCCGCGCCTTCGGGCAGCACCAGCGACAGCCATAGCAGCCCCGGATCGAATCCCTCCTGCCAGTGGCCACCCACCTCGATGGCGAGCTGCCGGTCCTCCACCAGGGCGCGGTGCAGCCGCGACGCGTCGCCCTCCACGAGAGCGGACAGCAGCAGGTTGACCGCCGGTGCGCGCGGGTCGGCCGCGCGCGGCGCCTTGTAGGCGCACTGCAGCAGCGGCGTCTGCGCCTTGCGGCGAACCAACACGCGGCGCTCGCAAAGCTGCTCGGGCTCCACGGCCCGCACGGGGGGCGGCGGCGGCTGCGGCGGAATCGGCTCGAAGAAGCGGCGGACGAGCGCTATCGCGCGCTCCGGGTCCACATCGCCGGCGAGCGCCAGGGTCAGATTGTTGGGCGCATAGTAGGTGCGGTAGAAGGCCTGCAGGTCCTCCAGCCGCCAGGACTGGATGTCCGCCGGCCATCCTATGGTCGGGAAGCGGTACGGGTGCGCGACGAATGCCGTCGCCTGCACCTGCTCGGCGAGCAGGCCGTGACTGTTGTCCTCGACGCGCAACCGGCGCTCCGAGGCGACCACGCCGCGCTCGCTCTCGATCACTCCCGGAGTGAACGCGAGGTGCGCCACCCGGTCCGACTCCAGATCGAGCACGAGCTCGAGGGCGCCGGTCGGGAACCAGTCTTCATAGACGGTGACATCGTCGCTGGTGAAGGCATTGTTGGCGCCGCCCTCGGCCTCCATCAGCCGGTCGAACTCCCCGGGAGGATGGCGGCTGGTGCCGTTGAACATCATGTGCTCGAAGAAATGCGCGAGCCCGGTGGCCCCGGGTGACTCGTTGCGGCTGCCGGCGCGCACCCAGTTGTAGAGCGCGACGTTCGGTATGTTGTGCACCGGCCAGACGATCACGCGCATCCCGTTGGCCAGCGTCGCGGCGCGTACCGCCTCGCGTCCTGACACGCCGGTCGGGCGCGCCGTCGTGAGACCTGCGCGCCACGGATCTGGAGCTGATTCGAGCGAGGCCGCCGATGTAGTCATGGCGTACATTATGACGCGGGAACGTACGCGGTGTTCCGTCGCGCGCCCGGCCGCTCCAGACCGCGGCCAAGATCGCGCCCGCGGCCAAGGCGATTTTGCCTTGAAAATCGGGCACCTGGACGCGGAAAAAAATGTGCGCCGCGCGCGGGGGAAGGCGCGTCGCGGCGCATAAGTAAAGCGAACACCGGGGAAGTTGTTCGCGGTCCCAGGGCGTCGCCTCGCAGAAGGCAACGCCTGTGGGTGTGTTGGAGCAAAGCCCGTGCCAAGCGGCATTTGCTTTGCAAAACAATGACTTAATGCACCGTACCCCGTTCACGCCGGGTGACGCGAATTGTCATGTTTTGACGGCCGGCCGCCGCTTACGGCAGCGGCAGACAACCTCGGGAATGCTGTTGGAGCTGCCGGCAGAGACCGCGCGCCGCGGACTGACTCCCGACATCGGCCTGCAGCCGGTAGAGCCGCCTTCCTGACAGCGTGATGGGAACCGTCCGCGGAATCAGACCTCGAAGCTGCGATGGAAACTGGAGGGACAGTTGCTGCCATGCCGCATGGGCGTTGGCGGTAGTGCTGAAGGCGCCGAGCTGCACGGCGGGGCCGGAGTTGTCGCCGGCGCCCGACACAACATGATGCGACGGCGCATCGGCCGGTGCGGGGGTCGCACGATCCGGGACGTCGGTCCGCGCGGCGGGCGGTGCCGGCGCCAGCGACTTGCTCTCCATCCTGATGCGCGCGTCCTGTGACCAGGAGCCGTTCGGGTACCTCGTCAGGTAACCCTGATACGCGGCGGCCGTGTCCGCCCGCATCGCCTGCTGCCACGCGGCCTCCTCGGTGAGCTGTGCGATGCGCCGGCGCGCGACGCCCGCCAGCTCGCTGTCAGGATGCCGTTTGACGAAGAGCCCGTAGGCCTGGGGCGTACCGGCCTGCTGCGCCGCCCGCCAGTCCTGCTGGGTACGGCTGCAACCGGCAAGCAGAGTCAAGACGACCGCCGCGGTAATCGGACCTGCCGCACGATACGTGAATCTCATCGACACTCCCGGTGAGGCTTCCCCCTAGTATGAAGCGCTGGATCGGGGCATCCTGCCCGGCCCAGCGCGCCGCAGGCAAAAAGCGTGGTTTTTGCCCGCGGCTCCGCCACCTGCGGCGGCGGGGCACCTCCCTGTGCCTGTCACCCGCTCGCGCCACCCCATGATTCGGGCTGGATTTGAGTCCATGGGCAACTATTATGGTGAAACGATGACCGAATCGCCCAAGCGCCGCCTGCTGGACCGGCTGGGAGCCTCGCCGACGCTGGTCGCTGCGAGCTGCCATTTCACCGGGGACATCGAGACTGACGGACCGCTGCTGCTTTGCGGCTCCATCCGCGGCGATGGCCGCGTGGGCGGCGCATTGAACCTCACCGAAGGGGCGCACTGGCAGGGTGAAGTGCATGCCGCGGCGGCAGTCATTTCCGGACGGTTCACTGGACGCCTGGTCATCGAGGGAAAGCTGGAGATCGGCGCCTCCGCGGTCATCCACGCGGACATCGTGGCCCATGCCGTCGCAATCGCGCGCGGCGCGGTCGTGGATGGCGACATGACGGTCACGGGCGGACAGCCGATCGTGCACTTCGAAGAGAAGCGCCGTCAATAGTTGGATGCGCTGGATCCGGGCTCCTGCCCGGCCCAGCGCGCCACCTGCGGCGGCGGGGCACCTCCCTGTGCCTGTCACCGATTGCGGAAATCAGCTGGACGCCGGTGAGGAACGAGCGCCGTCGGCTGCCCGCCGACATCGAGCTCCGCGAGAATGCGCCGTTCCACCCAGGTGGGACCGGTGAGCCGGTCGAGGAATCCGCAGTGGCCGCCGTATCGGGTCACCACCAGGCGCAGCGACGGCGGGTGCGCCAGGCGCTCGAGGCCCCCCGCGGGGATGATGGGATCGTCGTGCGAAGTGATGAGGGTGGCCGGCGCTTCGAGCCCCTGCAGCCGCCCGCCGGTGATCGAGTAGGCGTCGAGATATTCCTCCAGGCTGCCGAAATCGGTGAAGCGGCGGATGAGCTCCGCGGTCAGCCGGCGCAGATCGCGCACCCCGCGCAGCGGCGCGAAATCGTAATGCGCCGGCCAGGCCGCCTGCTTCTTCAGCAGCGAGCGCCACCACTTGCGCACGAAATAGAGCGGATAACCGACGAAGCCGGTCTCCAGGGCACGCAGAGTGTCGCCCGGATCCAACACTGGGGAGACCGCGATGATGCGCGCGAGCTCCAGATTCGCGCTCCGGGCCTGGGCACCGACCCGCAGCATGAAGTTGCCGCCGAGCGAGAAGCCGACCAGGCGCAGCGGCTTGCCGCCGAGGTTGGCTTGCAGGGCGTGGATGGCGCCGACCACTTCCGGCAGCAGGCAGGAATGGAAGAGGCCGCGGTTGAGATGGTGAGTATCGCCGTGGTCGCGCAGATTGAGCCGCAGGACATCGAAGCCGCGCTCGAAGAGCTGCTGGCCGAGCGAGAGCACATAGAGCGACTCCGCGCTGCCCTCCCAGCCATGCAGCAGCACTACCGGGATGCCGCGGCCATGTGGCGGAGTCGAACGGAAGCACTGCAGCCGCACGTCCCCGCCACAGTCGAGCAGCATTTCCCGCTGCGCGGCGACCAGCGGTGCGGCGCGGCGTGCAATCGGACCACGCCTCGCGGACGTGCTGGCGAGCATCGATTGCAAATGGCGGTTGCGAAGCCAGGCGGGCGGACGGAATTCTTCCGCAGGCACCGCGGACCATGTCCCGTCTACCGGGTCCGATGCGGTCACGGCAGCGCTCAGCGCACGAGGATCTCGACCCGATTGTTGGCCTCGCCGGCTTTGTTCCATTCGCCTGCCGTCAGCTCGTCGGTAACCTGGGGATAAGCTGTTCTGAGAATCGCAGGATCGCCCACGGAGGTCTCGACGTCCAGGGCGCCGTGGGTGGAGTCGCGGATCCCGGCGATCAGGTTGGCGAGGGCCAGCGACATCCGCTGCGCCGGCGGCAGGGCGTCGTCGGCGGGGTTGCCGACGACATCGCACTGGGCGAACGGCGTCCTGGCAGGCGCCAGGGAGTATCCGTTCACGGAATCCCCCTTCAGGCAGAATCGGCCGGGGAAACTGCGGATCTGCACCACACCCGTGACGTGCTCCGCGACCAGGCGGTCCAGCAAGTGTCTGATGACGCTGAACCGAGGGCCACCGAGGGCGTCAGCGCCGTACGGCACCTCGAGCACGAGCGGCGGCGCCGCCGCCTGTGGCGGCGGGGTTTGCGCTCCCGGAGCACCCGCAGCCGACGCGGGCACCGCCCCCGGCTCGGCAGCTACGGCCGCGGCGGGCCGAGAAACAATGGCCTGCTGCATCAACGTCAGTTGCGCACGATCCACCTGCAGCCGCGAGTAATCGCCCCACCAGAAACCCGCGGCGACGAGGGCTGCCGCACAGGCGAGAGCGGCCCCGCCCACGAGCCAGCCCGGCGCGCCGGTGCCGGGCTGAGCAGGCTGCAGCGCGCGGATCTCGGAGGTGATGTGCTCCGTCTGTGCCTCGAGGCTGGCATGCAGCCAGCGACGCAGCGCCGACAACGAATCGGCGGACTCCGGGTCGCGGCCGGAAGCGCCGCCGAGTGCAGCCAGAGGCGCATCGCCGTGCGCATGCGGCATGAGCTCCAACGGCTTGAAGGTCGTCTGCTCATTACTGCGGCGATCCACGATCAGGTGCAGCTGGTAGAGCACCTTCGAGACGTCGGCGTGCTTGATCTGCTTCGGCAACACGCCGACGGCGCCCAGCGCGCGCGCCTGTCCCAGGTAGACCTCCCCTTCCTGGGACGTGTACATCATGATGGGAATCGTGGCCGTGCGCGGGTCGTTCTTGATGGCCTGCACGGCCTGAAAGCCGTCCATGCCCGGCATCATGTGATCCATGAAGATCACGTCGGGCCTGCGGCTGCCCAGGTAGCCGATGGCGGCCTCGGCGCTCTCGACGCTGTCGACGTCGATTTCGTGCTTCTCGAGGATACGCGCGAGGAAAAGACGCGCCGATCTCGAGTCGTCGACGATCAACGCCCGCTTGTGCGCCATGCGCGAGAGTCTTACACGCGCTATGCGCAGCGTGCAACGGTATTTGCCGGCTCCGTGACCGAGCGGTACAAATCAGCGAGGCGCGCCGCCATGGCGGCGGAGGACCACGCGCGGGCATACGGCCTTCCCTGCTGCGACAGCGTGCTCGCCAGGCCGGGCTCGGTGAGCACACGAACCACGGCTGCCGCGAACGGTCCTGACCGCTCCTCGACGACCAGCGCCCCACAGTCCGGCAGGAGAATCGAGCGCGTGCCGAGCTCCGCGGTGGAGACGATGGGCGCGCCCTGAGCCATGGCTTCCAGCAGCACCAGTCCCTGCGTCTCCGTGCGTGAGGCGAAGACGAACACCGCCGCGGCCGCGTAGCAGTCGAGAAGCGTCGTGTCGCGGTCGAGATAACCGGCGAAGTGGACATCCCCCGCGAGTCCGAGCCCGGCCACCAGCCGCCGCAGCGACTCGCGCGCAGGTCCCTCGCCCGCGATGACCAGCATGGCGCGCGGCTCCGCTTCCCGCACCCGGACGAACGTCCGCACCAGGAATTCGATGTTTTTCTCGTGCGCGACGCGACCGATGTAGGTCACCAGGGGCCTGTCGGGCGGCAGTCCCGCGTGCTGTCGGAACCGGCGTCCATCGCCCGGCGTGAAGCGGTCGGCTGGCAGTCCCGTCGGCACCACGTGCACGGGCGTGCTGATGCCGTACTCCAGCAGCGATTGCCGCAGCGGCTCCGAGGGAGCGATCAGAGCCTGCACGTCGCGGCATTGCGAGCGAGTCACAGCGCGCGCCAGCGCGCGTCCCACGACGCGCGGGAGCGCCGGGACGTAGTGATGCACATACTCCTCGAAGAACGTGTGATAGGTCTCGACGCACGGCAGGCGCCATTTCCTCGCCAAGCGTATTCCGGCGTAGTGGGCGACGAAGGGCGTCTGGATGTGGACGAGGTCGAAATCCGTCGCCCGCAGAGCCCCGAGCGCGCGCCCGAGCGCGCGCCAGCGCAGCCGGCGATCCTCCGGATCCTTGGGAACGCGTCCCGCGGGCACGCGGATGAGGCCCTGCTCCGCGGCCTGCAGCTGGCCTTCGTATTCGGGAGCGATCAGCACTGTCTCCACACCGCGACGAGTCAGATCCTCCCTGAAGGTCCTGATGGAGGTGGAGACGCCGTTGACTCTTGGGAAGTAGACGTCGGAGATGAAAAGTACGCGCACGAACTACCGATGCATCAACTCAACGACAGCCCCAAGGCGCCGAGCGATGCCCCCAGAACCGCGCCCGCCAGCACGTCGGTCGGATAGTGCAGGCCCAGGACCACACGCGAGGCGGCAATCGTCAGGGCCAGCGGTATGAGCACCCAGGCGAGTTGTGGAAAATGCATGCTCGCCTGCATGGCAAAGGACACCGCGTGCAGCGTGTGCCCCGACGGAAAGCTGTAGCGGTCCAGAGGCGGCATGGCGAGGTCGATCGCGGCGTGAGTGATGAACGGCCGCTCGCGCACGAACGCACGCTTGAGCAGCTTGTAGACCACCACGCCGAGCACGCCGGTGAGCGCCATCACCATGGCCGGCCGCACGGCCTGGCGGCCGTAGAAACAGGGCAAGGCGAAGATCAGCACGTACCAGATGATGCCGTCGCCGAGCCGGCTGGCGACCTGGAAGATCCGTCGCGGAACGGGGAAAGCGGCTCCGTGGTTCAGCCTGCGGCAGATCCGGTATTCCGCGGCATCCACCCGTGCGAACCAGACACCCAACGAGGAAGTTGGCGCTCCCGGCATAGTTCCCTCCGGAGGTCAGATTGCCTGACCAAAGCGTCGGCTCGATTACGGCAATGTGATTGTTTTGTTACAAGTGCGCTTTCAGGGCTGCCGCAAGCCTGGCCGCGGTACCCGGGGCATATGTGAAGAAAAGCGAGGGCTCGGTGAGCTCGAGCTCCAGGAGGCAGGGCCGGCCGTCCTGCGACCGGATCAGGTCCACGCGCGCATAGAGCGGTGCCGCGAACGGCAAGGCGGCCAGGGCGCGCTCCGCAACCTGCAACTCATCGGCGCCCGGCATCCGCGGCGTGATCTGCTCGGCCGCAAACAGCGCTTCGGTCGGCGCCGCGCCCCGCTGCAGCAGGGGTCCCTTGCGGATGGCGTGACTGAAGCGGCCGGCGAAGTAGATGAGCGCGGTCTCGCCGTGAAGGTCGATCTGCTCGAGATAGGGTTGCAGCAGCACGCTGCGGCCGGCAGCCAGCAGCCGCGCGATGTGACCGGTCGCTGCGGCCTCCTCGCCCCGCGCGTAACGGGCGGCGTCCCTGGACCCTGCGCCGACAGCAGGTTTCACGACCCAGTCGGAGGTCCCCGCTTGCAGGAATGCCTGCAGCGATGCCGCGGCGCGCTCTCCAGGCTCCACGAACTGCGTCGGCACGGTCGGCACGCCCGCCCGCGCAAGCTCGCGCAGATAATGCTTGTCGGTGTTCCAGCGGACGACGGACGGCGGATTCAGGAGCGTGGTGAGGTTCGCGGTCCGGTCGGCCCAGGCGAGAAACTCCACGAACCGGTCGGCGTAATCCCAGGTCGAGCGCAGCAGCGCCAGCCGGAACTCCGCCCAGTCGACCTCGGGATCGTCCCAATCGGCCGCAGCGGCATCGAGGCCCGCGGCATCGAGGGCGGCGAGAAGCGGCGGCAGGTCCTCATCGAGGTGGCGCGCGGCGCGCGCGCTCACCAGGGCGACGCGCGCCCTCACTCCCGGATTCCGTAGCCCCGTTCCATCAGCGCGATGGCGAGGACGAAGAGCGCCACCGCGGCCCCTCCCATGATGGCGAATGCCGTGCCCACACCGACGTCGGACACGCCGAGGAAGCCGTAACGGAAGGCGTTGATCATGTAGAGGATGGGGTTGAAGTACGAGATGGCCCGCGCCCAGTGCGGCAGCAGCGACACCGAATAGAAAACGCCGCCGAAATAGTTGAGCGGCGTCAGCACGAAGGTCGGGATGATGTTGACCTGATCGAAGTTCCTGGCGAACAGGGCATTGAGGAAGCCGCCGAGGGCGAAGGTGATCGCGGTGAGGAGGACCGCACCGGCGATGACGAGCGGGTGGTGCACGTGCAGATGGGTGAAGAGGAGCGACACACCCGTCACCGCGATGCCCACCAGCAGGCCGCGCACCAGGCCGCCGGTCACGTATCCCGACACGATGAGCCAGCTCGGCAGCGGCGAGACCAGGAGCTCCTCGATGTGCTTGCCCCATTTGGCGCCGTAGAACGAGGACACCACGTTGGAGTAGGAGTTGATGTTGACCGACATCATGATCAGGCCGGGGGCGATGTACTGCATGTAGTCGAAGCCGCCCATCGGCCCGACGCGGCTGCCGAGCAGGCTGCCGAAGATGGCGAAGTACAGCGCCTGCGTCACCGCCGACGGCAGGATGGTCTGGGTCCAGATGCGGATGATCCGCTGGTACTCGCGCAGGACGATGGTCCTGAAGCCGATCCAGCGCACGAGCCCCAGATGCAACCCCTCCGTGGCGGCGTTCTCGGCCAACGTACTGCGAGGCCCCGTCCCTGTGCCTCGCCCTTCGGGCCGGCCATCGCCGTCCAAAGCCGTTGCAGACGGTTTTGTCATGCCGCGACTCCCTTGTCCACCAGGCGCATGAATATCTCCTCCAGCCGATTGACCTTGTTGCGCATGCTCACCACTTCGATGCCGAGCTGCGACAGGCGGCCGAAGAGGTCGTTGAGGTTCTGCTCGTTGGAGACCTCGACCTCGAGGGTGTGATCATCGGTGAGGCGCACCGGATAGCCCTCCAGCTGCGGTGCGGCCGCGAGCGGCGAGAGCGAGTTGAGCACGAAAGTCTCCGTATGCAGGCGCCGCAGCAGACTGCTCATGCGATCCCGCTCGACGATCCGGCCGCCGTCGATGATGGCAATGTTGCGGCAAAGGGTCTCGGCCTCCTCGAGGTAGTGCGTCGTCAGGATGATGGTCGTGCCGCGGCGGTTGATGTCGCGCAGGAAATCCCACATGGAGCGGCGGACCTCGATGTCGACGCCGGCGGTCGGCTCATCGAGGATGAGGAGACGCGGCTCGTGCATCAGGGCGCGGGCGATCATCAGGCGGCGCTTCATGCCGCCGGAGAGGCTGCGGGAAGCCTTGTCGCGCTTGTCCCAGAGCTGCAGCTGCTTCAGGTACTGCTGCGCCCGCCGCCGGGCCTCCGCCCGGGGAATGCCGTAGAAGCCCGCCTGGTTGACCACGATGGTCTCGGGCGATTCGAACA
>Ga0335072_10002326_pt1 | contig 29608 bp, 13 predicted proteins | sample Lox_Sample_21_FD_206725 | JGI IMG/M metagenome (GOLD analysis project Ga0335072, IMG submission 206725) | Soil microbial communities from Loxahatchee National Wildlife Refuge, Florida, United States - Lox_Sample_2.1 | ecosystem: Environmental > Terrestrial > Soil > Wetlands | place: USA... | reverse complement strand
GGAGCTTGTGGAGATACGTCGCATTCATCGTGATGCCTTACCTGATCTACCATTCGCCTTTCATATTGAGGGTGTTCTTGCCGATTTTGTTTGGCGATGGATCCGCGTCGCTGATGCCAAGATGCCAGAGCTTGTTGATCAGGCTATTGCTCAAGATAAATTCGAAGTTCGGTCTGAACACCCGACAGACGATGAGCGTCACAGTGTCTCAATCATTGATGTATTCCGCTTGTTTAATGAAACCATCGATCAAATCTTTCAGCTGGAATGGGACGATGACGTCCATCATGCCAAATTTATGACTGCATTAGCTAAATCCGTTGGTCTTGGCCTTGCAAGGTATTGTGAAGTCGTTGAGCAGAAATTCACATACGAGATGACTAGAGCACCACCTGCTCATGATATTAATACGTCAAAGAATAAGCAAGAAAAATGGATGCAACTTGCGAAAGATGCCTGGAACAATAAAGAGAAGATCGAACCGTTCCAGTTCTATCCCGAGTCTTTGGTCAAGCTGAACAATATCGAATTTGCAGTCCAGCAGTTGGATAAGCTCGAGAAGATGATGAATGTTGATGCATGTTCTGAGGTTTTAAGGAAGATTCAAGCACCGCGAGAGCAGCAGCGGAAACCGAAGAATTATGTTTTCACGATTAAAATTGTCGAAGGAGAGGACTTAAAGGCCTGTGATCCTAATGGCTTCAGTGATCCGTATGTCGTACTTGTTGATGAATTTCAGAAACGACTCATGAAGACCCGTGTGATACCGAAGAATCTGAATCCTCGCTGGGACGAGTCCGTCGATATTACTGTACAAGGACCCGTGAACATTATCGCGATGGTATGGGACTCTGATCTGGTTGGAGACGATGATTACGTTGGTAGGACCTCTCTCAAACTTGACCCAGCACACTTTAGCGACTATTTGCCAAAGGAGTGTTGGCTCAATTTGGATACACAAGGAAGATTGCTGTTACGAATCAGTATGGAGGGGGAGAGAGATGATATTCAATTCTACTTCGGAAAAGCGTTTAGACTATTAACAAGAACCGAAAGAGACATGACTCGAAAAATCACCGACAAGGTACGTTTGATATGCTTTGTTAAGTTTCTCATAGCTAATGCCTTCCAGCTATCTACGTATATACATGCTTGTTTATCACAAGAAGCGCTTCGCGCATTAACATCCCGAGGTCTTTCTCTTGCGTCGGTGACCAGCATGTGGAAAAATCGACAATCGGTGGTACCTTCATTGACACCCATGGATGTGGAAAATGCACTGAAACCATTATTCACGTATTTCGACGAGAACTTTGCAATTATGAAGCAAACTCTGACGAGTGCCTCCATGGTGATGGTTATGACAAGATTATGGAAGGAAGTACTAATGGCAATCGAGAGTATTCTGGTCCCACCTCTCTCCGACAAACCATCAAGTCAGCGTCCTCTCAACCAGCAAGAGTTGGACATAGCTTTTAAGTGGTTAGAGCTTCTTTTCGACTTTTTTAATGCTCGAGATGAACAGACCGGCGAGGCGATGGGCGTTCCAAGTGACGTACTTAAGTCGCCGAAATATCATGAGTTAGCATCTCTGAACTTCTTCTATTTCGACACGACAGATAACCTGATACATACCTCTGAACGTATGGCTTCGGCGACTGCTCAACGAGCCCAGGCACACAAAAAGAGCCTGTCTGTGCCAGAACTTGGCACATCATTTGGTGCTGTTGGCCTGATGAGGATGACTTCCACAAGGCGAGCCAAGAGCATCATGTTTAGCCGGAATCTGGGCACCATGAAAAAAGCGAAGGAAGAGAAGAGAAGAGAGGCGCAGGCAGACCCGAGTGATGACATGATTTTGAGAATTTTGCGTATGCGACCAGAACCAAAAGCGGCTGCATATCTAAGGGACCGCAGTCGACAGCGAGAGCGTCTAGCAGCCGCCGCAGCCGCGGAGATGATTGTGAGGCAGAGTCTGGCTTCGGGTGGAGGAAGATTCGGTACAAATAATCTGCCAAGGCGGTAAGATTGAGTGGAAGTATAATTTTGGTCCCGACATTGTCATAAAGGCGTTTTAGCAGCACATGAGAACTCGTATTGGTCAGGCGTATAGGAGTCTATAACCTGTACAATAGATTTTGTTTCCTTAGATGGTGGAGGCAATAGCACTGCCCGGGTGATGGAAGCTCATGCATATGGGAGGGAAAAAATAATGACTCGTTGAGACCACTGAAGTACACGCAACATCATGAGTCAAAGTGCATGATCTAGACCAACGTTACAGTGAAGCCCTATATAGGTGCAGCTTTGCTCGGGCAAAAACTGTGTGGGATCATGATCGTTAGTGGGCGATGACGTAGGTGTGTCCATTCCGTGCAGCCACCCTTGCTAGAACTTAACCCTTCTAGCTAATCGGAGTCTATCACCGTATGCACAACTCTCCTTCAGGCACAAAGGATCTAGGTGAAAGAGGGATGGCAAGTCGGTAATCTCTGAGCGTGCAGCCTTCGGCAGTCTTGATTTTCAATTGCTCTCTTTGGGCCTTCATCACCTTCAAGAGTCTTGGAATCTAATCCAATGCAGGTTCCTGCATGGGGCGGGGCGATACGAGTGCCCAGTAAAGCGTGTACTTTTCTGTGACAAAACAAACTCGTTGATGGGCTGCGATCATTCTCCAAAGCCGACTCTTTGGGCCGTTTCAGCCTATGTCGATCAATTCTCGGGCAGCGTTAAAGTCGTCGCAAAGTCCTACAGTAATCCGAGGTTTACCTTAGACTGGTTTGACCCAACTGTTGCAGTCGTAAGGAGGAGGAATATCCGTATGGAGTAGAGATAGTCAACGAAGAGAACGACAGCCGCTCTAGGGATTCCTTTCCCCGGCCTTTTGTGCTGTACTCTGAAACAACAGAGCTATTGCACAAAATACGAAGTATGCGAAAAGGTCCTAAAAATGTGCGGTTTCCTAGTAGAAGCAATTAGATTGTTGATAAGGGAGTCGCATGCTTGTATTCGAGAACGTTCACTTGGCCCCGCCCGCCTTGGCTGCCCACAAGTGGTGCCCCCTTGTTCAATGGCTTTGCGCCCAAAAAGCCATCAACAGCTCTCAACCTTGAATTGCTTGAACGACTGTTGTATTCCGCCCACCCCATCTGCTTTCCGTTTCCTAAGCTATTCCGTCCAAACAAAGCCCGCAAGAGAATCGTATTCTTCATAGTGTCCTCTTCGCGTGGAGTAGAATACGGGACATATATAAATATCGCCACCCCTTGTGCCAATAAACGAGTGATCGTTCTGGTCTCGATTAAAGTCTGGGGTCTCGCTTGAGAGGAGCGGTCATCGAGACCATTAATTGCTGCTACACGGAGGACCACCTTCTTGCTGCCGCACACGACCGCACCTTCGCCCAGGATTGGTAAGCTCCTTATCATCCGGATGCTGGCCTAGAGGAAGACTAAGCAGCTGATCGAACCAGGCGTCTATGTTTACGCCCATCGTTCAAGTACCAAAGCTGACGCTGACAATCCACAGCCTGCACGCGCCTCCGAAAATCTGGCGAAACGCAAAGCTCCAGCGACTTCAAATAATCCTCATGCTACGAAGCGCCCATCGATAGATCACAGTTCTTCATCCCCCTTAGCTGGGGAGGGCGCCATCCAAGACAACATGACTGTGGACGATGCGGCCCTCGCTGCGGCTACTGCTATCATACAAAGCCTCGCGACAGGCCAAATCACCTCATATTCAACGACACCTATTTCTACATCTCAGATGAATGGCATGCATTTGATTTTCCTACCGGGTGATGAAACACCGGCAAAACGTGCCCTGGAGCAAGAATTGGGTTCCTTGATGTTGAGGGTTAAACAGCTTGAGGTAAAAGCGGGCTCCTCCAATGGCCAGATGCTTCCGGATACTCCAAATGAGTCGGCTCTCTCGTCACCCTTTGGTGAAACTACCCCGTCACGAACGTACCGATCATCTGCCGCAAGACAACAGCTTGTCACGTCTTTGCTCGCTTCAAGAGAAAGTCCTGCGGCCCAAGGGACGCAAAATTTTACGAAGTTGAGTGACGAAGATCTGGAGGCATTACGAGAACATGTGACTGAGCAATCCAGACAGCTTGACAGTTTGAAAATGGAACTGGCAGGTGTAAATGCCCAACTTATCGAACAGAAGCAGCTGCAGGAGCAGGCTCTTAAGGCTGTCGAAGTAGAACGAGTTGCAGCATTAGAAAGGGAGCTCCGAAAGCACCAGCAGGCAAACGAGGCTTTCCAGAAGGCATTGCGAGAGATTGGTGAGATTGTTACAGCTGTCGCGAGAGGAGATCTGAGCAAAAAGGTCCAGATTCATTCTGTGGAGATGGACCCAGAAATTACGACCTTCAAGCGTACGATCAACACTATGATGGACCAGCTCCAGGTATTCTCCAGTGAAGTGTCTCGTGTAGCTAGGGAGGTAGGAACGGAAGGCATACTTGGTGGCCAAGCGCAAATAATCGGAGTAGATGGCACTTGGAAAGAATTGACCAAAAACGGTAAGCTTCCAAACCTTTAGCCAATCTGCCTACTATTATGTTCATAACTAATGCTACACAGTCAATGTTATGGCACAAAATCTTACAGATCAAGTGCGGGAGATAGCAGCAGTTACGACGGCGGTAGCTCATGGTGATCTTACCCAGAAGATCGAACGACCAGCGCAAGGCGAAATTCTCCAGTTACAGCAGACCATCAATACTATGGTTGACCAGCTGAGGACTTTCGCGGCAGAAGTCACACGCGTGGCTCGAGATGTAGGCACTGAGGGCATTCTCGGCGGACAAGCAGAGATTGAGGGTGTTAAGGGCATGTGGAATACATTGACCGTCAATGTCAATGCTATGGCAAACAACCTAACAACCCAAGTACGAGATATCGCAATGGTTACAACCGCTGTAGCCAAGGGAGACTTGACTCAAAAAGTCCAGGCTGAGTGTAAAGGCGAAATATTCGAGCTTAAAAGCACGATAAATAGTATGGTGGATCAGCTTCAACAATTTGCTCGCGAAGTCACGAAAATTGCCAGGGAAGTAGGAACGGAAGGAAGGCTTGGTGGCCAGGCTACTGTTCATGATGTAGAAGGTGAGCGATTGGAATGCATTCTCGCAATCACTAGAAGACGATTTTTGGGACATGGTTAGAGCATTTCGTTACTGACAAAATATTTAAGGAACGTGGCGTGATTTAACAGAGAACGTAAACGGTATGGCTATGAATTTGACTACTCAAGTCCGAGAGATCGCCAAGGTCACGACTGCTGTTGCTAAAGGCGACCTCACCAAGAAGATTGGTGTAGAAGTGAAGGGTGAGATTTTGGATCTCAAAAATACCATCAACACCATGGTAGACAGGCTTGGTACATTTGCATTTGAAGTGAGCAAAGTGGCCAGAGAAGTCGGCACAGACGGCACCCTAGGTGGTCAAGCTCAAGTGGACAATGTCGAAGGAAAGTGGAAGGACCTGACTGAAAACGTGAATACCATGGCTTCGAATCTTACGTCCCAGGTTCGAGGAATCTCCACCGTCACCCAAGCCATTGCAAATGGAGATATGAGTCAGAAAATTGAAGTTGAGGCATCTGGTGAGATCCTGGTGCTTAAGGAGACAATCAACAATATGGTTGATAGGCTGTCGAAATTCAGTAATGAAGTGCAGCGAGTGGCCAAGGATGTCGGCGTAGACGGCAAAATGGGTGGCCAGGCTGATGTTGAAGGAATTGGCGGTCGCTGGAAGGAAATTACCACAGATGTCAACACTATGGCCATGAATCTAACGGCTCAGGTACGAGCATTTGGTGATATTACAAATGCTGCAACAGATGGCGACTTTACTAAACTCATCACGGTGGAAGCATCCGGAGAAATGGACGAATTGAAGCGGAAAATCAATCAGATGGTCTTCAACCTGCGGGAAAGTATTCAGCGTAACACTGCCGCCAGAGAGGCTGCCGAAATGGCTAACAGGACTAAGTCGGAATTCCTGGCCAACATGTCTCACGAAATTCGTACTCCGATGAACGGTATCATTGGTATGACGCAGCTCACGCTCGATACCGACCTCACCCAGTATCAACGAGAAATGTTGAATATAGTGCACAATCTGGCGAATAGTTTGTTAACTATAATCGATGACATTCTTGACTTGTCAAAGATCGAGGCCAATCGAATGATCATGGAGGAGATTCCATACACTCTCCGTGGGACAGTTTTCAACGCCCTCAAGACTCTTGCAGTCAAGGCGAACGAAAAATTCCTAGACCTCACATATAGGGTTGATAGTTCAGTTCCAGATCACGTCGTTGGCGATTCATTCAGACTTCGTCAAGTCATCCTCAATCTTGTTGGTAATGCTATCAAGTTTACTGAGCATGGCGAGGTCAGTCTTACGATTCGAAAGGCAGAACAAGACCATTGCGCTCCAAATGAATACGCGATTGAGTTCTCCGTCTCGGATACGGGTATTGGGATCCAGGCTGACAAGCTTGACTTGATCTTCGACACCTTCCAGCAGGCGGATGGGTCCATGACTCGTAAATTCGGCGGCACTGGTCTCGGTCTTTCCATCTCTAAAAGACTGGTCAATTTGATGAGAGGAGATGTGTGGGTAAAGAGCCAATACGGCAAAGGCAGCTCATTCTTCTTCACCTGCACGGTGCGACTTGCAACCTCCGACCTCAGCTTTATCGAGAAGCAGCTTGGGCCATATCAAGGCCACCCGGTTTTGTTTATTGACAAGGGTCAGACTGGCCATGGTAAGGAAATAGTTTCGATGCTTCATCAGATCGGACTCGTACCCGTGGTTGTTGATTCCGAGAAACATGTCAACCTTGTCAATGGCCGCGCTCCTGCTGCTGCTGCGACCTATGACGTGGTTATAGTTGACTCTATTGAGACAGCAAGGCGACTGAGGTCTATTGATGAGTTCAAATACATCCCGATTGTCCTCCTAGCGCCAGTTGTTCACGTAAGTTTGAAGTCCGCGCTCGATCTCGGTATTACTTCCTACATGACGACACCTTGCCAAGCAATTGATCTTGGGAATGGAATGATCCCTGCATTGGAGAATAGAGCCATGCCTTCGCTGGCTGATAATACGAAGTCATTCGAAATCCTCCTTGCTGAGGACAACATAGTCAATCAGCGTTTGGCTGTTAAGATCTTGGAAAAGTACCACCATGTGGTAACGGTCGTGGGTAACGGACTGGAGGCCCTGGAGGCGATCAAGCAGAAGAGATACGACGTTATTCTCATGGATGTCCAAATGCCTATCATGGCAAGTCACATCCCTGTTTGTGTCATGCATGTATGTTTTTATTGACTCTTGACTAGGGAGGTTTTGAGGCTACGGCCAAAATCCGAGAATACGAGCGCAGCCTAGGAACTCAACGGACTCCTATCATCGCCCTCACGGCCCACGCAATGTTGGGTGATAGGGAGAAGTGTATTCAAGCCCAAATGGACGAGTATTTGTCAAAACCACTGAAACAGAATCACTTGATTCAAACCATCCTTAAGTGTGCTACATTGGGAGGACATCTTTTGGAAAAGGGCAGAGACGCTCGAACCTTATCGAACGATGAGGTCCCCTCTAGCCTGCCCACCCCTAATTCACTGGCACCCGCTGCTGCTGCTGCTGCTGCTGCTGTCGCGACACCTGCTGCAGCAGCTAGTTCCTTTTTGCGCTTACCTCTTGAGCCTCGCGCTTTCACAACAACAGGGCCAATCAATCATGGTAGCCTGGAAAGTCCAGCCGTGGTGGCAGGTGATCAAGACGATCCTTTAGCCAGAGTCAGTGACACCTCTCCTCTACAAATTACTATACTAACAAACCCACAGCTCCTGATGCGCGCGCATAGCAGCTAGATCGCAGACACTAGACAGCTTCAGTTCAATCTGACCATAATTTCATGAAGAGCTCTTTGTTCCTCTTAGATATCATTTCATGGATTGTTTTGACGAACTTTTCCCCACATATACGAAAACAGGTTATTGGCGTTTTGGTTTTGTTCTAGGCAATAGTTACGGTAAGGGTTGGTATCTGATATCTTTGCTTCTTCACAAAGAATCTTGCAAAATGCGATGTAGTTTCTCCCTGAGTTATATATCTACTTCAATGACATGTTCTGTTGAAGCTCAGATCCGAGTCGGTGGTTCTGAGTCGGTGGTTGTTTACTTTGATGCTTAGCTATGCTCATAGCCAGATGACTAGCAGCAATACTAGGTAGAGAGAATTTGATCTAGTACACTGCTTTAATCATTCTAGTGCCAAAGTGTTTAGTATCAAGCTTGTGCGACAGTTCTTGTATACTATTCGTCAGAAATTCTGATCTCATCTCAAAGAAATTCGAAGTGGAGTGATTAATTCCCACATGGTTGTGCGTTGTCAATTGGTCAGGTGACCGTCAAATTTCCTAGCGCAAATCATCCCTGCAGCGCCACCAATTGGTTGCCACCGGAGACAACTAGCGCCAAACCACCCCAGCCTTCAGCTTTTGCTGGACAGTGGGATCTACAGTACAAGCTTTCCTCCCACAACACATTAGCCTCATGACAGCACCATTATTGTGAACAGATGCGCACACGGTACCCGCCATCATAATGGCAGAGCGGCGCACGAGGCAGCACGATTCTCCTCGTAGGAGAAAAAGAGAATCTACAAAAGCAGTTGTCGACCAAGATGGAGTTCCTCGCACGCGCGCACATTACCAACCTGCAGAAATATCATCCTCATACTCCTCCTCATCCTCATCTTACATAGATATCTCGCGCACATTCCCACCAAACAGACCACGAGGCCTAGGCGCCATTCGGGCATTTTTCACTTCGCCTTCAGAGCACCGTCGGCGAACCCGGCGCAGAACAAGCAGACCTTACTTGCAAGGAAGTAGCTCCTCTTCGAGCTCTATAAACACTGATCTTGCGTATGGAACGGGCTATATTCGTCGTCGCAAAGGCGATAAGCGCAGGAGGAAGGGTAAAGAAAGAGAGTACTCCGATCGACGAGACCCTCGAGCAGAAAAAGATCCTGATGTAGCTATTCTAGAGGTTGGCGCTGGTCTGGCGGCTATAGCTAGAAAGCAGAATCGACTTGATGTGGCAGAGGCGCGTAGACAGGGAACTCTACCGCCGAAGAGGAGCGACTCGAACTTTTTGAAAAAATTGGAATCCAGTCGTGGGCTTGGATCTTCAAAAGTTTCGCATGGGCCTGATGAGGAGGGCTGGGAGTCTGCTACTGACGCCGACTCTGAAACATCGAGTGTTGATTCGAGACTTGCATATGGGCATTATAACGGTCCGAGAGGGAGCTTATCCCGGCGCAGGCCAAAGAGGAAAGATAGTGTCGTGGATCCAGCACTATTTGGACCTGCAAATTCATTGCACGGAATCCTCCATGAGCCCGTGGGTTTCGACGATGTAGATTATGATAATCTATCAGATTATCCGCCTCCGACAGTCGCAGCTCTTCAAAGGCAGCAGAGTTATCTTCCTCCAACAATTGCAGCTCTACAAGGAGATCACAATTATCCGCCTCGAGTTCCACCACTTCAAGGGGAGCAGAGTATTGCCGGTGATAGTGCAAGTGCTACCGGTCCTATGAAATATGTTTATCCAGTTCCTACGTCGGATCCAACTGAGGTTGAGGCACGCAGCTCAGTTGTTTCCGCAGAAGATCCATATGGTCCTAGACCTGCTCCTGTTCCTATACAACAAGCTTCTGTTCCCATACAGCAACCCCAGCCAAAACCAGTTGTCTCCCAGAGCGTTTTTGAACCATATTCCACCAAATCAGAGCCGAAAGCTTCATCAAGTTCTGGTCGCACCAAGTCTTCTGTTGCTGGTGCAGCGCTCGCCGGTGTTGCTAGTGCAGCTATTGTAGGGGCCATGAGTTCAGATCGACGAGATGAGCGCAAGAACAGGGAGAGACCTGAAGATACTCGAGATCCGTATGATGGTGACCGTCGGGAAAAGCATCGTGAACGGGATCGTGATGGGCCCGAAGAAAGTCGAGAGGAGCGACGAGAGAGACGTCGAAGAGAGAAACGTGACGATCCTGATTACGAGCGCCGTGAGAGGAGGCGTGCAAGGCACCGTGAAGATGACATACCTGATGACGGCGGAGATAGACGTCGTGAGGATAAGTACAGCGAGCGAACCGACGATCGAGATGATGTAGGACGAACCCGAGAAGATGCTCCCAATGTTCCGCCGGTTGACCCTTTCCAGTACCAAGTACCTGATGATGCATTCCAAACGCCTGATGGCACCAGAAACTCGGAACCGTTTACCAGTATAGAAAGAGCTAGATCGCCAGCCATAGTGATAGTGGATCGAGTACCTCATTGGCACCCAGATGCCTCCATTAAGAAGGAAACGGCCGAACCCGTTGATGATGCCGATGGAGGAAAGGATTGGGAAGCTCGTGATAGGCAGCAAACGGAACGGGAAGCTGAATTACTTTACGAGGAAATCGAACACTCTACAATTCCTGTCGAGGCCAGCGCAGTTAGTGCTGCCATCGCAGCAGAGGAGAATCGTCACTCTCGAGAGAAGGTTAGAAAGCGCCGTTATGACAGGAGCGGTGACGCAAGCCCGACTGGCGAGCGCGATCCTATCCAGGAGGAAGCTGATCGTATCTATCGGGAAGCTATTCTGGCTCGCAAGATATCAGAAAGCAAGCACGATGATCATGTGACCCGCGTTGTCACCCCTCCGGAGATGGCTCACAAAAAGGAGGAGGTTTTATATCCTGTGCCTAATGCAGACTTCGAATTGGATCATATTATGGATCCTGTAGAGTTTATGACAAGTCCCATCAAGGGACCTGGAGAGGGTTTTAATCGTAAGAAGTCAATCTCTGGCGCAGCTGTAGAGGACTTGAAGAGGCCTCTTCTAACACTTATTCGACCTACACCAACTCCTTCGCCTGCCCCTGAGAAGCAGAATTCTCGATCGAAGCGCCGAGATTCATCACGAGAAATAGATTCATCCGAATCGAAAAGCTCTGAAATAGAGCGCAAGGAGTCTTCACGAGACCCAGAGCCATCCGAAACACAGAAGAAACCGACTGTAGATACTGTAATCACAGAAGCAAAAGGCGACGCTACTCAGACACCTACCTCAGCAAATGGGACCAAGGGTGTCACTTGGGGCGAGAACGATACGAAGCATTATGAGGTTGAAAGTCCCTACGAGACTAAAGACGACCCAATTGCGAGTAGTGTGAAAGCTTCTGATATACAAGAAAAGCCCAAAATGTCCAAAGAGAGGAAGGCTAGTGCTTGGGGCGCGCTAAGGGGTGCTTTCATGAGTGGTGCAGCCGCTGAAGTGGTTGCGAAAGCTACTGAAGCCTCCAAGGATCAGAGAGAGCCCCATCCAGATAGAAGAGAGAATGACGTACAATCAGATACAACGGAGAAATATGTGAAGTCAGATAGCAGAGATAATTCCCGGACTGAACCATTTGAGTACAGGGGCGTCGTTGTCGAACCTGAGCACTCAGATGATGAAGTCAGAGAACGAGGTCCGCCTGCTGTTGGGCCTAAGCCATCAAAAATGCCTAGTTCAAATATGCCTGGCGCGTTTGAAGATGATCTGGAATTCACGGCAACTCTGGCCGCTGGCTTGAAGGACTCAGGTTTTGACCCAAACATCGTGATCCACGACCCCACTTATCGTCGACGCAGCTCTCCGCCTGGCTCTGAAGATCCTCCTTTGGCGGGATACGAACAGCCCTACGCGGAAACCATATCAGATCTCAGTCAATATGCCGCTCCTAGCACCAACAGGTCAAGAGGTATTAAGGCTCAAGATAATGACGATTATACGAAGGACCGCACCGAAAGGGAGCAGAGAAAGCTTGATAAGGCTGCAAAGAGACAAAGCAGCGAGCCTCGAGATCTTGATTTGTCGGAAAAGATATCCATCGCAGGTCAGCTCGTGGAAGAACCTGAATCCTTCTCAGAATCTTCGAAGTCGAGTAAGGAGAAGCGGGACAAGTCTAAGAAGTCCAAGGATTCTTACGGCGAAGTAGATGACCGTAGCGACAAAAGAGTTTCAGTGGCGGTAGATGATTTCGATGACCTACACGCAGAAGCCGTTAATATAGAAGATCCAGCGGATTGGGAGACACCCAAAAAGCCCAAAAGAAAATCGAAGCGTGATAGCGACCAATACGACTCTCCATCACGATCAATGAGTACATCAGACCTGATTTCGTCTGTGGAACAGCCGAAGAAGAAGTCAAAGGATAAGTCTTCGAGAAGAAGTTCCCAGTATAATTCAGAGCCTAATCCGGAAGACGTCCCACTGCCATCAGCCTCCGAAGTTAGCAGAGACGATGATTACGATTCTCGAAAGTCAAAGAGGTCATCAAAAAGAAGCAGCTCTATTCCCGATGTCGCTGATCGAGATGCTCGGTCGGTAAAATCAGACAGTTCCAGATATGCCGATGAAGACGACTCCAGGAGCAGCAAGAAGGAAAAGAAGAACAGTGGATTCTTCGGTGGAATATTCGGATCTTCGACGAGCAAATCTGAACCTGAACGATCCAGAGACGTGGAAGAATCCGAGTCTAGGAAAAAGAAGTCGAAGAGGAGTTCAACTGGAGATGGCTCCGAAATTTACGGTAATAATGCTAGAAATGATGTCAAAACATCTCCAAATAGGAACGGCTATGGGAATTATGATGACGACGATGGCGATGCAAAAAGATCTATGAACGGAGACAGTAAACGTGGAAAAACTGATGAAAAAGAGGAGTCTTTTTTAGATAATGCCGGCACCCTTGGCGCGGGTGTCGGCCTTGCTGCTGCTATTGCCCTAGCCGCTCAGCATCAGCAATCGAAAGCCAACATAGCTGAGATCGAAGAACGAGTCTCTCGAAGATCTACGTTTGAGCATGCCTCGCCGGTGGAGACGCCTGCCGTGGAGGCCTCTCGTGAAGTCTTCGAAGAGGATATCGTAGACCCAGAGATCGTTCAGCGTCAATTCAGACCATCTATTGATCCCCAGTACGGTGACCTCTTGCCTTTGCCACCGAGCAACCCAGGGTCACCAAACATGGAGCCTGACGATGCCCTCCCATCATTGCCAGAGACGCCTCCTGGCACGCCTCCGAAAATAGAGAATAACCCGCCTCGTGATAGGAGCGTTGGCTCGAGTAGGAGGAACGAGCTTCCTGCTCTAGTCAAGACTCGCAGTCAAAGCGCAATTCCTATCCAATACATTATGGGTAACAGGTCGACGCCTTCGTCGCCGGGAATAGTACGGGCGCCGCCCACCGCTTCACCGTCCACCATGAGTCCCGATACTCACAGTTTCCACCGATCTAGGCCAAGGCCAACCTCGTGGGACAGCACGAAGGAAATCAAGCCGCTCTACCTTTTGGATCCAAGTCGACGTGCACCAACAAGTCAAGGCACTGATTCGGAGGTTCAATCTCCTGTTGCAGAAGATGCGGCTAAATCTACTCAGATTGAGAGTTTAATGCACGCATCAGAAGCCGCAGAGGACACAACATTCTCTGACGCCCGCAATTTTGTAGAAGAAACACAGCTGGAAAGCCCCGAGACACATTTGCATGGCGGCCAAATACCAAACAATACTTCTACGCCCGAGTTTCCAGATCCTACAACTCTACCTCCCTTGCCAAAAAGTCGGGCAACGACACCAATGGGGCGGGAGGTGCATGATTCTGATCTTTCAAGCCTCCCTCCGCTACCCAAAAGTGGGACGTCAACGCCTGCTGATAGTTCTGACCTCTCAAAGCTGCCTCAACTTCCGGACAGTAGATCATCTACACCGATAGAAGACCGATCCCTTCATGGCTCTGATTTGGCCGCGACAGGCTTGCTTACCGGTGCCACTCTTGGCTTGTCAGCTGCAGCTCTTGCTTCAGCCTCAAGTCATGATTATTCAGGTGAACTTAAAGAATCAGCTTCAAAGTCGACGTCAATAGAAGAGTTACCTGCGGAATTCCAGGTCGAGCCTATCACCAAGGACAGAAGCTCATACTTGTTTCAGGCAACACCACCAGCGAAGGGAACTAAGGATGTTGACATTGAGTCACCGCTTGAAAAGCGACGGACAAATGCGTCGGGTCTACCCCGGACGGTTGAAGATCCACCGGCGGAAGACGTAACTAGCGGTTATGACGACAGTCCTATTCGCGTTCGCTCAGTCGAACGTGATGCTGCACTGGAAGCATTAATAAGATCTGTTCCAGTGGAAAAGGAACGGGAACCTTCGGAAACCACAGCTCCTGTTCAATCCGCGGCGGTTGACGAAGTAGAGGTTAATACCCCGGATGAGTTCTTCTTCGCGAAACCCAAAAAAGGCAAGAAAAAGGACAAAAAGAAACAAGCAGATATGTTTGGCCTCGAAGATGAGCCTTCGTCAAGTACTATCACTCCCCCATCCATGGCAGACTCCGGTAGAGATATTGAAGGCCCGCCAGAATTCTCGCTCAAGAAATCCAAGAGGGACAAAAAGAAGGATAAGAAGCGAGGATCGAGTCAATGGGGTGCCGAAGACGAGCCTTCTGAAAAGGTGTTACTGGCGCCGACTATTGAGGCTGCTACTCTGAATCGTGACATTGTCGATGAACCATTATCAAGTGTCACTGTACCGTCTGAGGTGGAACCACCGCCTGACAATGCTGAAACTGTAGAAGAATTCCCCCTTAAGAAGTCCAAGAAGGACAAGAGGAGAGACAAGAAGAGGGGATCAACTCAGATAGATGTCAAAGATGAGCCTTCTGAAAGTATAGTTCTGGTGCCATCTACCGAAGTGGCTACTCAAGACCGTGGCGTTGTCGATGAGCCTCCACAACCTGTCTCCATTGATGCTCTGCCGTCCTCTGTGCAGCCAGTGCCCCAGGATCCTGAAATTGGAGAAGAGTACTCGTTCAAGAAATCCAAGAAAGACAAGATGGACAAGGCTTTTGATTTATCTGAGCCTCGAAGCGGTGACTCCCCAAGTACTGCCCTTTCGCAGTCCGTTGCATCAGCAGTCAAGGAAGCTGATACCGTGGGTGAGCCTTCTGAGCCTTTTACAGGCACTGCTCTGCCATCTTCTGTTGAACCAGCCGAGGATATTGATACCGCAGAAGAATTCTCACTCAAGAAATCCAAGGACAAAAAGTGGGACAAAGAAAAGACTCTGGATTTAGAAAACGCCTCTCTAAATACTGTCATGATGCCTTCTGATCCATCAACTCTCAGAGTAGTTGACACGTTCGATGAGCCCTCTGAACCCTTGTCTGAAATTCCGTTGCCGCCTTCTATTAAACCAGCTGATGATGGAGATACACAAGAAGAATTCTCGCTCAAGAAATCTAATGACAAGAAGAGGGATAAAAAGAAAGCTCTCGACTGGACTGAAGGTGGAGAAGAAGTGTCGCCAATTCCTGTTCTACCCACTTCTGTGGCCTCAGCCGCCCAGGAACCTGATCCTTCAGATGAGTACTCCTCCACAACATCCAAAAAGTACAAAAAGAAGGACCAAAGAAACCGCAAGAGCCTCTCTCGATCATCTACGCTGGTAGAGCCAGGTGTGGATGAGTCAACTCAAGTTGTGGATGCCAAAGATGAGGACTTGTCCAGAGCTGAACAGACGCCTCTACCTGTTTCTCGAGCCATTTCCGAAATTGGAGCTGGGTCTGAACTTGGCGATATTGATCCAGGGATAAGGGATATCTTACCAAGCCAGGAAGAGAGCGTACAATCTGCCGAGCCATTCATAGAACCTGCCTCTGCCAAAGAGTCGAAGAAGAGCAAAAAGAAGGGTCGCAAGTCATCACCGTCATGGGAGCTCGATGAGCTGTCTACTTCCGAGGCTGTTGCTAATAAGCCGCTCGCCGAGCCAATTACCAAGCCGTTTGAGCGTGAAGCAGAAGCTTTCGATTCAAAGTCCAAAGATATCACAACCATCCAAGACGAGCTTCAAAGTGAGCTTCAGGCGGACATTATTCCTACTACGGAGTCCGAGCTAGCCGTGGAATACCCCTTCATAAATCCTCAGGTGGATGTTGTTGATACCAAAGAATCTAAGTTAGCTACGGAAGAGCCCTTAACAGAGCCTCAGGCGGATATTGCTTTTAACAGAGAATCTAAGCTAGCTGCGGAAGAGCCTTTAACAGACGAGTCAGTTCAAGATGAGTCGGTCAAAGGTGAGCATAGCCAAAAGGAAATCATGGAAGCAGAGCCCGATCGTGAATTGCCTTTACTAGACAAGCCGGTCGAAGCAAATGCAGTTCGTGAAGTGTCTATGCCAGACGTGCCCGTCAAAGAATTGGCCAATCGCGACCTTGGCGTTGAGGACTCAAGAAATGAAGATACCACAACCGCTGAAGATGATGATCAAAGCAAACCTGTTGAGCTTCTTTCCGAATCCAACAACGCCAAGAATCAAAAGAAGAGCAAAAAGAAAAAGGGCAAATCTATCCAAGCTTGGCCAGACGACGAAGTGCCAGAATCCCAACCCACAGTCGACCCGGTTTCGGAGCCGACAACAGCAGCACCTTCTGAGCGAGAAGATCTGTCTGGCATCTCAACACCGACTTCGAAGTCAAAAGGCAAAAAGAAGCAGAAGCGAAAATCAATCGCATGGGATATCCAAGAACCAGAGACTGAACCTTCCATGGAGACAGCACGAAGCACTGCAGCTTCTGACTTAGGTGCTCGCGATGCCTCTGAAGAAACGAAACAGAGCAAGGAAGCCATTGAACTACCTCGACATGAACTCGGAGAGGCCATTACCGTTTCTCAAAATCATGGCTCCAAAGAGGAGATTGGTCACGTTCAAGAATCAACCCGACGCGACGAGGTTACTCCTTATGAGCCTGTTGTGGCGACAAAGGAAATTGAGGAATTACTGGCGCGAACTGGCCCTAGTGCACTGCCAGCTACATCCATAGAGTCTGAACCTTTTGGCATAGCTCGAAGCGACTTTTCAGGCGTAGAGTACCTCCCTTCCGCAGCCTCTCTTCATTCACCGCAGGTACCGAAGGATCTTAGAGAATCAACCGAAACGGGCTATTTCCCTTCCGCAGTCCGCCTGCAACCGGTAGCTGCCCCTATTCTAGCAGTCGCCGCATCATCCAAAGCAATGGAGACAGAGTCGAATGAGCGTCCACATCCTGAAGATGCTTCTTTGTCCACAACTACTGTACAGGAAGCAGTTGCTGAACCGCTTGGCACTCATAGCGAGGATGTACATCACGAACACCTTCCTGTAGATAAGCCTTCCAGTCCATCTCGAGAGATGTCTAGTGCCGATCCTCAACTGCCGTCTTCAGTCAGCATGCATCCTCTTCCAGAACCAATCACAACTAGTGATGTTCCGATGCAAACCCATATGGACTACTTCCCGTCTGCAGCTTTTCTTCATTCGCCCTCTTCCGCAGGACCCAGCGAAAGTGTTGGCGGCAAGGGCTACTATCCTTCGGCCACTACTCTCCTACCACTTGTCGGAGCTGCAGCGATTTTGACTGGGGAACACTACCGCGAGCAAGAACCTTTAGCTAAAGAAGTGGAAGATGACAGAGGGCCACTATCACGTGCCATGGAATATGATGAACAACCTCCACCAGCAGATCACAGGGCTGCAGAGACAATGAATTTGGTTACTGAGGGGGATGTTCTTGAGCCTAAATCCCAGGTACCAGATGAACAAGGTGAAGATAGCAAGTCATCTGCACGCTACAGCGAAGAGCAACTTGAAGCTGCTCGTCAATTGAATGCAGAATTCGGGTCTAGCAAGAAAAAATCCAAGAAGAATAAGAAGGGCCGAGCAGATCTTTCTCGAACATCGACACAAGATGATGATATCCCGACACAGGTAGCCAATGAGCTGGAGGAAGCCGCTGAACAGACTGGGTTTAATCGCGAAATCCAAGCTGCAAAAGAACCTCCCACCGCTGGCGGCTTGGCGGCTGGATACAAAGAAGATCAAGTAGCCCTAGCGAAAAAGTTGCAGGCAGAATTTGATTCAGGCGCAAAGAAGTCGAAGAAAGGCAAGAAGAGCCGCAGTACATCACGGACTCCAAGGGACAGCGAACCTGGCTCGCCCTTCTTTGAAGAGCCTCAGGCGGTAAAAGAATCTGAAGCCGCCGATACCCAACCAACCGAAGAACTCGGCCGTGAAATCATACCCGAATATCTGGAAGCTCTGAGAAAGCAGGGTCCAGACGGACTTGCTGTTGGCTTTACCCCAGAACAGCTTGAAGTAGCGCGCCAGATGAGAGAGGACTTTGCATCTGGCTCAAAGAAGTCGAAGAAAGACAAGAAACGTAAAAGTCTAATCCGTTCTGCAACTAATGAGATAGTATCTGGGCCTATTGCAGAAGGTGGCTCTGAAGAGACAAGTTTGACTAATACGGAAGTTGATTCAGCTACCGATTCGCCATATCCTTTGTCTGCCATACCAACGCCAGATGACTTCGAATCTTCTTTCACTACGAAGAAGGGAAAGAAGGGCAAGAAGAGACAGAGTCTTCTCAGATCGTTTACTCAAGACAGTGAGGACTCAGCCGGTCCTAGTCGTGAAATTGTAGCGGAGCCAGAACTGATGCAGTTAGAGACTTCTGGAAAAGACATTGTTAAGGCGGCCGACATAGCTCCAGAGCTCATCACGTATCTAAAGGACGAACCATCATCAGCTGTCGCTGAGGAGCCTTTCTCCTTCTCTACAAAGAAAGGGAAGAAAGACAAGAAGAAGCTACAAAATCTTCTACGTACAGTCACTCAAGAAGAAGAGCCTTCCTCTGACCCAACTTCTGGTGTGGGAGAGCCAGAATCAACACGGAAAGAAATTTCCGAAGTAAGCACGAGTCAGCAACTTAAAGTCGTAGCCGACGATGACATAGCTGCCCTGGGAGAGGAGCTCAATTTCAGCTTGAAGAGATCTAAGGATAAGAATGGCAAGAAAGGAAAGGATGTCAACGAGGTACTCGCCGGAATAGAAGATGTCTCACAACCAGCCGAACAAGGCATCGTGACGGAACGAGACATAGCGCCCAAAAATGACCGTGAGGGGGGAAGTCTAGCAGACCGGATCTGGGCTGGTATCGTGCCTAGCGAAAGCATCCAGCCAGAGATCGAAAATCCTTCTGCTGAGTCCGAAGATCCACTTGGCCTTTATACGACCAAAAAGTCAAAGAAGAATAAGAAGAAAGGTCAAGCCAAGTCGACTTCGGCATCAGAGTTTGAGCCCTTGCCCGCAGATCGTGATGTCAAAGATCCTGATGCTCCCATGGATGGGGAAAGCAAAGAGCCACCGTTGTCACGGGCAGACGGAGCGGCTGAAGGCAAGATTGAGAACAAACAACCAAAACTATTCGATATGTGGAGCTTTGGCAACCTACCACTTGATGAGACAGCACGGGAGATCTCTGCACATGAGCCTCAGACTACATCAAAAGACTCTGAAGTTGTTCCTGACATGAGGCAAGAAGAGCCGGTAGATATAAGTCATACTTCTCTGCCAACTGAAGATGACCGTGTTCAAGAGTTCACTGCTCAGGAGCGTGAGAATCTTGAGCCTGTAAATGTTGTTGAAACTCCGCCGCCACCGATGCCAAAAGCGCTGGCCTGGGAAGATGAGCCCGCAGAGGAGGAACAACTGGAGGTCAAGGAAGTTGATGTAATGCGACTACCAGCGCCTGGAACAGAAGGCCGTAGTACCCCTGATGCAAAGGGTAAAGCTAAGCAAGTTGCATCAAACCCTGTCTCAGCCGGCATACTGGCGGCTGGCGCTGCATTGCTAGCAGGCGCATCAGTGAGACACGACAAGGAACCCGCCGAGGCCGAACTGCTTTTCACTGGTGCTCCACGTTCAACCACCGAGAAAAATGAGCCAAGCTCTTTAAAACGAGTAGAATCCGAGAAGAAAAGGGAGAAAAGACCGGCCAAGTTGTTAGATCTTCGGTCGCTTCCAAAGGATGCCCCATTCGACGACTCAATGCTTTGGGAGGGACCTGAAGCGCAAAAGTTTAGCGATCATATGATTGGGGACGAGGCTGGAGATGACACAGGATTCTGGTCTGCTCCGGTGGACGAGGAAAGGGCTAAAGATGACTTCGCTGTGGACGATGTGGAGGAAGGCCCTTCGTCTATGCCACATAAGAGGGAGAGATCTGAGTTCCTTCAGGACGTCCGGGAGCCTTCTACCGTCCTTGACCATATTAAAACGCCTCAGAAACATCAACATGAGGATGTCCCAGCAGCTATGGCAGGGGACGCCATCGTGGAGCAAGAGATCGCCGAGGAGCAACCCATACGAGCTGAGAGTCTGAATCGGGATATTCCCGAGAAGGACCCTTCGCGAATCGACAATTTGGAGCCTGTTTCGCAATGGAATGATGTCCCAGAGGACCTTTTGGTCCAGTCGTCGATGAAAGCTAAGAAGAACAAAAGGCAAAGTGATTTGGAAGCATTGGATGCTCCGACAAAGGACAAGGCTGACGTTGGGTCCTCTTACACCACAACGATTGACCCTTCAACATCACGAGAAATTGATGCGACTCCAATTAAAGATCAAAGAACTTCGGTCATTAGTGAAGCAGGTAAAGATGTTGGGCACGATAGGTATAGAGAACAAGAATCACGATCCCCTTCTTCATCCATGCTCCCTGTTGTCGGCGAACCAGAGAGCCACGTGCAAAGAATCCCGGACGAAGAGACGTCCCAGCCTAGCAGAGGAGGGCATGAAGAAAGCGTAAAGGACATACACAGACACCAAGAAATATACTTGCCACCTTCTTCCACCACGCCACAGGCCATCAAAGATGAAAGTGTTCTGCAACGAGAGTTCGAATTTGCTCCTTCTGAGCCGCCGAATGAAGGTCGTGTAAAAGATAAGCACAGGCGCCAGGAGTCGTCCTTTGTCCCTCCTTCGACTCTACCCGTTGTCATCGAGGAGGAGTACCGCAAGCCAGAGTCAGAACATATTGCACATGAGCACGGCGTCAATGACAACAACAGAGACAGTGCTTTTGTTACAGAATCGCCGGTGCCCTTTCAGCGACGAATACCAGAGGATCATGAATATGCGCGTGATAGTGGGGTTCATCTTCGTGACTGGGGAGACACACCGGTGTCTAAAGAGAAACCACATGTCGCCTCTGCTGACGACGCTCCCGCGCGCTTGTCTTGGCCTGCAGTTGATGAGAAAACTGAGACTGTTGACCTCAAACGGTCTCAGCGACCGAAAGATGAACGATCTCCTAAAGGTCATGCGCCCAATCCCGTTCTTCTTGGTGCCGGAGCTGGAGCTGTTGCAGTAGCGGAATTATCTCACCTAGCTGCGCGAAGTCCTCCACAGAATAAATTTGAGCATGGAGACAACGTTAAGGTCGATCGATCCATAACCCCGAATATGGGTCGTCTCCAAACTCCAGATCATTCCAAGTATCGTCCGGGAAGTGTGGGCAGTAATCGTTCGTCGGGAACACCTCCGCTCCGCCGTAGTGACCGAAAACTTAGCGGCGATCTGAGATCCCTGAGCCAACGGAGCCAAGCGAACCTCGCTAAGGAAGCCGCCAAAGAAGCTGAACGCAGCCCTGCCAGCTCCATTGTCAACATAAATCCCATCGCAAATGAAGGCCGCCCCCGGGTCAAGGACATGGCCGACGTCTATGTAAGTCATCAGCGGGCTTCTAGCAAGCTATGCAGTATGCTAACAGGACCACAGGATGGCTATGGTGAAGGGCGCATCGGCTCGCCGATGTCACCCACCCGACCGCACAGTATGCGACGTCGACAAAGCTTGCAAGTGCTTGATCTCGAAGCGCGAGTTGAGCAACTAGCTGCAGAGAATCGAATGCTTGCGGAAGCAAAAGAGCTAGCTGAACGCAGCTTACAGTCCTCTCAACGAGCTACCCTTACATTGGCTGATCGTGATGCCGAAGTTGACAGCCTTAAACAAACGCTCGACTGGCTACACCGAGAAGTTGAAAGGCTGAAGGAGGTTAATGACGGCTTGGCAAGTGCGAACATCACTATTGGTCGTCAACATAACGAGCGATATGGCGCGCTGGAATCTCAGCATGCCGATGCTACACGAGAGCTTGAGGATTTGCGACAAAAGCATCGAGGCCTCTCCGGAGGTATAGAGGATGTGGTGATGGAACGCGTAGCGGCTGCAACAGAAGAGAAGGACCGTGAGATTGCGCAATTACGCCAGGACTTAGAGGCCGCCCACGAGCGGATTAGAGAGATGCAGAGGGAGATTCTTACTGCAAAGGGTAACGACAGCGAATTCTTGGTCTTCAGAGACGAAGATTACTTCGACAATGCATGCCAACAGCTTTGCCAGCATGTCCAGCAGTGGGTGCTGCGTTTCTCCAAGTTCTCTGATATGAGAGCTTGCAGGCGTACGAACGAAATCAACAATGACAAGATAATCGATCGTCTCGACAATGCGGTTCTCGATGGCTCAGACGTAGATGAGTACCTGTCAGATCGAGTCAAACGACGTGACATCTTCATGTCCATGACAATGACGATGATCTGGGAGTTCGTATTTACGCGCTACTTATTTGGAATGGATCGAGAACAGAGGCAAAAGCTGAAGTCTCTAGAAAAAACCTTACTTGAAGTGGGACCTCCTGCAGCAGTACATCAGTGGCGAGCGACTACTTTAACACTGCTATCCAAACGCGAAGCATTCCAGCAGCAAAGGGAGCAGGACACGGAGGCCGTCGCTCAGGTGATTTTCCAAACACTCTCCGAGATCTTACCTCCCCCTACCCACTTGGAGGAACAGATCCAAGAACAATTAATGCGAGTCATGAAAGCTGCTGTAGATCTTTCCATTGAGATGCGCACGCAACGAGCGGAGTATATGATGCTCCCGCCTCTTCAACCAGAGTATGACGCCAATGGCGATCTTGCAAGACAAGTCCAATTCAATGCTGCTCTGATGAATGAGCGAAGCGGTGACACCGTTTCTAATGAGGAACTAGAGGCTCAGCACGCCGTTGTGAGAATAGTGCTCTTCCCTCTAGTGGTTAAGAAGGGTGATGACACTGGAAGCGGGGATGAAGAGATAGTGGTCTGTCCAGCTCAAGTGCTGGTGGCCAAGCCGAAAAGACATGCACGCGGGTTGACTCCTGAGGGTTTGGGTCAGAATCCCAATCACTCGAGAGTCAGCATGCAGAGCAGCATGCCCGTCGACCAGCGTGTTCCTGACATCTAGGCCTCTATGACAAGATGATCAAACCTGATGATTGAGTAAAGGCTTTGTTATATCATTTTGCGAAATGGCGTTTGGAAATCTATTTGTATTTATATGTAGAGCAAATAATATACGATCTTGAACAAATCTCACTCGCTCCCCTTGCTTTACTCCTTACATTTATCTTATAATTCTGATTATGCAGTATATGTAGACATGTTGTATGAGCATGCCTAAAAACCACCTTGTAGTAGTGCCACGACCAAGGATTCTAATTGGGGTAGAGCGAAATCTATCTTGGAGGACAGTCTATTTGGCATGGGAACTGTGTCTATCTGAAGGTTATGTACTTGAGCTGGTATTTGAAATCCAGAAATAGTTATAGAGTCCCTGCAGCAAGTAGCAGAGATTGAGGGAATGCTTCAACGTGGTGAATTTAGGAATACTAAAGGATGCTGGTATACAATATTTGCCAGGATATGACATCAGGCCAAGGAAAATAAAATTTGGTCATAATCCTCATGTCGTAACGCACACGCTACATCTTCTCCTAATACTCCACCCATTGTTGCAGAATCAAAACTTTTGTACTTTCTATACGTCCTCGAATTGAAATGATGCTTTTAAGCCTTCTTCTCAGGATCAACTTCCTGAGCATGACGATCGCCTTGGATACCAGTATGCTCATTGCCCGCAGGTTCATTCTCAAGTGAAGGTGGCCGCCCATCAATCATCATCTGGCTGTGCTCTTGGATGCCATGACGATCCTCGGGATTGACGTAGATCTCCGTCTTCTCCGGCTCATCCTTCGCCGGCGTCCAGGCCAGGTAGTCGCGGCGGACCTCGACGTAATCGTATGCGAATTCCCCAAGCTGGTCATCGTCCATGCCGAGAAGCTCTGCTTCCTCTGAGGCGCGGAGGTGCAAGCCGGGGATTTTGTTGATGATAAATGCGAGTAGGGCAGACATGGTGAAGGAGTAGCTGGTGCAGGCAATGATGTAGGCTACTTGGACGTAGAGTTGTTTGTAGTTGTGGTTGATCCATCCGCCATTGACGATGCCCGTGTTAACCCCGTCAAGGCCAATGATATAGTCAGCTGCAAACAAGCCATTAAAGACGAGACCGATCATGCCCGCAATGCCGTGCTCCGCGAAGACGTCCATGCTGTCATCAATACGAATCCAGAACTTAACTATACAATTTTTTAGGATATTTAACCTCTATAAGTGAAGATGGAAACATACTCTTTGTTCCGAAGTTGACAATTGCGGCCGTCGCAACTCCAAGAATGATGGCTGCCCAAGGTGGGATAAATCCAGAAGCTGGTGTCGCGGCGACAAGACCTGAAATGCAGCCCGAACACCACCCAACCATGGACCATTTCCCCGCAAGTCGGTAATCCAGGATACACCAGGTCGCAGCGCCAAACATGGCAGCAAGGCAGGAATTCCAGCAAGCCATGACCGCACGCAGGTTAGCTCCGAACGCAGAACCTCCATTGAATCCCAACCAGCCAAACCAGAGTAGAATGGTGCCCAGAGTGACGAGGGAAACGTTGTGTGGCCGGAAGTTAAGCATCATTTTCTCTTGCCTCTTTCCGAGAATCATGGAATAAGCAAGCGCTGACAGACCGGAGCCAATTTCGACGGGGCCGCCTCCAGCATAGTCAAGAACACCATACTTAAAGCCCCAGCCATTGACATTCCATGCCCAGCATGCAATTGGGCAGTACACGACTATTAAAAGTTAGCATTTTGCTTTAGGTATTATCAGCAGAAGTTACGAACGTGTAGCCCAAAAGAAAATGAAGACCATTGCAGGAATCAGACGGCCTCGTTCAGCAACAGCACCAACCACAATTGCCGCGGTTGTGGCACAGAATTGGAGCTACAGAGTATCAGCCTGAGATTCTTCACTTCCAATGGGAAGGTATGTGTATACCTGGTAAAACGAGTAAAGAAGCTCGGGAATTAACGGTGATCCCGGCGATGGTTCGCCCAACGTATTCATCAACCCAAAGTGCGTCAAATCGCCAATGAATCCGCTCATACCACTATTGCTGAAGGCCAGAGAATATCCCCAAAAGTACCACTGGAATACAATGACTGAGAAAGAGCCCATACAAGCCCAAATCATAGGGAGAGCGGACTTTCGCCGTGCAAGACCCGAGTAAAGAAATCCGAGGCCGGGGATCATGAGGAGGACCATGCATGATGCGACGATGATGAATGCTTGATCTCCGGATTGGTACCATTGGTTTAGATTTGTGGTGGCTGTTGTAAGAAGAATATTTTAGCAGTGAATAAAAATTGTTGAAAATATGACAGTGCAACATCAAGATGGGCTGGGATGGAGGAATTTGTCTTGAAACACTTACTAGAATCGCCTCCGGTGTTAGTTGTGCCATTGAAGGACGCTGGCGCCCCAACCCATGCGTATGACATGTTAGACGATAGTTTAGTGGTCAAAATTGTCTATCTTGGTCTCGGCCTAGGGATAAAGTGATATGCAAAACAGTGTACAACAGCACCAGCGCTGTACGAATATGTGATATATACAACCACTGCGTTCACCAATTGATCTGCTTTAGGGGCAGGAAGCGTTTAAGGGAAGAGTTGTTGCCCGGATGATCCGCTGTTGAGAAACCAGCAGGCCGGGAGTGGTGTATTGAAAAGAATAGTTGAGGACTAGTGAAGGAGAGCTCGAGGACTAGGAAGATGGAAATAAAACATCGAGGATAGCCAACGGTTTAATACCTTTTTTTTTAATACAATAATAGCTGTAAAGGTCTTACCGGGAATAATAGGGCCAGCTCGCAAGTGCCAAGCTTGGGGGACCAAAGTAAACAGAAGAAATGGAGTTCGCGTGAGTAGAAGAAAATGGAGCCATCTTGGACGATCCGCATCAATTTCCCACGCTGGATCAGCGAGGTTTTGATGTGTTACATGATATGATGTCCAAAAACCACAGTCAGCACCGCCGGGTATTGGTCTTTTCAGGATTAGACCGTGGGTGAAGTTTAACAAGAGACGAGGTACGTCAGTTTCCATTACACCATAGCCGATCTTTAAATTGAGCCACGCAGCGGGTCATTGGTCCGGGAACTTTGCAGCTCTGTATGGCGTTGCGGCGTGTGGCGTGCAGAGCAAGGGGTAAGGACGCGGCATCCCTGATGAGGCTGTTTTGGTTGTTGCATTGCCGAATGTAGTCACGATGGATTTAAGGTTTTCATCTGTGCTTCGTACCTTATATAAAAAATGCCTCATGAACTCCATATGCTCTCGTGACTTTGAGGGAATTGTCGGTCTTTCTTTTCTTTTTCTTTTTCTTCTTCTTCTTCATCTTCCGTACAGCTCGTTCCTCTATTGTTTGATTGCCCGAAGTTCTTCTCTTCCCATACCTGACCCTTCTCATCATCCTGGCTCACTCTACGTCTCTTCTGGGCATTGCATAGGAGGTCCAGAGGTAGTAGCTGAGTGATAGACTAGTAACGAGAACAAAGTGTAATTCCCCTCGATTTCCTCGATGCTCCATCTCAACGAACACGCAGAAGTTCTTTATGACGTTTTCTTTCTCCGTTCGACTCCAAAGGGTTTAGTGATTGGCAACTCGATAGGAAATTTAGGCCGACGAAATGGGAAAGGTGTTATCTGACGTTCGAAGGACCAATGAGGAGTTGGCCTGAATGTCAATTTCTTGACTGTCTTTTCGGCCTTCATATGTTGCTTCCGCTTTTCGGCGCGATTAGCTTGCACCATATATATATGCCGAGAATATAAGGCTTCAAGCCTACCGTGTCCACCAAACCCCGCCTGGACATGGTGAATATAGCTTTATGCTTTATTGCTGCAGCCACCGCCCATTCGTCACAAGTCAAGGCCTGGGTCTTGGGAGCGCCTTGCTAGTGCCACCAGGCGCAAAGCATCTCCGCTTTTTCCGAGATGGCTGCATTGAAAACCTAGCACTCTTTTGACAACTGACACATGCAAGAGTGGTTTGAGAAAAGGGTTCTCGTAACAGAATGACATTTAGACAGGACATTTGGGACTAGCCGAAATATTGCCACCATCTCAAGGATGAGAAACCTAAGTTAAAAACTCGGGTATATCCTGCACGTCGACTCTTTGAGTCACTTCCTATGCGTCTCTCCCTTCCATAACTTAAGCTCTCTCTCCCAATGCGAAGTCACATTATCCCACACTTCTCCACACATTGCTACATCAATGACGTCGTCAAATTGGCGACCATCGCGCCCCTCCAGTGCTCCTGTCTTCCCTTCACGATACGCGCCCTCCCAGCCGCTACCTCCTCCCCTTTAGCCACAATCTCCATGGGCTGATCATAGTCCAGGTAGAGCGGCGAGATGATAGCAATCCAACTGCGCTTTTCCTTCTTCCTGTGCCCATTGGCCCACAATGGGTTGATTTTCTCATCGACGGTGGCATTGAGGGCGCGCAGGGCCGTCAGATCCGCCTTTTCAGAGTCGGAAAGGGTGTCGTAGGTGTAGAAGACGGACAGGTAGTACAGGTCTACAGGTCTACAGGCTTGGTGTTCAGGGCGAGTTTCTTCCGGAGGTGGGCTCTTCGAAAGCTTGGTAAGTATTGAGAGGAAAGAACAAAACTAAATGACATTACCCTTCTTGCACCATAGTCTCAGGTACCGACTACTAATTGATGACTTCAAAGAGTACTTTGAAAGTGAAATATCATTTAAATACTATTCATACCCTTTTGTATATTGGGGCATCATAAATATGTTCCTTCATAGCTGGAAAGAATGGACATGTAAGAACTTCACGGCTGATTGCTCAACCTTCAGAGCTCTTCCATTTCCTATTGCAATTGCCAGTGCTATTCCATCCATACTCCAGTTCCCGTAACCTTGTCAAATTCCCACTCCCATTCCCGCTAAGATTAAATGCCAAATACACCGAACTTTGCATTCCACATCTCTTCAATATCATAAGACGCCGTAAGGACATTCCCCTACGCCAAATTCACAAAACCAATAACTTCCCTGTCTCCTCCTCCCTACTTATTTCATAGCTTAAAATGGCATGATTAAAGTAATGCAACATAAGCCTCCACCTCCTGGGACTCTCCCCGGCACCCCTAGCCGCCATCTTCGCCCTTTCATTCTGCATCGGGCCAATGGCCATTCCCAAAAGGCCATGACTGGGGCGGATCTTCTCTACTGTCTCTTCATCTTTGAAAGGTAGGATCAAATCAACTCGCATGGACACAATACGTCCGAGGCGGGAATCGTGCTTCACGCGCCGCGTGATAGTGATGAGAGCGACGCGGCCGATCTGCGAGGCTACGAGGACGAGCGAGAGTTCGGGAATAGTGGCCAGCATGTTGAGGCGGTCATAGTCAGCGAGGGGCCGGGGGAACGAGACATCGTGGGGGAATTCTTGGCGGAGGAGGTTGTCGCATTGAGTTGGGAGGGCGTCGTCTTGGGTTGGGTGGAGAGTGATGCTGTGGCGGTAGCTCTGTAGGATGAGTTCTCCGGATTTACTGAGCTGAAAAGCGTCGTCTTGACGTTTGTCGATGACCTGGTTACTGCGCGCTAGGAACGTTCTTCCTAGTGCTGGTGGCGATGGCGACGGAGTAAATAGGTCCACAAATGTCTGTAGCTGCTGACTTGTAAAAAATATGTCTCCGATGTGTCCTGCAGAGCCGTCCATGACTGTATCTTGCTCTTCAGAGAAAAATGAGACAGGGACATCCGTGTCTGCTAAGAACGCCTCAAGGCCTTGCTGTCCAAATGTGGTTGGAGCACTATCCTCATCCTCTTCCTCGCCCTCTTCCTCTTCGTCTTCTTCTTCCTCATCCTCTTCCCCTTCCTCGTCCTCTTCCTCTTCCTCTCTCTCTTCCTTGTCCTCGTCATCATATTCATCGTCATCGTCCCCATCCGGAGTATCAATGCTATAAATCTCATGCAACACAGTGCTGTCCCTTACTTTGGAGATTGTCTTGCTGATATCAATTATTCCTTCACGGGCTAGTAATGATGACAAGGACTTCGGCCAACCAAATGTTTCAGCCAGGTCATGCGTCGGCTTGAAGAAATCTCGGGATAAGACTAATACACCCCAGCCGCTGAAGGGATAGTTAGCCTAGTCGACTATTTACACGAAAATGAATATCTTACATAGGGTTTCTATGAGGATCTGGCGGTTCATAAATAGATGGTAGTCGTTTCACACCATCCTCCCAGAGGCGGAAGAACCAAAGGGCCCCCCTGATATCTGCTGCTATAATTGTGTCCGCATCACCTTCCGTAGAATCCGAAAAAGCTACCGAAGGTATGTTGTCTCCCAAAGCACCTAACTTAAATACTAAGCGGAAATTTTGGTCCCTAATAACTTTTCCGCTATCCATTTTTAAAACTTCT
>Ga0335072_10002325_pt1 | contig 29613 bp, 19 predicted proteins | sample Lox_Sample_21_FD_206725 | JGI IMG/M metagenome (GOLD analysis project Ga0335072, IMG submission 206725) | Soil microbial communities from Loxahatchee National Wildlife Refuge, Florida, United States - Lox_Sample_2.1 | ecosystem: Environmental > Terrestrial > Soil > Wetlands | place: USA... | reverse complement strand
TGTCCTTGTCCTTGTCCTGGCCCCGGGCCCGCCGCCAGCGCCGCCAGCGCCCCCACCGTCGGGGCCTGGTAGAGGATGTGAGCGGGCAGGTGACCGAGTTCGAGGGCCCGGCGGATATCGCTGACGATCCCGATGCCGATCAGCGAGCTGCCGCCAAGCTCGAAGAAGTTGTCGTTCAGCCCGACTTTCTCCATACCGAGCGCCTCGGCCCAGATCTCGGCGATGACCCGCTGCTCCCTGGTCTGCGGCGCCTCGAACGGATTGGACAGGTCCGGCCTTGGGTGGCGTGCGCTCAGCCCGCGCTCCTTGCTCGCCGCCCTGATGTCCGCCACCGTGACGCGTCGGCTTCCCCTTACCACGGCCGCGAAGTCCTGGGTGGAGACGAACACGTGCGGCTCGTCGCCAGACAGCGCCCGCAGCAGCGCCCGCCATCCCTCGTCGAAGGTGAGGCCGAACTTCCGGCGGTACTCCTTGAAGTGCTCGCGCACCGCCGGCTCGAATCCGTCAAGGCCGGCCACCCAGCCGTTCCAGGTCCACTCGCCCCAGCCGATGGAAACCACCTTGCACTGCGGCAGCGCATCGGTGTGCGCGAAGGCGTCAAGGAAGGCGTTGGCCGAGCAGTAGTCGGCCTGCCCGACCGCGCCTGTGGCCGAGCCCACCGAGGAAAACAGCGCGAGGAAGTCGAGGGGGACCTCGCTCAGGGCCGCCGCGAGCGCCTCCGTTCCCGCGACCTTGGGGGCGAGCACCCGCTCCATGTCGGCATTGGTCTTGAGCGCCATCAGGCCCATGCCAGGCACGCCCGCCGCGTGCAGCACCCCGTGCAGGGCGCCGAACCGCTCGATGGCGGTGCCGACTGCCACCCGGACATCCGCCGCGTTGGCCACGTCTCCGGCCACCAGCGCGACATCGGTCCCCATGCGCTCCAGCCGCAGCAGGCTCTGCAGTCGGCGACGCACCTCGCCGGCCGCGCCGTCGTCGGCAAGGACCGCGTCCCACTGATCGCGAGGCGGGACGGGCGTGCGGCCGAACAGCACCAGGCGCGCGTCGTAGTGCTCGGCCAGCCGTTCCGCCAGGGCGAGCCCTATCCCGCCGAGGCCGCCGGTGATGAGGTAGACACCACCGCGTCGCACGGGTGCCGCCTCGTTGGTCATCGACGTGTCCGCGCCGCTGTCATCAAGGACGTCGTACCCGGCGACCCAGCGGCGGCCGTCGCGGAGCGCCACCACCTGGTCACCAGGGGCGGCCTGGAGCTCCCTGAGCACCTGTCGTACCGGCGGCCGCCCGCTGACCGGGATGTCGATCAGCCGGGCGGTGACCCCCGGGCACTCGACCGGAAGCATCCGGCAGGGCCCGAGGACGGTCGCCCGCTCCGCTTGGATCGCATCGCTGACGCCGATTCGCTGCGTGCCCGCGGTGATGACGTCCAGCGACCACGAATCGACGCCAAGCTCCTGAGCAGCCCGCGCCAGGGCCACCAGGGTGTGCAGTCCACGCCGCACCACCGCGTCGGACGCAATCGCCGCACCCGAGTCCAAGGTCCACAGGTGCACGATCCTGGTGGGCTGCCGCCCGCGTGCCTGGAGTGCGCGGAGCAGCTTCAGAGTGTCCCCAGGGTCCCCGGGCCTGATGCTGAAGCCGTCCGGGCCGTCCGCGAAGGCACTGCCAGGTCGCACCAGCGTCACCGTGTGATCGGGTGCCCCCAGCTGCTCGGCCAGCCGGGCGGCGATCGTGTCCGGCTGGCCGGCGTCGGTGTAGAGCAGCCACGACTGGCCGGCCTTGTCGGCGGGCGGCCGGGTGGCTGTCTGCTGCCACACCGGCAGGTGAATGAAACGGTGCTCGGGCAGTCGCGGGAGCGGGCCGGACTCAGCGGGCAGGCCCTGGTCGCCACCGCGGGCGCCTGGTACGGCGGCCGCGTCGTCCCACCAGTAATCCTGTCGCTGGAACGGGTAGGTCGGCAGCGGCACGCGCATGGGAGCCGCCCGCCCGGTGGCGCTGCCACGATCGGATGGCCCGAGGTCGTGGTACGCGAACCAGTCCACCGATACCCCGGCCAGCCACAGCCGTCCGATGGCCTCCGTGACCCGCGCGTCACTGGTGGCGTTCTCGGCCGCGGCGGGCAGCGCCGACACGATCAGTGGCCACCGGTCCGCGCCGCAGGCCGGGTGACTGCGCAGCATGGTGCCGAGGGACATCCCCGCGCCGATTTCGACAAAGGCAAGGTCGGAGAAGCCGAGGGCGGCGGTCAGGCTGTCGGAGAACCGTACCGTGCTGCACATGTGCCGCGCCCAATAGCCTGGGTCGGTGACGAGATCTACCGTGGCCAGCGTCCCAGTCACGTTGGAGATGTAAGGAATAGCCGGCTCGCGGGTGGTTATGTTCTCGCTCACCCACTGCGTTAGCTCGGCGGCCGCCGGCTCAAGCATGCGCGAGTGGAAGGCATGCGTCGTCTTCAGCTCCTGGCATCCGATGCCCCCCGATCGCAGCGCGGTCCCCAGTTGGCGGATGGCGTCGGTCGGTCCCGCCAGCACTACCTGCCGTCCGTCGATCGCCGCGACATCGATTCCGCGCTCGATCAGCTCGGGCGACCGCTCGTCAAGCTCCTGCTCCGTCAGCGCGACGGCGAGCATCGAGCCGCCGGGCTGCTTCGCTATCAGCTCGGCCCGGTAGGCAACCAGGCGCAGCGCGTCGGGCAGGGACAGCACGCCGGCCAGGCAGGCGGCGACGTACTCGCCCACGCTGTACCCGACCAGCACGCTCGGTGACATCCCCCAGTGCATCAGCGTGCGCGCTAGGGAGTACTCCGCTACGAATACGGTCGGCTGCGCGACCTCTGTGCGGTGAATTGCGCCGGTCCCGGACCGTGCGGGCGCACGTCCCATAAGGCTGGCGAGGTCTGGCACCGGCTCGCGCGAGGGGTCGCCTCCGCCGGTAAGGAACCCGACGACGTCGATCGCGCTGTGCTGACGAAGAATGTCCTGACACTCATCGACATACCCCCTGAACACCGCCTCCCGCTCGTACAGATCAGCCACCATCCCGGTGTAGTGCTCGCCGATTCCGGCGAGCAGAAAGCCCACACCGCGCCCGTGCGTGGCATCAGAGCGGGACAGCAGGCGGTTCACGGTTCGCTTGGAACCGCCGAGGACGGCGGCCGCGGCCTCGGTAGAGTCCGCGATCGCGATCCGGCGGTGCTCGAAGACCTCACGACCCACCTGCGCGGTGAAGGCGGCATCGGCCAGCCGCAGGTCCTCGTGCGCGCTGAGGTGGCGCGCCAGCGCGGCGCAGTACTCATCGGCCGCAGCGGCCGACCGCGCGGACACCGGGAGCGCGTGCCAGCGGCGCGGGCCGCGTGCGCGGTCGGGCAAAGGCGGGGCTTCCTGCACCACCACATGCGCATTGGTGCCCCCCATGCCGAGCGAGTTGAGCCCGGCGATTCGCGGGCGTCGCTCATCCCGTGGCCATGACGCTGCCGCGGACGCGACGCGGAACGGGCTATTCGGGAAGTCGATCTCCGGGTTCGGGCTGCGGTAGTGCAGCGTGGCCGGTATCACCTCGTGCCGGAGTGATTCAACGATCTTGATGAGCCCGGTGACACCGGCCGCGCGGTCAAGGTGACCGATGTTGGTCTTCACCGAGCCGATGAGGCAGTACTGCTTTCGCTTGACGGATCCGTAGGCGCGGGTGAGGGCGGCCACTTCGATCGGGTCGCCCAGCTCGGTCGCGGTGCCGTGGGCTTCCACGTAGGAGATGTCCTCCGGTCCGACGCTGGCGTCCGCCATCGCGTCGGCAACGGCCCGCGCCTGCCCCATCACGCTGGGGGCGGTGAAGCTGAACCTCAGGGCGCCGTCATTCGTCATGGCCGACCCCCGGATGACCGCCAGGACGGTATCCCGGTCGGCGATGGCCCGGCGCAGCGGCTTCAGTAGCACCACCGACGCGCCATCGCCGAAGTTACCGCCGCGGGCATCGGCGTCGAAGGTGCGGACGTGCCCGTCTGGTGACTCCATCCCGCCTTCCTCGTACAGGTAGCCGATCCGGTCGGGTACGCGTATGCACACGCCGCCCGCGAGTGCCATGTCGCACTCGCCGTGGCGCAGGCTGAGGCAGGCCAGGTGGACAGCGGACAGCGACGAGGAGCAGAAGGTCTGCACAGCGACGCTGGGACCGGTCAGGTCGAGCTTGTACGACACCATGGTGGCGAGCGCGTCCTTGTCGTTGCCGATCACGAGCTCGTAGGGGCTGAACTTGGACCGCCGGGTGAAGTTCAGCCTGTCGGTGGCGTACATGCTGACATTGGCCCCGCCGAAGACACCGACGCGGCCGCGGCCGCTCGCGGCGCCGTATCCCGCGTACTCCAGGGCCTCCCACGCGCACTCCAGGAAGACGCGCTGCTGCGGGTCGGCTATCATCGCCTCGCGCGGGCTGAAGCCGAAGAATTCGGCGTCGAATCCTGCGATGTTGTCGAGATAAGGCCTGATTTTCACGTAGTTTGGATTGCTGATCAGCTCGGGATCGACTCCAGCGGCGATCAGCTCCGCATCGGTTACTTGGCCAAGCGACTCAACGCCGTTTCTGATGTTCTGCCAGAACTCGGCCACTGAGGGCGCACCAGGGAAACGGCCCGCCATGCCGATAATTGCGATCGCGTGATTCTCCGCGCGAGCGGCGCTCGCCGGGTCCTTGGCCAGGACCTGGTTTTGCTCGGATGATTCAGACATGGCTTGACCTTTTCCGTTCTAGGATATTAAAAGCCTTCAGAGCTAAGACCGCTGGTAGCCGAGCGGCGTCGACGAGGGCGCCAAGGACGGACCAGAGCGAGCCGACGCTGGCAAACGTGTCCACGGTTAGGTCATCATCCGGGAATTGCACATTAAATTGCTCCTCCATGCGCACCAGAATTTCTACGGTGTTCAGTGAGTCAAGTCCGAGATCTACCAGCCTGGCCGCTGGGTCAAGCGGGCCGGCCGCGGCCAGCGGCAGGTAATCCCTGAGGACGGATGCGAACATCTCGAATGTTTTATCGTTGGCTGACATGTTCCCGCAAAGCCTCCACAATCCGTGCGTGCACGAAGGGCGCATGCTCGAGTACGGCGAAATGCCCGCCGGGGAGCAGGTACAGCTGGAACCCCTTGCTCGTGTGGCGGCTCCAAGCGGCGAGCTGGTCCCGGCTGGCCCGCCAGTCCGCAGTCGCGGCGAAGGCGGTGATGGGAACGTCGAGCGGCGGCCCGGCTACATACTGGTATGTCTCGTGCATGGAGAAGTCGGCGCGCAGCAGGGGAGCGATCGCTTGTAGCAGGGCCGGATCGTCCAGCACCTGGCGCGGGGTACCGCCGAGCGCCCGCAGCGCCTCGGCGAGCTCGCAGGCCGGCAGGTCGTGCAGCGTCGGGCCGGCGCAGGACAGGTGCGGCGCATGACAGCCGGCGACAAACAGGTGCAACGGGGGCGGCCACCCCGACCCCCGGATCCGCCGGACGAGTTCAAAGGCGACCAGCGCGCCCATGCTGTGGCCGAAGACCGCATACGGCGCGTCAAGCATGTGGCCAATGGCACCCGGCAGCTCGGTCAGCAGGTCATCCATGCGCCGGTAGGGCTGCTCGAGTACACGGCTTTCCCGACCGGGCAGCTGGACAGGGCAGGCCGCGATATCCGGCGCCAGCCCGGCCCCCCACGCGTGATAAGACGCCGCCCCCGCGCCAGCATGCGGCAGGCACAGCAGCCTGACTGATGCGCGCTCAGCGCCGAAGGGCAGCCAGTGGGCCGATTCCGCCCCGGTCATTGCGTCTTCTCCGCCGTCACGCCCGCGATGTCCAGCCGGACGTACGGGGGGCAGGGCTGGATCGCGCTCAGGTCGGCCTCGAGGACCACCTGATCCGCGTCGCCTCGGATCTTGGTGAAGCCGGCGAAGCCATAGGCGATCTGCATCATCCGGTTGCGGCCAGTTTCCACCAGGTCGGCCTGGAGCCGCACCTGCGCGTCCCTGGCCAGTCCCATCACGTGGTTGAGCAGGACCGTGCCCACCCCGCGAGACACCACCCGGCACGACATCAGCAGCAGCCGCAGCGACCAGGCGTAGCCGCCCTTCTCCACCAGCGCCAGGCCGATGGCTCCGTAACTGCCGAACCGGTCGGTCAGCGACGCGACAAGCAGCAGGTGATCCGGTGAGGTGCTCAGCTGGTCGAGCTCGGCATAGGTATAGGTACGGCCGGTGGAGTTCAGCTGGTTCGTGCGGACGGTCAGTTCTTCCGCCCGCTGCAGGTCTTCGTTCCTGGCCGGGCCGACGGTGAGAACCATGCCGAGGCTGGCCAGGAATTCCTCGCTGGTACCCGCGAACTCGTGCTCCGCGCTGTCCCTTGCGATCTGGCCCTGGTACATGCGACGACGCTGCCGGGATTCCGGGGTGACGAAGCGGGGGCTGAACTCCGCCTGCTTCACCGCGGTCGCCAGGTCGGCGACGTCTACACAGGTCACCTGGGGCAGCGCATGGGCAACCTCCGCCCGCTCAAAGTCCTGATCGTCGACGAAGGCGATCGCATCAAGGCCTATATTGAAAGCCGCGGCGATCTGCCTAATGGAGGCTGATTTGGCGTTCCACCCTATTTCAGGGTACAGGAAGAGATCGGCAATGCCGAAGGCCTCAAGCTGCCGCATGGCGACTGCATGATCGTTCTTGCTCGCGACCGAGTGCAGGATCCCCATGCCGTCCAGCCGCCGGATTATACTGACCACGTCGGCGCGCAGCGTGAGACTGTCGCCTTCTAGCAGCACGCCGTCCCACACGGTGTTGTCCAGATCCCAGACCACGCACTTCACGCGGCCCTGTTTTTTAGCAGAGTTATATGACGTCATTTCGATACACCGCCGCGATAAGCCTCGTCTGCTATGGTGAGCTGCTGGATTTCTGAACTACCTTCAATAATTTCCATGACCTTGGCATCGCGGTAATACCGTGCCACCGGAAAATCAGGCCCGATGCCGTTCGCGCCGTGAATCTGCACCGCTTCGCTGGCGTGCCTGGCCGCGGCCTTCGATGCGAAGTATTTGGCTATCAGCGTGGCCATAATCGTCGATTGGTCGCCGATGTCCTTCAAGCGCCCGGCCCGTTCGTAAAGCAGTCGCGCCGCGGTGACGTCCGTCACCATGTCGCTGATCTTTGCCCGGATGAGCTGGAGATCGCGCAACGGGCCGGCGCTGACCCTGCGCCGGCCGGCATACGCCGTGCAGGCCTCCAGGCACGCCTGGGTGAGTCCCACCGCGCCCGCCGCCACGCTGTAGCGGCCGATGTCGAGGGCCCCTGACATCACCATGCCCGCCGCGAAACCGTCCGGCCCGAGCAGTGCGTCCGGTGCGGCCACCGCATCCCGTAGGTGCACGGTGCCCAGCATGCCCGCCCGTGTTCCAAGCAGACCGCCGACGGGGGTGACTTCGACCCCCCGGGTCTCGCGGGGCACGAGGAAGGCGGCTATCCCGCCGCTGCCGGTACGCGCGAAGACGAGGAACAGGCCGGCCCGCTGGGCGCCGGTGATCCAGCGCTTCTCGCCGGAGAGCGTCCAGCCGTCTCCCCGCCGCTCGGCCCTGGCGGTGATCCGGGTCGCATCGCTGCCCGCCCCCGGTTCTGTGAGGCAGAACGAGGCGAGTGTCTGCCCGTTGGCAAGACGGGGGAGCCAGCGTTCGCGCTGCCCCGTGCTCCCCCAGCGCTGAACCGTCCAGGCGACCATTCCGTGTGCGGTCAGCAGGCTGCGCACTGACGAACAACCGCGGCCGACTTCCTCGTGGATAGTCCCCATCGTGACCATGTCAAGACCGCGGCCGCCCGCCTCGGTCGGCAGGAACGGTGCCCACAGCCCGGCCTCGGACACCAGGTCGAGCAGTTCCTCCGGCAGGCGGGCTGCGCGGTCGTACTCGTCGGCGAACGGCGCGATGTAGGTATCGACGAACTTCCTGGCCGTCGCTCGGCCGGTCACGCAGGGCCCATCGCCGGCCAGCACGCCTGCCGGGGCGGGCGCCACAACGGCGGCCGTCGCTGTGCTACCCATTGGTCAGCGCGACCTGACGGTCCACCAGCGCCGTCATCGCCGTGATCGTACGGAAATTATCGATCCTAAGATCTTCACTACGCAGGGTCACGTTAAAGGTCTTCTCAAGGAACATGACCAGTTCCATCGCGAAGAGCGAGTTTATGAAGCCGAGCGAGAATATATCTTGGTCGACGGGAACCGGCTCCTGCGGATACCTGCCGGCTATAAATTCACGGATCTGGGTCTGCGCGTCACCGGGCACGATACGGGCCTCCTTGTTCGGACGAATGCATCGTCTATTCGCTATACGTATAAAATCCGCGACCGGTCTTGCGCCCGTGCAGCCCGGCATCGACCATCTGGCGCAGCAGCGGGCACGGCCTGTACTTGCTGTCAGAGAAGTTCTCATGCAGTACCTCGACGCTGGCCAGGATGGTATCCACGCCGATGAGGTCGGCCGTCTCAAGCGGCCCCATCGGATGGCCGAAGCAGCCGCGGAAAATCTCGTCGACGTCCGCCGCGGTAGCTACGTCCTCGTGGACTAGGCAGGCCGCCTCGTTGATGGCAACCATCAACACGCGATTGGATACGAAGCCGCAAGAGTCCTTGACCTCGACCGCTTTCTTGCCCATAGTGGTGAGCAGCTCGCGGGTGCGCTCTATTGTTTCGGCCGAGGTGTGAAACCCGGGGATCAGCTCCACCACATTCTTCATCGGCACCGGGTTCATGAAATGAACGCCGATTACCTTTTCCGGCCGGTTCGTAGTAGCGGCGATCTTGGTAATGGGAATTGCGGAGGTATTCGCGACGAAGACGGTCTGTTGCTTGCACGCCTCGTCAAGGACGGGGTACAGCTCCCGTTTCCGCTCCCAGCTTTCCGTGATGTTCTCGATGACGAAGTCGGCCTCGGCCAGGGCGGTCGCATCGGTGCCGACGGTAATGGCGTCGAGAACGGTCTCGACGTCCACCGGGGGCCCGCCGAGCAGCGAGCTCAGCCGGGCGTCGCGTTCGATCCTGTGGAGCGCGCCGTCCAGGATCTGCGGACTGACGTCGAAAAGGATCACGCGGTGACCGCTTCTGGCGAGTGACTGGGCGACTCCGGTCCCCATGATCCCGGCACCTACCACACCGACGGCGGTCATGGTCAGCTCCCTCGTTCCTCGTCCGCATCTCGCCGGCCAGTCCGGCTCGCAGCCCGATCGTGGCAACTTCGCTTGTCCGCGCTCAAGCTGGATCAATGGCCATGGCCATTCGGCCAATTGCCCCGCACTCGCCGGGCGTGTGACGCTGAGACCCGCTTCGATCAACGGCCAACCGGACCGCTGCCCGAATGAGGAGATCCATGACCGCGACCCTGCTGCACGAACTGCTGGACAGGCGGTCGATGCGCAGCGGCAACACGCGGGCGACGAGCCGATCCGGCCGCACCTGGAACTATGCCGAGCTGTGGCGGCGCAGCCAGGCGGCGGCGAGCTGGCTGCATCATCAGCACGTCCGCCGCGGCGACCGCGTGCTGATCGTTGATCACAACGACATGGAAACCCTGGCCGTCGTCTTCGGCGCATCCCGGATCGGCGCGATGTACACGGTTGTCAGCCACCGGATCACGCCGTACCTGCTGCGCCACATTGTGGCCGATAGCTGTCCCCGCCTCATCGTGGGCAGCGGCGAGGCGATCGGCCAGGTGGCTGCTGATGTGCCGACGTTCGCCCTGACCGAGGTTCCGGACCGCGATGCCGACGCGGGCTGCTCTCGCTGGCCGGTACCGATCGCCAGCGATCCGGTGTCGCTCATCTATACCTCCGGCAGCACCGCGCTGCCCAAGGCCGTGGTGTCAACTCATCAGCAGGTCACGTTCGCGGTCGACGCCATCGCGGCAGAGCTCGGCTACCGGGAGGACGATTCGGTGTTCTGCTGCCTGCCGCTCTCCTTCGACTACGGGCTCTACCAGGCCTTCCTGTGCTGTGCGACGGGGGCGGCCCTCATGCTCGGCGACGAGACGGACGCCGGCGCCGCCCTGCCGAGTAGTCTCGCCTCCGCGCAGGCCTCAGTGTTGCCCCTGGTGCCAAGCCTCGGCATCAGCTTGTGCCTGCTGCTTGAGCGGTCGGGCGCCAGCCTGCCGTTCCTCCGGATGATCACCAGCACCGGCGCCCCGCTGATCCCCTCGGTGGCGGCCAGGCTCAGGGCGCGGATTCCGACCGCGGTCGTGGTAGCGATGTTCGGGCTGACCGAGTGCAAGCGGGTCAGCATCGCCGAGCCGGATCTCGACCTGGCGCGGCCAGGCTCGGCGGGCCGCGCGCTCCCCGGCACGGAGGTCGTCGTCGCGGACGCGGGCGGGCGCCCGCTGCCACCGGGAGAGGTCGGCGAGTTCCTCGTCAAAGGACCGCACGTCATGGCTGGCTACTGGAATTCACCAGAACAGACGGCGGCCAGGTTCCGCCGTGATTACCTTGGCCGGACGACCCTGCACACCGGTGATTACGGGCGCACGGACAACGATGGCTATCTCTACGTCCTTGGCCGTCGGGACGATATCTACAAGCAGAACGGATTCCGCGTCAGCACGACGGAGGTTGAGGCGGCTGCTCTCGACATCCCCGGCGTGGAGCGCGCGGCGGCGCTGCCACCGCGCGAGGATCACGGCGCGCGGCTGGCGGTCAGCGGCTCCATCTCCCTGGAACGGCTGCTGAAGGAGTTGCGTCTCCGCCTGGAGCCATCGAAGATCCCCGCCGATTGCCTGGTCCTCGACGCACTGCCGCTCACCACTAACGGCAAGAGCGACCGGCGGGCGATCGCAGGGCAATGGGGCCGTGCGCACGAGGCAGGCCGGGCGGGCGGACTACCGGCCGAGGCGCTGCCCGCTGCTGCCAAGCCCGCTCCTGGTCTGCTCGGTGGCCGCGGTGCGGAGCAAGGGTGAGCGGCGCCCCGCCCATGCCGCCCAGAACCGTGGCCGACCTGGCCGCGAGCTTCGGGACCCCCCTGTACGTCTACGACCTGGCGGCGGTGCGACGGGCGTATCACGATCTGGCCGACGCGCTGCCTGCGGGCGCCAGGCTGCACTACTCGCTGAAGGCCAATCCCCACCCTCGTCTGGTGGCAGAGCTGGCCAGGCTGGGCTGCTGGGCCGAGGTGTCCTCGGTCGGGGAGCTGGATATGGCGGTCGCGGAGGGCATGAAACCTGCGCAGGTGCAGCTGACTGGCCCGGGCAAGACCGACGCGGCCATCGCCCGCGCGCTCAGCCTCGGGGTGACCCGGTTTTCCGTGGAGTCCCCGCACGATCTGGCTAGGGTGGGCTCCCTCGCGTCGCGCCACCGCAGCCGGGCCGACTGCCTGCTCAGGGTCAACGCCGACGGGCCGGTGGCGGGGATGGGCCTGGCGATGAGCGGGCGCGCGTCGCAATTCGGCGCGGACAGCTCCTGGATCCTCCGGAGCCCAGAGGAGTTCGCAGGGAGCGGCGGTGCCTCCGTCACTGGGCTGCACTTCTACGCCGGCACTAACCTGGCCGACGAGGGTGTCCTGATGCGTCAGTTCGAGGACTCCATCCGCCTGGCCGCACGGCTGCTGCCGCTGCTGCCGGGGGCGACCGAACTCAACCTCGGTGGCGGGTTCGGGGCACCCTACGCTCAAACGGGGGAGCGGCAGTGCTTCACCGGCCTGGCGAACGGCCTTACGCGCCTGCTCGACACCTATCTGCCCGGCTGGCGGCACGGCTCGCCTGCAGTCGGGTTCGAGTCGGGCCGTTACCTGGTGGCCGACTCAGGAACCCTGGTATGCCGGATCATCGACGTGAAGGTGTCCAAAGGCGTCACCTTCGTTGTGATCGACGCGGGCGTGAACCAGCTAGGCGGAATGTCCGGCCTGCGGCGCCTGATGCCGCTGCAGCCGGTGCTGCTGCCGTTGCCCCCCGGGCCAGCGGCCGACTGGGAAGCGTCCGCGAGGGCTGATAAGCAGTCCGTGTCGTGCTGCGTTGTCGGACCGCTCTGCACTCCCCTCGATACGCTCGCTCGCGGCGTCCCGCTGGCTGATCCGCGCCCCGGTGGCCTGCTCGCCATCCGGAACGTCGGCGCCTACGGGCTTACCGCGAGCCTGATCGCCTTCCTCAGCCATCCGCTGCCGGCGGAGGTCATCACCGACGGCCTGGACGTCGTCGATGCCTCCAGGATTCATCTGTGCCGCTCGGCCGTTCCCGGATCGCGGTCTCCCGGATCGCACGCAGGTGACACCAATCAGGGGCCGCCGAGCATGACGTCTTGTGCGCCCTCATGAGAAGAATGGTCTTGACGTGACAGCTAACAACGAAACCGACTACCGGACTGAGCACGACCGCTTCCGCCGCGCGGCGGTCGAGCACCATGAGATTGCTCGCGAGTTCGGCTCGCCGGTCAACCGTTCGCTGCTGCCTCGTTCCGGCCGTCAGCGGTCACCTGGGCACTGGGGAATGATAGCCAGGTCCGTTATTCATCGGCGCCGGGTACCTGTTCGAATCCAGTCTCAGACCAGCGACTGCGGACCGGTGTGCCTGAGCATGCTCCTCGCGTACCACGGCATCGAGGTACGCGTCGATGAGCTCCGACAGGAGACGGATGCGGGCAGGGACGGGGCCTCGGCCAAGGTGCTGCTCGAGACCGCCCGCCGCTACGGCGTGGCCGGGCGCGGGGTGCGCGCCACTCTCGACGACCTCAAACGACTGCCGTCGGCCAGCATCCTTTTCTGGAATTTCCAGCACTTCGTGGTGCTTGAGCGAGCGACCGCCGATCACGTGGAGGTCGTCGATCCGGCTCTTGGGCGACGCCGCATACCAATGGCGATGGCGAATGAGGGCTTCACGGGGGTCGCCCTTGAGTTCCAACCCCCGATGGCCTCGGCGCGGAACTGCAAGGAAGGGATCAGAGGACGCCTGAACGCCAGCCCATGGCGTTACCTGGGTTACTTCGTGCCAGCGGACCGCACCTGGATACCGCTGGCCGCTGCCTCGCTCGTCTTGCTGCTATTCAATTTTATCGCCCCCTTTTCACTCGCCTATATGATCGACAGGTCAGGGTCATCCTATACGGGGACGATGCTCGCCGAGTTCATTGCAGTAATCGTGGCTCTCGTGATCGGCTTCTTCGGGCTGCAGACGGTGCGCGGACTGGCGATCACTTCGCTGCAGTCGATGGCCGATAAAAAAGTTACTCTTGGCGTATTGAATCACCTGCTTTCGCTGCCCTATGACTATTTCGTCCGGCGCAACGCCGGGGATCTGGCGATGCGCGTGCGGACGAGCCTCGCGGTCCGCCGAGTTCTCACCGCATCGGCGCTCTCCGCCGTATTCGACGGGCTGCTGGTCGTCATCTACGGAGCGCTCCTCGTCCTGGTTGACTTGGAGCTTGCGCTGCTCGTCATGGCGCTAGCGCTGCTCCAGGTCATCGTCCTTCTTGTCGCCTGGCGCGGCCAGCACTACCTGACGGCTAACACGCTGGACTACCAGTCGCAAGCCGAGAGCGAACTCGTTGAGCTACTTGAGGGCGTTCCCACGCTTAAGGCAGCGGGCCTGGACGGCGCGGCCGGAGAGCGGTGGAGTCATTCGCTTGCCGATGAGGTGAACTCCCGCCAGCTCAGCGGACGTCATCTCGCCATCTGCTCTGGGCTCTGCGCGAGCCTGCAATTCTGCGCGCCACTCGCGGTTCTGGCGCTTGGCATCATGCAGCTCAGCCAGCGCAGCGCTTCGCTCGGCGAAGTCATCGGCTTCTCGTCGCTTGCCATGAACCTATTCGTTCCGCTCTCCAACCTGGTGCTGACCGGCATGCAGGTCGCCGGGCTCGGCCGGACCATGGCCAGGCTGGGTGACATCCTCGAGGCCGAGCCCGAGGACAGGGCGCTTGGGTCGCGGCCGGTGCGGGACAATCATGGCGCGGTGGAGGTACGGGATATCCACTTCTCCTACCCGGGAGCCGACACGGAGGTGCTTAAGGGAGTCACGCTCCGGGTTGCGCCCGGCGAGTTCGTCGTGGTGCTCGGAGAGTCGGGCTGCGGTAAGTCCACGCTGGCCGCCATATTGTCGGGGCTTTACGTCCCGTCGCAGGGCAGTGTTCTCATGGACGGGGTGGCAACCCACGAGCTCGACCGGGCGGCGCTGCGCCGGTCGATTTCTTTTCTCAACCAGAATGCCAGGCTGTTCGCCGGGTCGATCCGGGAGAACATCAGCATCGGCAGGCCCGAAGCGAGCTACGGCGACATCGTCGCCGCAGCGGAACTGGCCGAGATCGACGCTGATATTCAGGCGCTTCCCATGCGGTATGAGACCTTGCTCGGACCCGATGGCGCGGGCCTGTCCGGCGGGCAGCGGCAGCGGATCGCGCTCGCGCGGGCGCTGCTGCGGGGACCCCGGCTGCTCATCCTCGACGAAGCGACGAGTGCGCTCGACCGCGCAACCGAGGAGCGGATCTTCGCGCGGCTGCTGCGGTTGGACTGCACGCTGATCGTTATCGCCCACCGGCTGGCCGCTGTCGCGTCGGCCGATCAAATCGTCGTCCTGTCGGCCGGGCAGGTCGTCCAACGGGGCACGCACACCCAGCTGCTGCAGGCCGGCGGGCCTTACCTCGCGCTCGCCTCGCGCGAGTCGTAGCGGTCGCACGCCCGGCGCGCCGACGGGCGTGGAGATAAACAAAATCTCAGTGCGCTCGATCCGGTTTGTGCAACCGCTCAAGGCGGACAGTTGCCCGCAGAAACCGAGCGGCCGCCAAGCTAGGCAGTGGCCGCGGCGGCCCCGATCCCCCTCGCCCGACCGGACCACGAGGCGTGCTGTGGTGGCACCCGGGAGCCTCGCACGTTTCCGGGATCGCGCCCGGCTGGTCGGCGCCGTTGTTCTCATTTCTTCTTTAAATAATTCTTTAGAATTCCATGATGAATCGCAAGGTCCGCCGTTTTATCTGCTTGACGGTCTCGCAATTGAACTGCTAAATTTCTTTATACATTCCAAACTTCGAGTGCAGGTAATTATGGCTAATCCAGAAGCGCGGGCAGAGGGTACCTATGCGGTTCTTCATGGATAGCCGGTACGCCTGAACTTGAAGTACGTGAGGAGGTGAAAATATGAACGACCGCACTGACGAGTTCAGCGTCATTGACATCCGCAGCATTCCGGATGACCAGCTCGACGACCTCTTCGGCGGTACTGGGCTTGCCCAGCCGCTGTCGAAGATCGCGCCGTGACACGGATTGACCTAGCACCATCTAGGCATTCGCCCGCGGTTGTCAGGGCAATCAGCCATGGCAGCCGCGGGCGGATCACGGCACGCGCCCGCTCGAACGCGAAAGTTAAGACCAAACGGGATATGGCATGCGCAGGGCAAGGGAAGGGCGCCAGGGAGTGGTCGACGTGAAGCACGGCATCTACTGGCGCGACACTGAGCCAGTGGAGTACGGTCCGCCGCTCACCGAGGACATCGAATGTGACGTGTGCATCGTCGGCGGCGGCTATACCGGCCTTTGGACGGCGCGGTTCCTCAAAGACGGAGATAGCTCACTAAACGTACGGGTGCTAGAAGCCGATTACGCCGGCGCCGGAGCGTCGGGGCACAACGACGGGATTGTCACGTGCGCCATCGGCGGCCACAGCCTCCCGACGCTGGCCGGCCGCTTCGGGGTGGAGGCCGCGAATCACGCGCACCACGCGGTGACCAGGTCCATGGGTGAGATCTGCCGCTTCTGCAACCAGGAGGAGATCGACGCCGACGCCCAGCTGGCGGGCTTTTACCTGGTAGCGACCGGCGAACGGGAGCACGAGCGGCTTGTGGACGGCGTTGGCATGCTCGCCGGGCTGAACCAGGGAGCGCCGTCCGCTCAGCTGCTCGGCGCGGCGGACATGCGAGCGCGTATCGGCTCCCCGGCCATCGTGTCCGGCATCTGGAATACCGGCCTTCTCATCAATCCGCATAAGCTCGCCCGCGGCCTCGCCCGGGCTGTCCAGCGCGCGGGAACGGTGATACACGAGCGGACACCCGTACTTGACGTACAGGATGAAGGCCCAGCGGTCGTGCTGCGAACTCCCAGGGCCCAGGTCAGGGCCGGGCAGGTGGTTCTCGCGACCAACGCCTGGCAGGCTCAGTTCCCGCAGTTCCGCCGCCGGGTGGTGCCGGTCTGGCACCACGTCCTGGTGACCGCGCCGCTCACCGATGCTGACCTGCTTGCAGTGAACTGGAGGCACCGGGCCGCGTGCATCACCGTGGGGAAACCGGGGAACTTCTGTCGCCTCACAGCCGACAACCGGATCCTTTTCGGCGGGGCCGGCTGGTTCGCCGCCGATGCCGACCGGGGACCGGGGACGGCCAGGAGCGCTCGGGCCGAGAGATCGCTCCGCAGGTCCTTTCAGCATTTCTTCCCCATGCTGCCCGATATTCAGTTCAGCCATTTCTACGGCGGCGCGATCGCTCTGGCACCTGACCGGCTGCCGAACGTCGGCCAGGTGTCTCCGCGCATCACCTATGCCTACGGTTACAGCGGCAACGGCATAGCAGCCACTCATACCGTTGCCAAGCTGGTGAGCGATATCGTGCTCGGGAAAGGCGGCAACGATGTGCTGGCACGGGTGTTTCTACGGCCCGATGAATTGCTATTTCCGCCGATTCCACTACGGCTCATGACCGCTCGGTCGCTGCAGGTTTCGCGATTCCTCGACCCACGGATGCGGCGGCTGACGTCATGACGCGCACGGTTGCCCTACCGCTCAGCTTCGAGCAGGAATGGTTCTATCTTCGCCACCTGCTGCGCCCGGAAGAAAGCTATCCCCTGACGATCGCGTACGACCTCAGCGGCCATCTTGACACGCGTGCGTTCTGGCTCGCCCTGCACGGCGTGGTCGCGCGCCACCAGGCGATGCGGCTTACCGTGGGCGGCAGTGACCCGGGCGCGCCGCAGCAGTGGGTCATCGATCCGGGGGAGATGGTCAAGGAGCCTGTCACCCAGGTCGTCAAGTGTGAATCACGCGCCCAGTTCCAGGCCTACGCGACGGCGTTGGCAAGGCACGATCTCCAGCTGCGTTGGGACCCGCGCACGGGACCGCAGCATTACTTTCGGCTGCTGCGCCGATCCGATACCGAGCATATATTCATAAGTACGTTCAGTCATATAGAAATGGATCTCACCGCTCTGATAATATTCGAGCGCGAGCTATGGATGCTGTATGCACATCATGCCAACGGCGCGCCGATTGATTCCGACGAACCGCGCGGCCTGGCTGATGCCATCCACGCGCAGACCGACCGTTACCAGGCCCGCGCGCGATCGAAAAATATCGAGTACTGGGATCGCCGCATCGCGACGATGCCGCCGGTCTGGCAATACGCATACCCGCCGCCCAGTGAGGCCCGCGGGGCGACCTCGGAATCTATGTCGGTGCAATATAGTGATTTTCTAATCCGTCGGCTTCAGCTCATCAGCCGCGATCTCGGGTGTTCAATTTTTCACCTCATACTTTCCGTCACCGCATGGCTTGCGTTCCAATTGACTTACCAGGACCGGCTCGCAGTCAATGTCGTCGTTGACGCGCGGAACATGGCGGACAAATCGGTCCTCGGGATGTTTTCTGCAGTACGCCCGGTAGTATTTCAACGCGCCGACGGCGGGCCGGTGGATTTCCTTGGCCAGGCGCGTAACGGGGTTATGTTGGCCCTCGCCCATCACTATGTGCACGGCGCGGACGAGATCGCTGCCGTCATGCGCCTGTGGAGCCGCTGGGGCGTGGAACCCCGTCGGGCACTTTCCGTCAACTACATCAAGGGCGCCGCACGGATAGCCGAGCGTACTGTGCCGCCGGATGTGCGTGCCAGGTCAGTGGACTACGCCCCGAGCGTAGCCGGGCCTGCTGGACTCGGCCTGGTTGTATTCGACACCGAAGACACGCTGCGCGTGATCTTCAATTACGACCCAAGCAAGATTCCCGAGTCCGCTGTATTGTGCCTGGTCGAAACCTTCGAAAAAGGGCTGGGAGCCATCGCCCGCCTAACGGACGACACGGGGGCTGACGGCTTGGCGGCTAACGGACTCCGTCCCGCAGTGGCGCGCACAGCGCTCGCTCCGCTGCACGATCGTAGCGGAGCAACGGTCTTGCATGTCGATCTCCACGAGGTCCACGCGATGCTGATACGGCATCCGCGCATCCTCGCCGCTGATGTGCGCGTCGCAGGGCATCCGGACGGCGGCAGTGAAGTGGTCGCGCATCTTCAGGTGACCTCACCGCTGTCGGCGGACGAATTGCGGGATTTCTGCGTTCATTGGCCTGCGACGAGTCCCTTCGCGCTCCCGCCCACTCGGATCAGCCAGACGATCGGGGGAGGCCGCCCGGAGCCCGTGGCGGGGCATAGCCCGTTGCCGTCGGTCGTCAGCGCCGTTCTCCAGCTGCTCGTAGACGTCCTTCCAGGGACCGACCCGGAGAGTGAGTTCTGGGCCTCAGGAGGCTCGTTCTCCGCGATCAGCGAATTGATCAGCCGCGCTGTCCGGGCGGGGCTGCCGAAGCCGCATTACCGGCATTTCGCCGCGCCGTGCAGCCTGGCGGGGATCGCCGAGCGCATCGCGGCCGCTGAGCGAGGTGAATAATGAAGGAGATGCCAAGCCCGGATTTCCTGCCGCTCAGCGCAGAGCAGGAGCGGTGCTACATCGAACGAATGCTGCAGAGACGACGTAACTGCATAGTCATGCGGCTTAGCATCAACGGTTCGCTGGATACTCAGCGGCTGCTCAAGGCGATAAGGATAGTTGCAGTACGGCGTCCCGCGTTGCGAGCCACGCTGGCGTTCACGCCAAGGGGAGAGCCCGCACAAGTGGTAAGCGACGTGGTCGACGGGCCGCTTGTCGTCGGTCAGGCCGTGGTCGGCAGCTCAAGCAGCCAGTTTGACGCGTATACCCGCGCCATCGTGAAACGTGCCCTGAGTTCGAGATGGAATATAGTTCGGGAGCTGCCCTACAAGCTTTACCTGCTGCGCCGTTCTGACGACCAGCATGTCTTGCTATGCATCTTTGATTGCATTTTTTTCGATCATCGTTCCGTGGCGATATTCGAGCGTGACATGTGGCAGGTGTACGGAGATCTTTCTCGTGATCACCCCGGGGCCCAGGGCGACGCCGCGCAACCAGACCTGCCGGTGCACGGTCAGCGCATCCACATGCGCGGCGCGAGCAGCGAGGATGCCCGGTACTGGTCGGACCGGTACGAAGTCGCGCCTCCGATGTGGCAGTCGCCCCACGCGGGCATCCCTCGACCGCAGGCACCCAAGATACGGGCTGTGCCGCACCCGCGCGCGGCGGAGTTGGCGGAGCTGCTGGGGTCAGCGCGGACGGCCACCGCAAGCACCCCGGCCGAGCTATGCACCGCGGCCTTCGCATCGCTGGCCTTCAGCCTCACCGGTCAAGACCGCCTGGCGGTCGACGTGCCCGTGGACTCGCGCACGGCGGGCGATCTAGCCACGATGGGCGCATTCACCAGCGTCAGGCCGCTGGTGCTTGACCGCGCCCGAGGAGACCGGGCGGATTTGCTGAACCAGGTGAGGCGGCAGATGTCCGACGCCGTCGCGCATGCCCACCTGGCTGGTGATACCGAACTCGAGCTGCGACGCCGCCAGTTGGCGCGCTGGCATTCATATCCGCGCGGGTCGCTGAGTGTCGCCTACCTGAAGACTCAGGAAGGCGATCTATCGCTGCCGGTCGCGCTCAATGTAATCCGCGACTCGCTTGCACCGCCCTTTGCGGTCGCCGGTCCCGCGTCACTGGCCCTCGTCGTGCTGGACCACGGGGCCGGTCTGGAAGCCACGTTCCTTTATGCCGAAGATGCGGTTGACCGCGACACAGCATCCGCGCTTCCCGCGCTTTTCGGCCGCGCATTGCTCCGTATCGCGCAGGTCACCGACAGCGTGCATGGAGCGGAGGTCGCGGACCAGGGGGAGGTCGCCGTTGACGCGAACAGCCAGACTGCGCAGGCGCCTGATATCGCTGGGCGTCCAGCGCAGGCCACACTGCGACCCGGGCTGAGCGCCCTGCGTGACGAAGAACGCGCCGTGTGCCTGCATGTGGACCTGACCGAGGTGCGGGCGGCGCTGCTCAGCCATCCGTTCGTCACGACCGCCCAGGCCTGGGTGAGGGACGGCAGTACCGGCGGCAGCTCGGTCGTCGCCTCGGTAACCACCCGGGGGGAGGTAGCCGACGAGGATCTGCGCGAGCATTGCAGGAGCTGGTCTGGTGCCACGCAGTACATGATCCCGCCGGGAACCATTCACCGGCTGCATGTCACCGAGCCCGCGGGCGAGACGCCCACCGAGGACCACCCGGACCGCGCTGCGCCTGTCCCGTCGGCCGGAGGCGCTCCGCCTTTCGCACGGCTTGGAGTCGGCACAATGCGCCTGACTGGGTCGGGCGCCTGGGGCGAGCCGCCCGATCGGCGGGGGATGATCAACCTGTTGCGACGTGCTGTCGAGCTTGGCGTGGAATTCATCGATACCGCGGACTCCTATGGGCCGTTCGTCAGCGAGGAAATCATCGCGGAGGCGCTTTACCCGTACCGCGGCGTGACGGTGGCCACAAAGGGCGGCCTGGTCCGGACCGGTCCCGACAAGTGGTTCCCGGTTGGCCGTCCTGAATACCTGAGGCAGTGCGTTGAAATGAGCCTGCGTCGCCTGCGCCAGGAAACCATCGAGCTTTATCATCTGCACCGGATCGACCCGGCGGTTCCGCTCGCCGACCAACTCGGTGCGCTCGACGAGCTGCGCGTGGAAGGCAAGATAGCCCGCATCGGCCTGTCCGAGGTCGCCGTGTCGGACATCGCCGAGGCCAGGCTGATAACTGCCGTCTCCTCCGTGCAGAACCGCTACAACATCCTGGACCGCCAGTCAGAGGACGTGCTTAACTACTGCGAGCGCGAAGGACTCACCTTCATTCCCTGGTTCCCGGTCCGCGCCGGGCTGCTCGCCGGGCCCGATGGCGCTGCCGAGGCCGACGCTCCCCTCGCCGCGGTGGCCGGCCGGATGGGCGCCTCGCCCGTCCAGGTGGCGCTGGCCTGGCTGCTGCGACGGTCGCCGGTCATGCTACCCATTCCGGGGACAACCTCGCCTAGTCACCTGGCGGAGAACTTGGCCGCCGCAGCCCTCGAGCTGACCGATGAGCAGTTCGAGGCCCTGTCCGCCTTGCGCACCGAGAGCGCGAGCGCTGCTACTGGGTAAGCTCAATCCGCCGCTCCAGGTTTGATGCGACGGTTCGCCACTCTTCCGCGTACCTCCTTGCCAGGCTGGCGATGGCGTACGCGCAATGCCCGGGAACCGTGGCTACGAGGTCCTCAATCTCTCCCGGTTCGGTCGCCAGGGAGCCGATGCAGGACAGCAGCTTCCGGCCCGACTCGGTGAACCGCAGCGAAGGATCGTTCTGCAGGTTGCGCAGCAGAGTCTTGCGATCTCGTCCCGGCACCGACGTTCCGTCGCCCTCCGGCCGGGTGGGACTGACCTTATTATCCTGGCGGCTCTTCCTCGACGGGACGGGGTCGTCTCCTCGGCGTAGCCTGTTACGGACGTCGCGAGCCGTCCCGGGCGAGATACCGGCCATCCGGGCGATTTCCCTGAGCGAGGCATGCGGGTGCGCGGCGATCGCCTCACTAGCCGTCCGGCGGCCGTTGGCGCTGTCGACGGGGCGCACCCGACCGTCCCGGCCGACCCTGGTTTCCACCCAGGCATCGCCCAACCTACGGCGGATGATGCCTACGGTCACCGCCGCAAGCCCGGTGACATCGGCTATCCACCGGTCGGAGCGCTGCGGGTGCAGTTGAATGAGCCGCGCCGTCGCTGCCTCGCGATCGGCAAGCGACAGCGGCAGGCCATGCTCCGTGTTCGCCTTCACGGCCAGGACGAAGGCCTCGTCTTCGGTGCCATCGAAGAAGATGACGTCGATGTCCCGGCAGCCCCGCAGCTTCGCTGCGGCCAGCCGGTGCATTCCGTCCACGACCCGCATGGTCCCGCGGTGCACGAGGATCGGCGGCAGCGGGGTGTCGGCCTGGGAGAGCACTTGGATGTGATGTGCGTCCTCGCCGTCCAGCCGGGGGGAATTTCCGCCTAGCAGTGAACCTACCGGCAGTCTGTGGGCGTCGCTTTTATCGCGGCCTGAAAGCGTCATCCCTACTTGGGCGGCTACCTGATCCGACACTATTTCTCCCGAAAGATTGTGTATGCCGATGGGGTGACCAAGAGCGAGATCAATTGTCTCTCGGTCTGGCCGTGAGCGCGAAAAGTGAGCGTGATGACGGGGTAATAAGAAATTATGCCTAGGCTTGAGAAATAGGCGTCCAGGTCGAACTCGAGCCGGAAGAGTGCGCGACGGTCTGATGAATCACCCGACACCAGCCCTCCGCTATCTGTGCGCTTTCGGCCTTCCTCTGTCCACACTCCTTCCGACATGCTGTAATAGCGAACGAGAATGCCTTCAGCTGGTCTGCCGTAGACGGCATCGATTACGTGGGCGGAAAAGTTCATATTGGCACGTCCAAGTGGGGGCATGAACCAGTGACGTATCCTTGTGCCGGTAGCGCTATCCGTGGCACATCCATCTCTTCCAACCCTGGTGGACCGGGGTACCGTGCCGCTCTTCGCCGGCCATCGTCTCGCCACCACTGGCTGGGCACCTGACTCGGCGCGAGGCTGCGGTCGGTACCGCGGTGATAGCGCTACGGCAGAGCATGGTCGTGAGATAGCGGTAGCCCGTGCGACCGGCGGGCGAGTTGCGGACCGCTCCGTGCAGATGCGGACGGTGAGCCGTTTACGAACGGAGGATCAAGCGCTCATGGATAAGTCGCGGTTCCGAAAGGTAGTGGCGAGGACTATCGCCGCCGTCCTCACGGCTGGTGTGCTGATGGTTCCGGTCTTTGGCATCCAGTCGCCCGCCGCCGGATATACGTCAGGCCACGCGGTATACGACGCGGACAGCGGACCCTCCGGAGGGCCGCCGTGGACGTGAGCCTGACCGCGCGGCCAGCCGCCGCTGACCGTGAGCCGCTGTCCGGGAGGTCGGCTACTGGTCGAGGTCCAGGTCGCGGGCCAGGGCTGGCACCTCCTGACGGGCGGCGGCAGAACCCGAAGTGCGGCCGGCCCGCTCGTAGATCATTGCCTTGAGCTCGACCAGCTTAACGCGCCAGACCGGAGCCGGCCCGATCTCGCTGAGTGCAATCAGCGCCTCGTTGTGGAGCGTCAGAGCGTGCTCAAGCTCCCCTTTCGCGAGGTAGAGCTCCGCGCCCGCCAGCAGCAGCCGCCCCTGCACGAGGTTGTCGCGAATCGTCCCCGACAGCGCAAGGGCCTCAGTCCAGTGTTCCTCGGCGAGTACGTACTGCGACCGGTCCGTGTGCACCATCACCAGCCCGACGAGCGCATAGGCCTCCCCGACCAGATCGCCCTCGTCCCTGACCAGACGGAGCACCGAGTTGAAAGATCGCTCCGCTTGGTCCAGCTCACCCGTACGAAGGTAGAACTCACCAAAACGGAATCCGGTCTGTGCAGCGGGACGGGTGGCATTGATCGCGCGGCAGATATGCCTGGCACGGTCGAGGAGGACCTGGGCCGCCGGGAAGTCCTGGTGACTCATCTCGATCTGTGCCATGTTGGCAAGCGCGTCGACCTCGTACACCTTGTCGCCGACCTGTTGGAATCCGGTCAGGGCCTCCTGGTAGTAGGAGAGAGCCGAGTCGTAACGGCCGTTCAGCCGGTCAACGGACCCAAGCCCGGACAACGCCAGCGCGCGACCGTGGGCATCGCCAAGCGTCTCGAAAATCGCCAGTGCCGGACGCAGGTAACGACAGGCTCTGTTCGGCTGCTGGCTGATCTCAAGAGTGCCAAGAGAGCTGAGAACGCTCGCCTCGCCGCGCCGGTTGCCTGCCCGGCGGGTGACGTCGAGCGCGATCTCGTGCGTTTTCCGCCAGTCGTCGATCTGGTTCTCCGATTCGAAGAGTGTCACCGATGTGACGGCCAGGTCCCAGCACATCTCGTCCAGCGCGGCATGCCCGGCCTGCGATACGGCGGAGACGAGGCCCGTGCGTTCGGACCGGAACCAGTCCAGCGGCTTGCTCAGCAGCTCGTCGGTCACATCGTCCGGCAGCGGCCAGACGGACGCCCTGCCGTGCAGCACTGCGAAATCCCCTCCGCTGATACGGCGGTGTGCTTCGGAGGCCAGGAACAGCCAACAGCCGAGCAGTCGCTGCACCGCCCGGGCGCGTTCGGCCGTCGGCACCTCAGCGGCCAGCAGCTCGCGCGCGTAGATCCGGATCAGCTCGTGCATGTGGAACCTGAGAAACCCGTTCTCGTCCGCCTGCGGTTCCACCAGGTGAGCCCGGACGAGCACGTCCAGTAGGTCACCTGCGGTCTGCGCGTCCACATTGAGAAGCGGTGCACCGATCCAGGGCGCGAAATCCTCTGACTCGACCAGGCCGAGTCGCGCGAACAGGCTCTGGGCCGGCCTGCTCAGACTCCTGTAGGACATCTCGAGCGTTGCCCTTATCGCGGTGTCGGCTAGGACCAGTTCGTCAAGCCGCTTACTCTCGTCGGCCATCCTGGCGACCATCTGGGCGATCGTCCAGTGCGGCCGTTCAACGAGCTTGGCCGCGGCGATGCGCAGGGCAAGCGGCAAGCAGCCGCACAGCCGGACGAGGGCGCGGGCCGACTCCTCCTGGCCCGCCAACCGCTCGGGGCCGATCACCTTTCCGACGAACTCGGTGCCGGTCTCCTCATCGAGGTCATCTACCTGGAAGTATTTGGCGCCCTCGAGGCCGGCCAGCAGGTGGCGGCTGGTGACGACGACGCCGCAGGCGGGGTTGCCGGGGATCAGGGGCTTCAGCTGGGCTGTGTTCTCGGCGTCGTCGAGCACCACGAGCACCCGCCTGTCGCTCAGTAGGCTCCGGTACGTCGACGCCCGCTCGGCCAGCGATTCCGGCATCGCCGATTGAGGGATGCCGAAGACGCTCAGCAGGCGGGCAAGCAGGTCAAACGTGCCTATTGGCTGTCCATCGCTCCCCCGGAGCTGCAGGAACAGCTGACCGTCCGGGTAACTGGTGCGCATCGTGTGGGCGACGTGCACGGCCAGCGTCGTCTTACCTACTCCGCCCAGTCCGACGAGGACCGCCACCGGCAGGTACCGCTCTCTTGCCTCCTCTTCCCCTGTGGCGGACAGCACCGTTTCCCCGGTGGCGGACAGCACCGTGACCAGCCGGGCGGCGATGTCGTCACGACCGGTGAAGTCGGCGATCGCCGCGGGAAGCTGCCGCGGAATGACGGCGTCGCCCCGGTCGCCCCACACGGGCCTGCGGGAGCTCCCGTGCGGGAATTCCAGCGTTTTATCCTTGGATAGAATGGCCTGCTGCAGAGCGGACAATTCCACGCCAGGTTCAAGGCCGAGTTCCTCGATAAACAGCTTGCGTGCCTGCTGGAAGGATTCCAGGGCCTCGACCTGGCGCCCAGAGCGGTAGAGCGCAAGCATGTGCAGCGCACGCAGCCGCTCGCGCAACGGATGCTGCATTACCAGCTCGGTGAGTTCTCCGATCAGATCCTCATGGTGACCAAATCCGATTTCCAGCGTAATGCATTCTTCGAGCACACTCAGCCGGCGCTCGTTGAGCCGTGCCGCCGCGGACTGCACCGTGCTGCTGTCGACATCCGCGACGGCCGTGCCGCGCCACAGCGCCAGTCCGGCACGCAGGTCCTGTGCCGCCACCTGCTGCTGGCCGGCGGCGGCTGCGGCCAGCCCCTTAGCCGCAAGGCGGGTGAACTCAGAGATATCCAACGCATTATCAGGAATGCGGATCTCATATCCGGTCGGCCAGGTAGCGATCGTGCTCTCCGCGCTGGCGTTTTTCAATACCCGCCTCAGTGCCGAAATACAGGTCTGAATCTGGCTTTTGGCTGTAGTGGGCGGAACGTCATCCCATACGGCTTCAATCAGGCGGCTTATGGGAATGACGTGATTCGCCTCAAGAAGTAGCGTCGCTAGCACTACCCGCTGACGAGTGCTCCCAAGGGTATAGGATTTACCGTCAACCGACAACTCTAGCGGACCGAGCAGCGAGAACTTCATGGTCCAGCCCGTTCATATATCGACGGCCATCAGCTTAGCGCGGGCTGGTGCCCGAAAGACAGGGGGGTAAGCGCAAATGTCGTTTCATTTTTCGCTGCCCGCAGGGTTCACTTCGCTCGGGCCGCTGGCCTCGGCGGCACGCAACGCCAGCGAGGCCGAGTTTCCGCGCCCCAGGCCTTGCGGGTCAGCCGCCTGGGCGGCCTTCCGGCGGTCGCGTTCCGCGATTGACCACGGCGGCCGCATGGATCACGATTGGGCGTACTTTTAGATCCACGCCGTTGCGCCCTCGGCAGCCGATCGACGACAAGTTTGTGGACCTTGTCGTTCGGGGTGTCCTCGCCCGCAGTGCCCCGATGAAATCGGCGACGGACCCTTGGGAGCGGGGGGAGGGACGGGCGGCTCTTGGAAGGCCTCGTGCTGGCACCGGGAGGACGCAGCGCAGGGTGCTTCTCCAGCGCCTCGAGCGCGAGGGTGACGGCGGTCTCCAGCTGGGTATCGCGGCCAGCTGCCCAGTCGTCGGGGGACATGATGACCTCGACGTCGGGATCGACGCCGTAGTTTAACTAGTCCTCGGCGTCGGGCGACGGGGTCCGCCGCCCGGTGATCGCCGTCGGCCTGATCCGCATCCACACGCGCTCTTGGTCGGTTCCGCCCCAGGCCTCCACCCCGAGGGCGTCGAGCCGCGTGCACGCCGCCTCGGACTCCTTCTCAACCAGCCCGCGCGCCACCACCGACCACCCGGTCCTGGTCGCGACGTCGTAGGAGTCGACCTCAAAGCAGGCGTAGTGCCCGACCTCGATCTTGGAGAGCTTGGAACCCACGTAGGCCCTGAACACCACGTCCTGCCCGTCGACCAGGAACCGCACGGGCAGGACGGCCACCTCGTCATCGGCAATGAACCCGACCCGGCCGATCGCAGCGGTCGCGAGCAGCCGGAACATATCGCCCAGGTGCAGGATCTCCAGACCCGCCGCATCGGTCTCCCGCTTGCGCATCATGCCCTCCAATAACGCCCGTTCGGTCCGCTTCACCCAGTATCCGCCTGCCCTTCACCGCAACCCGCGGCGCTTATGTTACTGTCGGGTAGCATGAGCGACGCCCCAGCCGGGTTCTCCCTTGAGCTAAGCAGTGACCTGCGCGAGATGCGCGATTGGGTGCACGAATTCGCTGCGTCGGTGATTCGCCCGGCCGCCGCCGAATGGGACGAGCGCGAGCAGGTCCCGTGGCCGATCCTGCAGGAGGCGGCGAAGATCGGGCTCTACTCGCTCGACTTCCTCGCGGCCCAGTTCTTCGAGGAGTCCGGGCTCGGCATCCCGGTGGCGTTCGAGGAGCTGTTCTGGGGCGACGCCGGCATCGGGCTGTCAATCGTGGCCAGCGGACTGGCCGGGATCGCGGTCGTCTCCAGCGGGACGCCGGAGCAGGTCGGGGAGTGGCTGCCGCAGCTGTTCGGCACGCCCGACGACGTCAAGCTGGGGGCGTTCTGCTCGTCGGAGCCGGACGCGGGCAGCGACGTGGCCGCGATCCGCACCCGGGCGGTCTACGACGAGAAGACCGACGAGTGGGCCATCAACGGCGTCAAGACCTGGGCCACCAACGGCGGCATCGCCAACGTGCACGTCGTCGTCGCCTCGGTCGACCCCTCGCTCGGATCGCGCGGGCAGGCGACGTTCATCGTGCCGCCGGCCACCCAAGGGCTGTCGATGGGGCAGAAGTTCCGCAAGCACGGCATCAGGGCCTCGCACACGGCCGAGGTCGTCCTCGACGACGTGCGGGTACCCGGGCGCTGCCTGGTCGGCGGCAAGGAGAAGCTCGACCACCGGCTGGCCCGGATCCGCGAGGGCGGCCGCGGCGGCGAGCAGGCGGCGATGAAGACGTTCGAGGCGTCGCGGCCCTCGGTCGCGGCGATGGCGGTCGGGGTCGCGCGGGCGGCGACCGAGTTCGCGACCGAGTACGCGCGGACCCGGGTGCAGTTCGGTCGGCCGATCGGGCAGAACCAGGGCGTGGCGTTCCAGCTCGCCGACATGGCCGCCTCGGTCGACGCGGCCCGGCTGCTGACCTGGCGGGCGGCCTGGATGGCGCGGGCGGGCAAGCCGTTCGAGCGGGCCGAGGGGTCGATGTCCAAGCTCGTCGCGGGGGAGACCGCGGTCCGGGTGACGGAGCAGGCGATCCAGATCCTCGGCGGCAACGGCTACACCCGCGAGTACCCGGTCGAGCGCTGGCACCGGGACGCGAAGATCTTCACGATCTTCGAGGGCACGTCCGAGATTCAGCGGATGCTCATAGGAAGGACCGTCACCGGGCTGGACGTTCGCTAGCCTGTATTGCGTGCGCGCTGTGAGGTACAGGTGCCGAACACGGTTGCGCCGCCTCCTACCGTGGTCGCTCATGTGGATAGCCCACAAGGGGCGCAGGGGCTGCGGCTGCCACGAGTGGTACAAGCATGATGATGAAACCTGGCACTGCTACTGCTGCGTGGTTGGCGTGAAAAAGGTCGATTCGGATAACGCGAACGCCAGTCGCAACGCCAGCCCGCAAGCGACGGGCCAGACAACTTCGACTAGATGGTTGATTCCAGGGGATCTGCGATTTTCTGGGACGCTCATAACCAGCTATCGGTTCGACACAAGCGTGTACCCGCGAGACGGGTCGGCCTGGGCGGCGCTGAGCTGTGAGTCCGCGGACTTCACGACTTCTTCGATCGCGGATGGCGGGGTGGCATCGCGTTCGTTGCCGGCGACGAACGTTTCACCTACCGCGAGATCGGCGAGCTGTCGTGCCGTCGACGGTCGCGTCGCATACGACGCCCGCCTTTCGGCAGCCGGAAGGCCGGGTTTCCGGTTGGTGCAGATCCCGACCGGCTTGAGTAGGTACTATCCGGGTGCAGATGCCCAAACGACGTGCCGCTGATGTGCCGCAGGTCGTAGTCAGGCGGGCACTGCGATAGCCGTGATGATCAGGCCACCTTCGACCAGCCAGCGCCCGCTGAAGACGGTCAGCGGTATGTCGTTGACGTGCGGTCCGTCGACCAGCAGCTGGGCTGTGAATGTGCCTTTCTCGGGATCGATGGTGACCGACGCCTCCTCGAATCCGAGCCAGCGCCGCGTCAGCGGGAACCACGCTTTGTAGACGGATTCCTTGGCGCTGAACAGCATCCGGTCCCAATGCGTGCCGGGCAGGGAAGCGGCCAAGGCGGTTAGCTGCTCGCGCTCCTCCTCCGAGGAAACCGCCCCCAGCACGCCATCGGGGAGCTTGTGGTGCGGCTCGGCGTCCAGCCCGATGGTGAGAAGGTCCCGGTCAAGAGCAACCGCGCAGGCCCGGTAACCGGCGCAATGCGTCATGCTGCCCACCACGCCGTCCGGCCACTGCGGGGCGCCGCGCAACCCCGGGACGATCGGGACGGGCGGGAGCCCCAGCCGGGCGAGGGCGGCGCGCGCACACGCACGCGCAGTCGTGAACTCGCGCCGCCGCTTGTCGACGACCGCTGCGATGACCGCCTCCTCCTCGGGGAACAGGGCCACGCCGGGCCGGTCGCTGA
>Ga0335072_10002324_pt1 | contig 29617 bp, 32 predicted proteins | sample Lox_Sample_21_FD_206725 | JGI IMG/M metagenome (GOLD analysis project Ga0335072, IMG submission 206725) | Soil microbial communities from Loxahatchee National Wildlife Refuge, Florida, United States - Lox_Sample_2.1 | ecosystem: Environmental > Terrestrial > Soil > Wetlands | place: USA... | reverse complement strand
GATGTATCGCGAGGCTTGCCTGGCCAGGGAATTACGTCGTTGCTGGAGGATCACTCCGGGAACTTGTGGGTTGGGGTCGACAACGGCTTATTCGTATATGAGCACGGGAAATTTACTCCGATCAAGCGACGCGATGGAACGCCGACCGGAATTATTCTCGCGATAACCGAGGATAGCAGCCACGAAGTGTGGGCGGAGGCGCTCATGCCTGCCAGGTTGCTGCACATCAAAAATCGCACCGTCGTGGGGGAATTGCCGGAACCGCAGATGCCCGCGGCAGACTCTCTTGCGGCCGATCCGGAAGACGGCATTTGGATAGGCTTCGTCAACGGCGGGCTGGCTCGGTATCGTCATGGAAGCCTTGAAAACTTTGTGACCAAGCCCAGTCGGAACTCCATGATCTCCCAGCTTGTTGTGAGTGGTCCAGGTTTGATGTTTGGCGCGAGCCTCGGCGGATTGGTGTCATGGCAGAACGGACAAGTCCGCACCCTCACCACTCACAACGGCCTTCCTTGCGATAGTGTCTACAGCCTGCTTATGGACAACTACGGCGCTCTCTGGCTGAACACAGCGTGCGGAGTGGTGAAAATTGAAAAGGCGGAGGTTCAAAGATGGCTACAGCAGCCTGATGCCACGGTAAAAACGCGGGTGCTTGACGTATTCGATGGCGCTCGACCGCGAAGCGTTCCGTTCTCGCCGCATGCCGTTCGTTCTCCCGATGGACGTTTATGGTTTGCCGACGAGACGGTGGTTCAAATGATCGATCCGGAACATTTGGCTCAGAATAGCGTCTTGCCGCCGGTGCACGTTGAGCAGATCCTTGTCGACCACAAGCCGCATTCGTCCGAGAACGGAGTTCGGTTGCCGCCATTGATTCGCGATCTTGAAATTGACTACACGGCATTGAGCTTCGTGACTCCGCAACAAATGCTGTTTCGATACAAGCTGGAAGGACACGATCCCGAATGGGTCGACGCGGGAACCAGGCGTCAGGCTTTCTACAACGAGCTTCGTCCGGGGCGATACCGGTTCCGTGTGATTGCCTGCAACAATGACGGCCTCTGGAACGAAGCCGGTGCGACCTGGGATTTCACAATAGCGCCTGCCTGGTTTCAGACAATCTGGTTCAGCACCTTGTGCGCTAGCCTTGTAGCTTGCGTCGTCTTGTTGCTTTACCTGCTGCGCATTCGTCAAGTGAAACGAACTCTTAGCGTTCGGTTCGACGAGCGGCTTGCAGAACGGACGCGCATGGCGCGAGAACTGCACGATACATTTCTGCAAACCATTCAGGGTAGCAAGTTGGTGGCTGACGATGCGCTGGAGAATATGCATGATGCTATTCGAACCAAGCGCGCTTTGGAGCAGTTGTCCCGTTGGCTCGATCGGGCAACACAGGAGGGACGGACGGCACTTCACTCGTTGCGGGCTTCGACAACGGAGGCCAACGATTTGGCCGCGGCTTTCCAGCGCGCCCTGGGCGATTGCCGCAGAGAAACCTCAATGACCGCCAATTTCTCGGTGGCGGGTGATGCTCGCGAAATGCATCCGATTGTGCGGGACGAGGTGTATCGCATAGGATACGAGGCCATTCGCAATGCCTGTGTCCATTCCGCCGGCAGCCGCGTGGATGTGGCTCTGAACTATACGGACGACCTTTTACTGGAGGTTCGCGACAACGGGATTGGCATTGATCCGGCAATCGCCAATGCGGGGAAAGACGGTCATTACGGGTTGCAGGGAATGCGCGAGCGCGCCTCTCGCATCGGAGCGCGACTCACGATTGCCAGCTCCGCCAGCTCAGGAACCGAAGTTAGCGTTATCGTGCCGGGTCGCGTGGTATTTCGAAAACCACGAGTCACTCCCGTTGAAAAGGTTAAGAGAGTGATTAAGCGTTTGATCGGTTTGATCGTTTGATCCACAACTAAGTTCTGTTCCCCGTACCGTAAAGTCATCGAGGCAATTCTTACCTGTAGAAAAATCCAGCACAAATTCTATGGTTTCTGAGGTTCCTTCAGACCAAGTACACGCTTAGCATCGCAAGCATGGCGGCCGTTGCTATATGCCAACGGATAAAGTCAAGAGCAGCCCTGGTCGACGCGAGTCGCAATCGTTTACTCACCTGCGAGGAACTGGCGGGTGGTGCGGCGAGAGAACTGACGGCATTTATGAGGGCTGTCAATCAGCTTTTCGGGCAGGCGCGGGCGGATCAGGCTGCTCAAGAATGGCTTCAAGAGTTAGCGTGTGCGGACTGCTTCGCGCAGGTGGGTACTCCGGAGTTCCGCCAGATCACCATCGCGGCTGCGAACAGACTTGTGCACCAGATAAGTAAAAGCGATCCGGAAAGGGTGATCGCCCGCCGGTGACGGACAGAAAGCCATTCCGCGTAACAAGCTCTGAAGGAAGAAAAGTCCCTCTGTCGACGGATGGAAGGAAGTCAACATGAGGCGCACAGAGAAGGCGTTTTCTTCGAGAAGCATCGACAGAGGTCTAGCGACAAGGCGTGATGTTCTCATTGGCGGTACTGCAATTCTCGCCTCCATGTTCGTGCATTCAGCTTATCAACCGCAACCGTGGGCCGAGCCGGCTCGCCATCACCTAACGAAAATTCCAGCACCAGATCAAGGAGGATCTCAAATGAGCTACGCAACAGCCAAAGACGGAACGCAAATTTTTTACAAAGACTGGGGCAAAGGACCCGTCGTTACCTTCTCTCACGGTTGGCCGTTGAACTCGGACGCGTGGGACCCGCAGATGCTGTTTCTCGTTCAACATGGCTTCCGGTGTGTTGCACTCGATCGCCGAGGCCATGGTCGTTCCACGCAAACGTCCGTCGGCAACGATATGGATACATACGCAGACGACCTTGCGGTCGTCGTCGAACACCTGAATCTCAAAGACATCACCATGGTCGGTCACTCGACCGGAGGTGGCGAGGTAGCCCGCTACATCGGCCGTCACGGAACCAAGAGAGTAGCCAAGGCGGTGCTGCTATCGGCCGTTCCCCCGCTTATGTTGAAGACCCCGGCAAACCCGGAAGGCCTGCCCATCGAAGTATTCGACGGAATCAGGTCGGCACTGGTCGCGGATCGGTCGCAGTTTTTCAAAGATCTTGCGATCAAGTTCTATGGGGCCAATCAACCGGGCGCCAACGTGTCGCAAGGAATCCTGGACTCTTTCTGGGTCTGGAGCATGCAGTGCGGGATGTTGAATGCCTACGAGTGCATCAAGCAGTTCTCGGAAACGGACTTCACCGAGGATCTCAAGAAGTTTGATATCCCGACTCTGGTCCTGCACGGCGAGGCCGACCAGATCGTCCCGGTCAAAGATTCAGGCCAGAAAAGTGCTCGGATCGTAAAGAATGCCAAGGACATTTATTATCCCGGAGCCCCGCACGGGATGTTTGCTACACACCAGCAGAAGGTGAATGCTGATCTGCTCACTTTCCTGCAGGATTCGGTGTCCGCCGGCACGGAAAAACAAGGATACCGGCGCCCAACCGAGGCCGTCGCATAGCGGCAAGCCCTATTTTTCGGTGGCTTCGTTAACAACGAAGCCACCGAGAAAGGCGAGGAGGAGCATTTGCAGAGTTTGCTTCAGTTCCCGCAAAGCATTTGGCAGCGGCCCCGACCAATCTTTCGCTCGACGAGGCTGCGGGCTTGCCCACTGGAGCAGGCGCTGCGTGGCAAGCGCTTTTTGAAACCGCTCATCTCCAGCGCGGTCAAACCGTGCTCATCCACGGTGGCTCCGGTGGAGTGGGCGGCTTCTCCGTGCAACTCGCAAAATACATTGGCGCCCGCGTGATCGCGACTGCTTCGAAGACCAATGCTGAGATGGTCCACGAACTCGGGGCGGACGAAGTTGTTGACTATGAAAACCAGGACTTCGCTGCGATCGTTAGTAACATTGATGTTGTGCTGGATACAGTGGGCGGAGTGGCACACTCAAAGTCCTACAATGTGATCAGACCGGGAGGCGTGCTCGTTAGCATTGCGACATTTCCGGATCCTCAATTGGCCAAAGCTCACGATGTGACAGCGACATGGATGCTGCACCTGTCTGATGCGGCGCGCCTGAGTCTGATTGTTGGGCTCTGCGATGCCGGTGCACTGAAAGTTCCAGTGGACAGCACATTTTCGCTTAGCGATTTCCTGGCTGCGTTGAAACGAAGCGCTTCTGGTCGCGCCACGGGAAAGATTTTGTTGAAGGTCAGTCAATCTTAGAGGAATTGGGTATGCCAACAAATACGGTTGATCTCCGCGGTGCATGCGTCTTGATTACGGGTGGAAGCGAAGGAATCGGTCGAGGGCTTGCCGAACGCTTCCTCAAGGCGGGAAGCACCGTCGTCGTGACAGGCAGAAGCCAAGAGCGGCTCGAACGGGCGGCACGCGAACTGGCGGGCCTACACGTATTCCGTAACGACATTAGCCAGCCTGGCGAAAGAATTCGCCTTGCAGAACACATCAAATCCCAGTTCCCGAATCTCAACGTTGTCATCAACAACGCCGGCATTCAACGTCGCATCGCTTTGGCTGCGGACAACGCCCCCTGGCCCGAACAGCAGGCCGAAATCGACACGCTGCTCTCAGCGCCGATTCACCTCAATCATCTTCTGATTCCGCCGATGTTGAAACATGGGCGACCATGCTGGATGGTGAACGTGACATCCGGAGGAGCGTTCATTCCGCAGATTTTCGCGCCCATCTACAGCGCGTGCAAGGCTGCTCTTCACAGCTACACGATGACGTTGAGACATGCACTCCACGGCACTTCCATACGGGTCGTTGAGCTCATCCCTCCCGCCGTGCAGACGGGTCTCGCACCTTCGCCCCACGGCGCGCCATTGGATGAGTTCTGCGATGCAGTCTTCGCAGCATTATCATCCGGCAACGAAACCATTGGTTTTGGGCCGACAGACACCCCCGAGTTCCGGCAATTGATCGAAGTAGCCGAGCCCTTGTTTAAGCAGCGTTCTGCGAGTTTCCCAGTGCCAACCTACAGCCTGTCCACTAAGTAATATTTGGAAGCGGAGAACCGGCACGGTTCCAGTATTTTCTAAGTTTCGCTTGCGTCACTGGGCCCACCGGTTTAATCAGGTAGCGGAGCTTTGCCTAAAGTCTTTCGTAGTAACGGCACAAGTTCGCGACGAAATCGCGCGCGGTGAGAACGCCAACGTCCGGGATACGGCAACTCAAGATGAGGTCCTGACCAGCCGGCTTGCTCCTGAGCCCGCCTCACATTCGCACGAATCGATCGGACGAGCGTGACAATGACCTGTGGCCGCAGGTCTCGAAGTGTTCGGGCCAGGCGAGCTTCGCCTCCCAACCAGGCGTCGCGCCGGTCCTGCGGGGTCATCCTGTCCACGGGTTCACTACAAAGGTCCACGAGATAACAACCGAGAAAGTGAAAGGAATTAAGAAAGTCTGTCTTCCTTAGAGGCGGGACCGCGATAAGAAATGTTTCCCTAAGGGCGCGGTAAAGTCCGGAGTTCGCCTGATAGAAAAACCGCCCGGAAGCGGGTGGTGACTCTCCCACAAAGAGGATCTGTACACGGTCGGGACGGTAACGGTTTCTCAGGCGTTCTCTCGCGTTCGAATGCCTCGCCTTGTCATTGACTCGGCGTTTCGGCTTTCGACCTTTGAAAACCTGAATGCTCATCGGTTACATCCATTGGATTACTCGCGCATTCTAACGGCTGCTGAAAACCCATTCCAGGTGCATGTTGTGCAACAGCGCGCGAGGATCGGAATTTTCCGCAGCTCGCTAATAAATGACGACATGCTCAAGGATTGCTGCCTGCGGGCCGATGGAGTTCCAGCTGGATCGAGGGCGGAAGATTGTCCAGGTGATGGAGAAACGTGACAACTTGCCAGATTTCACTGTCGGCCATGATATTCCCCCAGGCTGGCATGGCCGATCGGCGCACTCCGTTCTTGATGAGGTAGAAAATCTGGTTCTCGGGCAGGCGAGGAGGCGCCTGTGTGAACTGCGGTGCGGGTGGATTGAAGGATGCGCCGTAATCACTTACCGGATTGTCAGGTCGGCCGTGGCAGTCGGCACACTTGTCGCGATATAACCGGGCCCCGTCGAGCAGGTTGGCCTCGGTAGGCGCGATCGGATTCTGTCGCGCCCGGGCATGGCGTGCGGCAGAAGCATTCACGGCGCTGGCGGCGACCTCAGATTCAAGCCAGGAAGGGAGAACATTCGCGCGCAGATCGGCATAGCCGAGTTTGAGGTAAAGCCAACCGCCGAATGTGAAGAGGATCAGCGTCGCGACAATTCCGGCAACGAAGTTTTTCACCTTGGCCTCCGCCGGCCGCATTATGCGCCTTTTTTCCGGGCCAGTCCCTCCCTCAGATTCATGATGGAGTGGTTCGCACAGCGCGAAAAATCCCAGCCTGGCTCCGCGCAGCAACTTCACCGAGGCAGTCTAGGCGGTCTGCGGAATTCTGAGCAGACCGATACCCAGCGACAGGACGGCTATCGCCAGAACTAATGCTCCCACGTATATCAAGGCAACTGCGCTGCTCGGTTGCGTGGCGGCGGGTGGCAACATGGAGAAAAAGAAACCCGCCGAAATAAGGATCGCGGCAAAAGGGACTCCGATTCTCACGAGCCAGACCAAAGGTGTTGGAAGAATAGCCGCGTCCGCGAGAAGCTGACAAACGAGAGACAGAATCACGATCACTCCAGCATGGGCATGTCCCGCGCGGAAGAAATTTTGCCGAAGTGGATTATCTATGTACCCGCTGCCCTTGTTCATCAAAGAGGTCAGCAGAAAATAGCCACCATATTGAATCGTTGGTATGGTGATGAGAATGATCCCGGACATCAATCTCGCTTCGCGAGTCATAAGTTTCCTCCATTGTCAAAGGTGTCAGCGATATTCTCTCTCGGATGACGAGTGGCGGCCAGGGGTCGCTGAATCGAAGAATTATCGCGCGTCATCAAAAGTACATCACCGGAGTACAACCGATGCAGACGCTCATCAAGCTTGAAGAAGAAATCTCAACCTGGCCTAGTGTGGCAGTTCGCCCGCACCGCTTTGGAGGTTGGGAATTTTTGTTTGGTCGCGCAGAAGTCGGACATGTTCACTCGAACGGGATCGTTGATATACCCTTGCCGCGCCCATTGCACGATGCGCTATTGGCTGAAGGCCTTGCTGAGGAGCACCGATGGGTTCCGGAATCTGGGTGGATAAGCTTTCGCATTCGCGGCGAACAGGATTTCAAACATGCCTTGTGGCTCATGAGGCTCTCGTATCTGCGCTATGCACTCAAGAGGGCGAGCGATCCGCAAATGCTGTTTGAGCAGGAAGCTCGGGAACTGCGCCTGACTCCTCGCTTCAAATCGTTGTTTGCGCCCTTCGTACCGACGACCGCGAGAGAAAGTTTCGTCTGAGCCGCTGTCAGCGTGAGTGGATCGTTCCGGGGCTCGTCCGGCGACGGTCCATCAATCGGGGGAACGTCCGCAGTCAAGAGGCCCGCTTCTCGCAAGCTTTTTGAGGAAGCTTGGCGGTGCCGGCCGGACCGCCGATCCCTTTATTACCCCCCTTTTGCCCGACACGGGTTGTGCGGAGGCATACGCTCACCCTTCTCCACTGAAGTTCTTCCTATAGTCCGTCTATAGTCCGTCTCCGAATGGCGCCGACGATCCGCCCAGTGAGTGGGATACCGCCAACACTTGTCCTATCGCCGGGAAGGCGCCTAATCCAACACGCCATACAGGTCATCCACTTGAAACTGTTTTGGTGATATACCTGACAACAAAACGAACGCGGCGATCAGAAATCCTACGATTGCCAGAGTAATGAGGACCGCGCACGCAGGCCGTTTCCGATTTCGGATCAAATGGACGAAGTGCATACCAGTCACTCAAGCTCTGCCCCAACTCCTGAATCTCATCGCGCGGCTTCCGAACTTCGCGGCAACAATCTCGTGGAATTGAGGATGAATGCTAACTCTGAGGTCACGTGAATGAACGCAGCCAGGAGCGGATTCAAGAAACCGAAAGCTGCCATTCCGACTCCCACGCTGTCAACGACGAGCGTCCCTACAAAGTTCTGCATGATTATTCCGCGACAGCGGCGAGCAACCCGCAGCGTCTCGACCAACTTCGAAAGATCGCTTCCAATCAAGATCACATCGGCGCTCTCCCGAGCGACATCCGTTCCCGATCCCATCGCAATCCCTACATTGGCCTCTATTAGGGCAGGGGCGTCGTTGATTCCGTCACCAACCATCGCGACATTGCGCCCTTTGCTCCGCAGTTCAGTCACCCACTTCGCTTTCTGCTCCGGCAGGAGTCCTCCCACCGCCTCATCCACCCCGAGACCGCGACCTACGGATGAAGTTGCAGCTTGTGTGTCCCCGCTCAATAAAACAGTTTTCAGACCCATTTGTCGCATCGCCGCAATCGCGTTCTTGGCTTCCGGCCGCAAAACATCCGCGATTCGGATGCTTCCAAGAACTTGTCCGGCACGGGCGACGTAAACTTCCGAGGCCCCGTCTGCACCGTTACCAATTGCTGGCAACCCTCTCGTCATACCGTGTTCCACAAGAAGGGCCAGACTGCCCACAAGGATCTCTTCGCCTTCGTAACTCACCCTGACTCCTCTTCCGGGCGTATACGAGAATTCGTCGGGATCGACGAGCGGAATGGCAAGTTCGGTCGCTCGCGCCACAACGGCTTTGGCCAGCGGATGTTCGGACTTACGCTCGGCAATGCTGGCAGCGGCAATGATCTCTTGTTCCCCGAAGTCATTTGCCGAAACGACTTCACGAATCTGTGGCGTCCCGAAAGTGAGCGTGCCGGTTTTATCCAAGAGCACTGTCTCGACGGCAGCCAGCGCTTCAAGGTAGAGGCCGCCTTTGATGATGGCTCCCTGATGCGCCGCTCGCCCGATTGCCCCGAGAATTGCGAGAGGAGTTCCGGCCGCAATGCCGCACGCTCCCGCAACGATTACCACTGAGATCGTCGACCTGACATTGTGAGTGATGATAAAGGTCAGAATTGCCGCCCCGAGAGCGAAGTGCACAAGGTAACCCGCGAGGCGATCCGCTGTTTTCTGAATGGGAGCGCGTGACTTCTCAGCGCGCTCCACAGCCTCAATGATTCTTCCGAATGTCGTGTCGCGGCCGAGTTGCTGGGCTGCGATTTCGAGAGCGCCCGATTGATTGATGGTTCCGGCATAGACCGCATCTCCCGATGCTTTTTCAACCGGCATCGCTTCGCCGGTGATTGCGGCTTGTTCGACAAACGACTGGCCGGCAAGCACAACGCCATCCACCGGGATGTGCCCACCCGGTTTCACGATGACTGTGTCACCAACTCTGACCTGGTCAGACGCTATTTCCACGACCTGATCATTGCGACGGACTGAGACGGTTCTGGGGAGAAAATCCAGAAGACTCTGAATAGCCCGCCGGCCTCTACCGACTGTGAGACCCTCCAACACCTCGGCGGCAAGGACGAAGCTCGTGATGACCAGAGCGGTGAAAAACTCTCCAATCGCCAAGGCCGAAAGAAGAGCGATGGTCATCGAGAGTTCCATGGTCATCTTTCGTTCCACGACGTTCTCGAAGGCTTCCTTGAAGATCGGATATCCGCCGATCAGCGTCGCCGCGACGCCGATTACACTGATATGGGGAAACGGCTCCCAAAGTCGAAACCAGACCGCGGCTGCAGCCAACGCTACAAGAGAAATGCGAGCGAGATCAGCCGAGTCCACGCCGTGCCTGTGTTCTTCGTGGTCAGCGCCGAGGACGGGTTCGTTCAATTCTGAGGAATTCCGCTTCTGCACGAGCTCGGAAGTCTTAGTTGGAGACTCTTCAACCCTGAAGGAGAAATTCATAACAGCTACCCCTCTGTACCTTGAACGTGGTTATTTCAAGTACGACTTGACCATGTCGATGACTTCATCAGCGGCCGCGACCTGCTTTGAAGTAGGTTTCTGTTTTCCATTGAGAACGTGGCTTCGGATATGGCCTTCGAGAAGCTCGGCCATCAGGCTGTTCATCGCGCCTCTCGCTGCGCTCATCACTTGCAGAACTTCTGAGCAATCGCGTTCTTCGTCCAAGGATCGCACCAGGGCTTCCACCTGCCCGCGGATGCGCTTGGCCCTGAGAAGGAGGTCCTGTTTCTCTTTGATTGTGTGGCTCATAGCTTTATTCCACCTCACTATACCATACAGGGTATGGTAATATTTGGAACTTCGAAGAAAGCGCGAGGGCAAGAAGCCCAGGAACATGGACATGCCAGAGATGGAGCACAAACATGAATAGCCTGACTACGCGAGCCACGGAATTGTGAGATCGCCTCCAGCCGGCACTTTCTCCCAACCTCGCGCCTGGAGAATGTGATCCACGTCCTCGCGAATCCGAGACTCGGCGAACGGATCCGATGAATGGACATGGCCCCAGGAATACGTGTGGAACTGTGAGAAATTGACCGAATGATCGTAGTCGGTTTCCACCTTCTGAGCCGCCGCGGGAAGCGAAGGCGGCCAGCATTACTGCGAAAAACGAAAGCTTTTTCAGAACATTCATGGCAGTTTCCTCCTTCTCTCTTTTTTCATCGAGTGAATTCAAGCTATGTATCAGGCAGTGCCGCCTGAAATCGGCTTTCGAGAATCCATATCCGATTTGGCAACTATGCAGTCAAGCCAGTCAAGCAGGAATTGGATCACCGAAAGCTCCGTTGGGAACTTGTGCCAGCGCGCCACACTTTGAGCCGTCACTTGCGTATAGAGGGTCCTACGGAAAGGATGTTAAGGTGCCAGTGGGGGGACATTAGCGGAGGATTTGTCTAGGGTCTCGAGTTGAGCCAGTTCTTCACGCAGGCGCGCCGCCTGCTCGCGACGGTTTGCGGCGTCGAGACGCGGGTCGACGCTAAGAGCCGTTCCAACCCCATCCATGACCTTAGTGATGCTTTTGGTGATGCCGTTCTCCTTCTTGCCTTTGCCGTTCTTGCCCATATTGGCGAGATCGTCGGCGCTCATGTCGTCCTGCAGAGCGTCGGTCTCCAGTCCGATGATTTGAGCGCGGAGATCCCGAATGTGCGCGCGGCGCTGGATCATCTCGATAGCGGGGTCGCTCACAGAGATGCTGTCCAAGTGGCACAGCTTATAACCGCTTTCATACAGGTCGACGCAAAGGTCCCGGAGATTGTCCTCACCGCTGGCGTTGCCTTGATCGGCAGAAAGGCGGTACAACGCCACAGCGGTAGCATCGTCGGCCTTCACACCTTCCCCGTACTGATACATCCAACCGAGCTGATTCTCCGCGGTGGCGCTTCCCAACGCTGCCGCTTTACAAAGCCATGACCAGGCCTGGGCATAATCGATCGCCACACCAACGCCATTCTGAAAGTTATAGCCGATGTTTTCCATGGCCTCAGCGTTGCCATGTTCTGCGGCTTTGTAATACCAGGAGAAAGCTTGGTCATAACTTTGAGGTTGGCCCCATCCTTTCTCCACCATGAAGCCGAGATTGGTTTCTGCGTTGGAGCTGCCGTGGGCGGCGGCGCGGCGATACCAATCCAAAGCCTGAGCATAGTCGCGCTTGACTCCCCACCCACACCGGTAAAAATAGCCGACTTGATTCTCGGCGTCCGCGAGATTCTGGTCCGCCGCCTTCCGGTACCACTCAAAGGCCTGCTTATAATCACGCCGGACCTGGAGCCCACTCTGGTACATGGCCCCCAGATTGTATTCCGCGAGCGCATTGCCCTTGTTTGCGGCCAAACGGTAGTAATACAGGGCCCGCTTATAGTCTCGCGGCAAGCCAAACTTATGTTCATGCATGTAGCCCAGTTGATTCAGCGCGGGAGCATAACCCTGGGCGGCGGACTTGCGATACCAGATCCCTGCCTGACCGTAGTCCTGGGCAACTCCGCGGCCATCGATATAGTCGTTCCCGAGCGCGAATTGCGCCTGCGCGTCCCCTGCGGCAGCAGGCCCGCGAAGAGCGTTGAAATCATTGTCCATTGGTAGTGCTTGCGCCTGGGTCGACACTAGTACTGGGGCTTGCCCCTGCCCCTGCGTCATGGAAACCAGAGCGAACACGAAGAAAGCCGCTGCCGTGACCCGGGTCGGAAAGGTCATGAAGATCTCGCTTCATCTCGGAGAAATAACTGGTAAGGATGCGAGAGCAAATAGGCCTCGGTTATCTGCGCACTTGACCCTTGCCATGACTGCATCCCATCTCAATCCACTTACCACCTTACAGCGGTCTGGCAGACGTGGACTCAACTAACGACGGGGTGATGGTTACCAAAGGGCCGAAATGTGCTCACATTTATCTTCGCAGGGCGCATAGCCGGCAGGTGCGACGGATCCAAAGTACGCCTTCTCGCATGTAATGTTGACCCCATACTTAACAACGGAAGCACGGGTGCGATGAGGCGACAATAGAATCAGCATCTTACAAACGCCCGTTGCGTGTCGAAGACTTCCACCGCCTCAATGAGCACACTATCCGTCGAGGCGCTCATCCAATGCAGATCGGGAACGCGAAGTCTTGGTGCTGTATCTGAAGCACCACGGGCACTGAGGCCCCTTCACGGACGGCGGTTCGAGCTCCGCCCACCACCCTGTATATCGTTACCGTCGAGACACAACAGCTCTGCATGTCGCGGACGGACTAAAGTAATCCCAATATCTTGTAATTTCTTTTACGTCGGCTGCGTACTGCTTTATGGATGCCGAGAGCGCCAGGACGAAAGGACCACAGCCTCGCGACGGCAAGCAGATGGAGGGGCTGGATCTTGAGCACGTAATCGAACGCGCGCGGGGCCACGATGCCGAGGCGCTCGGGGAAATCTATCGCCAATATGTCCGGCGTGTATTCGGCTTGTGCCGTCACATGCTGGACTCTCGAGAGAGAGCAGAAGATGCCACGAGCGAAATATTCCTCAAACTGCAGCGTTCCATCGCGAGCTACGACGGATCGATACCTTTCGCAAGATGGCTGCTGCGGGTGGCCGCGAATCATTGCATTGACGTATTGCGGCGCCAGCGACGGAGACGGCAGCTGATTGTGGAAGGTGAGAACGAAACTACGGCCCTTGACGCACCAAGTGCGGAGCCCTCACCGCTGGGTGCAGTCATGAGCAAAGAAGAGAGAGTGCGGGTGCGGGATGCCATCGCAAGCCTGCCGGACAACTTTCGCCTGCCTCTGGTGCTGCGCTATTACAGCGAGTTGAGCTATGACGAAATCGCGCGGGAGTTGGGCCTCGAGAAGAATAACGTGGCGACACTGATATTTCGTGCCAAGCAGGAACTGCGTCGGAAACTAGCCCGCGGGAGCAGGTAACCCATGGAATGCTATTCGGAAAAGACGTGCGCAATCTTCGTGGATGGTGAACTGGCTGCGGACGAAGCGCGATCCTTCGAAGGCCACTTGGCCACCTGCCCGCGATGCCGGAAACTGGTGGACGCTTTGCGCGCTGAGAACCGCGCTCTGAGCGATAGTCTGAACGAGCTTCCAGATGAAACACTCAGCCCGATGGGCGTTTCCTCTCGCCGCTGGTCCTGGCCCTGGGCCGACGCGACGATCCTGGCCGCGGTGCTGGCGCTCGGTTCGATTGTCGTCGCCTGGATCGATAAGCTGAGCGTCCCGTCAGCGCTCGAATGGATCAACCCCTTCAGCACAGATGGCCTCATGAACCTGATCTTCAACCTGTCCTACTACTTTGCTCACGGAGGTACTGCCATGCTGGCCGATTATGCTGCCGCAGTTGGGGGAGTCTTTTTGTTCTTGGGTGGCGCCGCACTACTACTGGGGCGACGATCGCGGCTACACCTGTCAACTTTTCCCCTGCTCATTGTTCTGCTTGCGTTGTCGCTGCCCAGCTTTGCTCTCGACCGGCGTCACGGAGAGTTTGTCACCGTGCCGGCGAATGAGACTGTGGACGATACCCTTGTCGCGACAGGTAACTCGGTGATTGTGGACGGCGTCGTCAATGGGGACCTTCTGGTATTTGCCCAGACCCTGGAAGTGCGCGGCACTGTCAAAGGCGACGTAGTGAGTCTTGCCAAGAGAACCGTGGTAAGCGGAACCGTGGAAGGCCGCATCTTCAACTGCTCGCGGTCGATGGAACTGGACGGCGAATTAGGCCATAGCCTTTACAACTGGGGCCAGTCCTTGCGCGTTGAGCAGCGGGCGCATGTGGGCGAAGGCATCGTGGCTGGCGGCGACATCAGTCTTGAGGGCGAGGTGAAACGCAGCGCCACACTTTATGGCGAGGTCAACGTTAGCGGCACCGTCGGCCGCGATTTAACCGTGGCCGGGGGCAGGCTTGGTAACCTGGTTCTGACTAACACGGCGCGGGTCGGCGGTAACCTGACAGCCCGCGTGCACCGACTCAAAGACGTGCACATCGCCGACGGCGCCACGATTTCCGGCAAACGTGACATTCAGTTGCGGGTCAAAAAAAGCCGGTTCACGTTAAGGTTTTTCCTCCACCAGGTTCTCTGGCTTGCGGCGGCCATGCTGGTCGGATGGCTCGGCCTTGCGCTGTTTCCCCGCTTTTTGCAGGCCTGCACCCAGGCGGTCGGTTCAGGGTGGCGAAGCCTCGGGCTGGGACTTGGAGTCCTGGCGGGCATACCCGTGGCCATAGTTGTGGCAGCCATCACTCTGGTTGGCATCCCGATCTCGCTCATGTTGCTCGCGCTCTATCTGGCGTCGATCTACCTGGCCAAGCTTTGGGTTGGAGCCTTCCTGGGACGCATACTTCTGAAGTCGGCCGGAGGCACGAAGCGCGATTGGCTGCTGGGGTTGCTGGTGGGCCTGTTGATCCTCACCATCGTCGGGTTCATTCCATATTTTGGTGGCCTGGTTCGCTTGATTGTAGTTTGCCTGGGGTTGGGAGCGTTTGCTTGGCAGCTCTACCAGGGTTCGCGACCGGTCATGACAAGTTGAAAAAGACCTGATCTGGAACATTGTCCGCAGGCGTGTTTACGCCGGTGCTTGCCATGGCCTGCTGAGCCTCTTCCTCGTCAATTGCTTTCGTCAACTAATACGGTTGTGGGGACCGGGAGTATACGTGGAGTTTCACTCTTAGCGGGACTTGAAGAGTCTGTTCGCTTGCGATTCGAGTCATGTTCCTCCAGCGGCCGCATTGCTGTCCGAACGCTTCGGCTCTAACTTGCGAGCGACAGATAAGTCTATACGGAGATTCGATGGTGAACGCGACTGGCTTCCATCGGCCGTCACGTGCTTTGCGAATTGATGAGTGACGAGGAGAATGGTTGCGACCACTAAATAGAAGCTTGCGTATTTCAGAAGTTGCGCCCGGTCCTTCGAATCATCAGCACCCTGCGGGTTTGCGACGCCTACCATTGCCAGGTATTAGATGTATCCGGAACTTGTCATTCGTCATCGACGGACTCCTGTCGACCGGTGCTCCGCATGTCCAAGCTCCAGTGCGGCGATTGAGATCGGTTTAGCTGCCGGGGGCTCGATTGACGAACTGTTGTGCGAGACTGTGCCTCGGCTAGGTTCGTCGAAGCCGCGGGTGGTCGCGTCGACGACGTCGACCTCCGACGAGTGCTCAATCACAGTCGCGTTCGGGAACAGACCTCCCAAGACGACGAACAACACGATGCCGGCCAGGATCCAACGTTCACGCGGCAACGCATCCGCCATAACGGTAAAGCCGGTTCGACGCTTCCCCAAGAAGAGCCTCGAGAACAAGCGGAAGAAGCTCACGGCATTCATCGCGGTGGCAATGGGTAGCAGCAGTCCGGTGAGCGGGTGGGTAGTGAGCGTTCCGTGGATCAGTAGGTCTTGCGAGCAGAAACCCAATGTGCCCGGGAGGCCGACGAGAGTCAGTCCCAGGATGGCGAACGAGACGGCAAGGCGCGGAGCGTGTTCGGCCAAACCGAGATGCTTGCTTGCGCTCAGATTTTCGCCAAAACGAACCTCGAGCAGTCGCAGAATCCCGAAAAGACCCACGGTAGACACTGTCACCACAACCCAGTGCACCAGGGCGCCAGTAATTCCTTCCGCCGTTCGGCTCTCAAGACCACTCAAGATGCATGCCGACTGACTGAGTGCAAGAAAGGCGAGCAGCCGCCGCGGCGAATTTTCCGCTAGGGCCCGAATGGCAACAAAAACCGCAGTGGCTATCGCGAGGTAGGAAAGAACCGGGAACAGATGGTCGGTCTCGGGAAACAGCGGAACAATCAACTTGACGACTACGAGCCCCCCGAAATGGCCGTTCAGGAGGAGTGCGGTAGGGACTAAGGGGCCACTCTCAGCTGCGTCGGCTACCCAAGCTTGCGCGGGGATAATTCCCTTGCGAAAAATCGCGGCGACGATCAGAAGCGCAAAGGCTACAGCTCCGCCCGGGCTATGTCCCTTCAGATGAGAAATCGAAGAGACGCCTGTTCTCGTTGTCATGAGCCCTATTGCGAGAGCAATTGCGACGCTTGACGTGAGCAGGGCAACCAACGGACGCCACTTTCGCGCGCGCAGCCATCCGGTCCATGAGAATGGGATGACAGAGAGAATCCACGCGCCGAGCAAAACAAGCAAGTTCCCGGTCGAATAAGCGAGCAGTGTCGCGCCCAGAAGAACGAGAATTCCGGTCATCGTCCCGGTTTCCGAATCACGACGCGGAAGGAGCACAATTGCGCCGAACGTGAGGCAGGAAAACAGCAACATCAACGTCTCGTACAAAGACTCGCCTTGGGGAGCCTTCCAAACCAGCGTTGTACTTGCAATCGCAGACATAAGCGCCGCAACACAACCGACAACGCGGGCCTGTCGCCGATAAATTGTTAGGACAATTGCCGCAAGCCAGGGAGCCGCAACGGAGGCACCGGTCAAAACAGATGTACGGAGAATCCATCCAGGCACGGACATTAATCACCCCTCTCGGCTGGCCCTGCGACCGACACCGATACGGGGTGGTCGGGGCCGACGGTGGTAGTGGAGGAGGTACGGGTGCGATCAGGCCGAGAAAGATAGGCGGAAATCTCCGAGAGCGGGGCAATCACCCAACGCTCGAGAATTGTATCGAGATGCCCGCGGTCGAGTGCCCAACGGTAGAGCCATAACTGGAGTCTTTCTGGCAGCATTTCCTCGACTTGTGTGCCAGTTGCGGCGAGTTGTCCTCCAACGGCGGAGTGCATCTGGTGATAATCGTGAAGCATGGATGGCGCGCGCAAGTACTGCATGGTCCGAACCGTTGCATTTCCCAGGATGTGCGCAACCGCGAGCCATCGCCATCCGAGCCCGATTTCTATAAAGATGATCCCCACTTGCGTCAACGTGGCATAGGCGAGCGATGTTTTGGCGTCGGCGCTGGCACGACCAACGATCGTTCCATGGATTGCAGTAGTTGCCCCGATCAGGATTACCAGGGTCGAGGCGAACCTGGAGTGGGCCAGCAAGGGTTGCGCACGAAGCAAGAGGTAGGCTCCGGCGTGGATCGAGATCGCTCCATAAAAGATGGCGCTTGAGGGAGTGGGTCCTTCCATGGCGCGTGGAAGCCATCCCGAAAAGGGCACCTGGGCAGCTTTCCCGGATGCGGCGAGTAACAGGAGAAGACAAACGATCACTGCCCGCGTGCCGGACAAGGCGGGAAAGCCGCCAGCGAACGATGCCGTTCCAGCCCAGTGGTGCATCGCGAAGATGCCCACGAGCAATCCAATGTCACACGCGCGATATATGCCGAACACATAGAGGCCGTTTTCGACCGGAGCGCGCCTTTGGTGGAAAAAACCGATCAACAACACCGATGTGATGCCAACGATTTCCCATCCCGCGGCCAATAGGTCGAATGAGCCCGCGGCGAACGCCAGTAGAGATCCGAAGGCGAACAGGTGCAGTAAGAGGAAAAATCGCAGAAACCCGGACTCGCGATGAAGATAAGTAGCCGAGAACTGGCCGATGAGCCCCGACAAGACTATCGTCAGCGCCAGGAAAGGAGTTGACAGACGGTCCACCATTAACACCAATGGAAAATGGTAGGTACCGACGGCAAACCAGTTGCCGAGGCTGACAGTCACATTCGATGCGGAAGCGACTTTCCAAATAAGAAATGCAATTGCACACGTACCGGTGGCGAACGTCAGGCCCGTGATCCAGGACAGGAGGCGTTCGGTTGGAGCCCAGTCCAGCAACCATAGCAGTGCAAACACAGCAAAGACGACGCCGGGGGCCACCACGACGAAAACTAGAATGTCTTGAAAAGCATTCACCGCAGGCGCTCTCCTGTCGCCGTTCGAGGCGTCTGAATCCAGGCCATGGGAAGATGCTGAAGCTTGCCTGCGTACCATTCGTGGGATGAAAGCGCTACCGGGAGGCGTTCCAGGGCTTCGTGGAACTCTCTAAACCCGCCATGCCGTCTCACGTGGACGCGCGCCGAAGCGGGGTCGATCGTTGCCAGGCGAATCCAGCGATTTTCGACCAGTTGCTCTAACGCCGGGCTAGCGCCGATTACTTTCTCCAGTCTGTCCGGAGTGGTCTCGACAACAAAAAGAATCCGGACAGGCTCGTGAATTTCCACCATCTGCCAGGGTAATCCAGTACGCAGGTCGCTGGCGTGTCCATCCATGACTCCCATTAAGCTGGTGACGTTGTGCGGCAGTTTCGTGCCGCACCCGTAGCGGTCGTTATCGACGAACGAAAAGTAGTATTCCAGGCTGATCCCGGCGCAGACCGGGATCGCGGCGGCAAGCAAAGCCGAAAGGCCTTCATCTCCGGGATCAAGATTGGCGTCATAGGAAACGAGAAACGCCCTCCGGTCAAGGAACACCCCCCGCGTCAGATTGCGCCGCCCGACGATGCAGACGGAATTTGTGCAATGCCCATACTCTGGACGCGGCTGGCCAAGGTGCTCGCTGCGTTCTTCCACGTGGCGAAGCGCGCCTTCGGCATCGGCATCGGCCGGGCATGATTCAAATCGCCGGGCGCGCTCAAGTGCGTTGTCGGTTCTCGCGCGGTCCAACGAGTTCCGAATGGACTCCAAATCCGGCTGATGGGTTGAAGGAACCGCATCCAGATCAAAAAGTTCGACGTCGTCGCTGCAGGTGTCGTGATAGCCGCCGATGAACCATGTATCCTGCGGAATATCGATTCCTTTTTCCCGCAATAGCTCGCGGACTTCCTCGCGGTTGGCCATTGCCGCAAAAAGCCGAGCGTTAGGTCCGCCGCGGCGCCCTCCACAGGCTCCGCAGTCATGAGCCGACTCGTGTGGATTGTTGAGACTCGACGAGCCGTGCCCCAGGATAACCACCAGACGCGCGAAACCGCGCATCAAACCCGCCGGACCGAGCACGCTCGCCACTCGTTCAGCCTTTTCTTTCGGAGTAAAACCCGTCAACATACCGGATACTGCATCTTGCGATTGCTTCGTGTTTCGCATCAAGGTGAGCTCGGTCCGCGGTTCAGGCAAGAATGCATCATTCAGCCAATCGCGCAAGCGCGCGTAACGTCGCGGCGCAAGAAGATGGCCGACGAGGGGCACCGCGGAAAGCAAACCAAGGGCTGAGGTCGAGAGCCAGCCTCGCAGCAGTGTCTTGGAAGAAACAAATGAATTGCGCATGACGAGTCCGAGAACCCGACGACGCCAGCGACGGCTTTCGAGCAGTGGGCTGTCTTCGGGTTTTGGCCGTTCGACGACGGCATGCTCGGGCTTGACCACCACGGGGCAGAGCGCTGCACTGTGGGGATCATCGATTCCCTTGTAATCTACGGCTACGCCGAAGTATCCGGCGGCACTGTACGTCTCTACCGACGGGTTGGCTTCTTCGAGAGCGCGCCGCATGGATTCTTCCCGCTCGTCGAGACAAAAGAACACTTGCGCGTGAGGTCTTTGCTGCTGGTCGAACAAGCCGCGATACTTCCTATGACTCGCCAAGCCTCTGAGGATCTCGCGTTCGTGCGCTCGTTCGTAAGCAAGATGGAGGATTCGCCGGCGCTCTAGCCCATTGAAGGTTTTGACTTCGGTCGAAAACGCCCCCCACTCGAATTCAGAAAGGCTCTCTATTTCCTCGGCCGAAAGTCTTAGCACCCGGGCTGCGTCGTAAACGCGGGCGGTGCGGCTCAGGCGTCTCCTCTCCTGGGTCTTGAGAGGAGGCTCCTCCGGAATCGGTTCCGCCGCCCCTCGGCGGGCTGCTACCCGCGACATCGTGAGTCGCACGGCCAGAAAGTCCATGAGAGAAAAAGGATGGATTCTGTGCGGTGCCAGAGTGGGATCTTCCTCAAGCTTACGCATCAGCCCAGCCCATCCGGGGAGCGCCAATAGTTCGGCCTCCATAATTTCGGGCCATTCAGCTTCGGTCACGGACGCACTGTCGAGATAATCGAGAACTGCGTCCGCTGCCGAAAAGGAAAGACGGTCTTGCCTGCGAAACTCTTGGTCCAGTCCGACTAAATACCTGGGGAGAATTCCTCCGCGCCCGCCGAGCAGCATCCGAACGCTCTCATAAAACCCCTTCTCGCGGTTCGGCATCGCCCAGTAGGCTGTGCCTTGATCCAAAAACACCGAGCAAAGCCGGATCAGCCAAGGGTGGATCACGTCGTCCACGGGACGATACGGGACTGTTTCTTCTTCGTGAGCTACGGTACGTGCGAAACAAGCGTCGAACAGTACGCGCAGAGCTGCGTGCCGAAAGTCTCTGGCCAGATCACCCTGTTCAGTGCGCCAGACGATGGTGGCTCCATCAAACTCCCTGACCCCCGGGGTAATCATGGCCCGACGCAGTGAGTTGCGGCTTAGTCCTGCGAAGATATTCGAATCGGGCTCGCGATCAAGAACGGCGTCGACGTCCACGAGCTGGATCCGCCCTCGTGCCAACTCGGCTCGATAACTTGCCTCGCTCATGTACGGTTCGGCCCCAAACAGTTGCGCCGCCTGCTTCACCGCTTCTTCAAATGGGAGATGTTCGAAGGCGTGCAGCGTGTTGTGATGAACGAAGACTCCAATCGGCCCCTGTTTAGGGAGCAGGTGCGCTCCGTGTTCGACTGCAGAGCGCAGTCGATCGAGACGCGATGGCTCAGCCGGAGTGCGCATGGACGCGTGCGGAGACGGTATTCTGATGCCTCCCTCGCGAATTCCGGCTGGTGGTGCGAGGATGAGAGCCCGGCCCTCAACAGTCTGGAGAGATGGAGAATCTCCTTTGTTGTGCTGAGAATCTTTCATAGCAGGTTACGGAACGATGTCGGCCGGAGAGGGTCAGGTATTCGGCCGAGTCAATCGAGCTTATGGGCCAACCTCCTTGGCTTTCTCCAGAGGAGGTTTCTCCAGCGGGTCGCCGGAGCGCATCAAGTCGAATACAGTTTGTTGGTCCTTTCGAATCCGGGTCACTAGCGAACTGCCGTTGTCATCGGGAGTGTGGATATCCTGAGCAACCGCCAGAGCGCGGCCGTAGAGCGCGTGGGCCACCACATAGTTCTTATTTTCGCGATGGCGATTCGCCAGAGTGCACAAGTTGTCTGTGATCGCGCGAAGCTGCCGGAGACGAGTTGGGTCAATACCGTTCGAACGGCTCATCAAAAGTGTCCTCTGAATGCCAAATAAATTGCGGTGAGAATCGCGAGAATTGACAGCGCCGTCCAAAGGAAGGTGAGAACCATTCGCGCGATTGCCCGGAAGCGCTTCGACTGTTCGCTCCCCTTGTCTGACATCTTGCCGAACGTTTGCCACGACATCTCTGCTCCCACTCTCCTGTTTCGGCTCGAGGCCCGAAGCCATGGACGGCTCAAGACGCCTGGTAAGCCGGCCGATCTGCATTGCCTCGGTGCGCAAAATAGGCGGAATGTCCGCACGAAGTTCGAGCCCAATCTCGTACTCCGCACAACTCTTCAGGGCCAGCGCGATCAATTCTGCAATGCGCCGGTCCGGCAAGAGCTTTCCGAGACGTCGCGCCTGTTTCGCGAGGACACTACAGAGCAGGAACGAATTCACCGCCAGGTCCTGCTCTACGCTCATCCTCGGTTGTACCTTCATCCCTGTCCTCTGGCTCTATCCACCATTTCGAGCAGCAGATCCCCATCGGCGGGAAGATCAACTCGTTGCTGCGCCTCCTCGAGTGTCAATCCCCGACTTATGAACAGCAGAATCCCCCGCAGTCTGTACATGTCGCGCGAAGAGTAAAAAACACGACCTGCCTTCGCGGTTCCGCGCACAATGTCTCTGCTCTCGAATTCGTCCAATTGCGTGTCCGAGATTCGTAGTGTGTCGAGTACGCGTTCTCGAGGAAAGTACTTCAAGCGATTTTCTCAGTCACCTCTGTTCGCTGGGCGCGGCCCATCCGCGAAACGGGCAGTAAGACTGCGATATGGAGATATCTACACATCCTTCAAAACAAAAAGCCCTACCCCCTCCTCGCGACAACCAATTGCGACAAGAGGTCCTTTACGTCAATCAGGTGATTGTTGAAGATCTTCTTGGCTACATCCAGCAACTCGAATAACTGCGGGTCGCGGACCGAGTAGTACACGCTCTGCCCGTCTTTTCTGGTGGCGAGAATATTGCGGTTCCGAAGAACGGCGAGCTGCTGGGAAAGATTGCTCTGCTCGACGTCCAGGCGGGAGCAGAGATCGTTGACACCCACTTCGCCTTTCCGCAATTCATCAAGGATTCGGATACGCAAAGGATGGGCGAGGGCCTTGAAGAACTCGGCCTTGAAGTGGCTGATTTCAGTCATTGAATATTCATATATTCTCATATTATGGAGACCAGGGCAAAGGGTCAGGTGCCGCGAAACGGCCAATCCAGCCCGAATGTGGAGGTACTTGGAGAGACACTGGACACTTTGCTCACCCTGACATGACCATGTTGACATACCCTTCTCCAAGGTCGTGTGGGGTTCGACATGCAGTTGCATCTGGCCGCGCCTCGAGCGATCCGCCAAGTAGTTCGATTGTGTCGTGAAGATACAAAATGTCCCTCGCACGAGAGTGCCGGTCGCGCCTTTCGTGGATTAACAGTTTCTGCGCCATGAAACGACGCGGGGTGCGCTATGCGTACCTGCTTAGGTTTTTCAAACGGAAAACCATTCGCTCGGGACAACTCGACGGTCAATGGTGAATCCAGCAGCAATTCCAGGTAGCGGAGTCTTTGCGAGGTAATCCCACCCACCTGTGCGATGCGACGATGGCTAAGGGACGGGCGTGAGGAACCTTTCGAGCGTAAGCTTCAGCCTGGAGGATGGCTTCGGCAAGCAACGGGACAACTCGATCACGACGGGATTCGGCAGCTCGTTTCAGTTCTACGATGTATTGAAAATCGCCGTTTTTGATCGCGAGATCTGCTTCACCGGGATGGCGCGGCTGCCCTCGAACCTCCCAGCCGGAGCCATGAAGGAGAGCGACGAACTGGCTCTCATATTCTTGTTCGGCTTTGCGTCGCTTCGCCATAAAGTCATGGCCATGGTAATAGTCATGGCCAAGACAATCCCGCGATGCCGAGCTATATGCCAACAATACAATATGTTACAGACAGCCTGCTCTAAGCCGCGCATGGCGCAGCGCGGCACTCCAATTCGCACGATACCGTTTAGAGTATTTTCTTCTTGGACCTAGCGGAGACCTCGGGCTTCCTGCCCGGACCAGCCGCCGGACGAGGCCTTCGGATCACCCTCACCTTGCCGCTCTTTCCTCCGCCGCAGAAGAACTGGTCGGAGCCGTCGGATTCGAGCCCTGAAACGTTGACGCCCGGCGGCATCTCGAGGCTCTCAAGAATCTTGCCCGTTTGAGGATCAATTCGCCTCAAATCACTCTCGTCGCCTTCCCAGGTGGCATGCCATAACTCTCCTTCGACCCAAGTGACCCCGGTGACGAAGCGATTGGACTCGATGGAGCGGAGAATCGCGCCTGTCTCAGGGTCGATTTGATGGATCTTGCGATTCCGATACTGCCCGACCCACAACGTACCTTCGGCCCACGCGAGCCCAGAGTCGCCGCCACCGCCGGGCGCTGGGATGGTAGCGAGCACACGGCCGGTCTTTGGATCGATCTTATGGATGCGATCCTCAGCAATCTGAAAAAAGTGTTTCCCGTCGAATGCAGTTCCTGCGTGCGCTGCGACATCGATTGAGCGCTGCATCTCTCCACTCGACGGATCGAAAGCGTTCAGCTTGTCACCCGAAGCAAACCAGACGTGCTGCCCGTCATAGGTAACCCCATGCACTCGGTCGGCACCTGGAAACGGGCCGTACTCACGAACGATTTCCGCGTTTGATCGACTCATGCCTCCATCCTATTCAACCGGCAGTCGAGTGGGGAGTAACAAAATCGTCGTGAATCCCGGCACGGGCGGGGTTATCCAGCGACGAGCGCGCGCTCGGCCAAACGACTGCACTTTGCCTTCCGCCGCAAGCGAGTCGAGTGCACGCTGGACCGTGCGCTGGCTCGCTCCAAGCGCAAGTGCAAGGGCCGAGCTCGACCACGACTCACCGTCCGTGAGAAACGCCAGCACATTGCCATGTTCCTCTTCGACAGGCCGGGCCAGCACGACGACTTCGCATCCACGTTGCGGAACGAGTGCAAAACCCCGTTTCGTCGCGCTCACGCCGGTCACTTTTCGAAGCATTCTTCGAAGCCGCCCAGTCTCGACTCGCAACCGCGCACGGTGCGATTCGTCGACGAACCTTGCTCCGAATGCCCGGGCCAAAAGTACGTCTCTCGGCACGTCTTCGGGCCACGCTTCGGCGAGCGTGCGTACCAGGGCGAACAACACCGGGCGTCTTGCGAGTGAGACGACATTGCTCGCATGACGCACGAGATTTCGGCACGCATCCACGACTATGGCCTTCGATGCCAACAGCGTTTCGACATCTTCGAGCATCAACAGGCGCTCTCCGGCCCGCGCAATCAAGCGCGCTGCAGGCGTGCTCAGGATGCGGGACGCGTTTTCCACCTCCGCCATTAACGCGGGGATACCAGCCTGGTGCGAGGCGCGTTCTGCCCGACCCAGCGCCGCGCGCGCTTCTTTCGTCCGCAAGCGCCGCATGGCGATTCCCGCAACCACCAGTTCGTGGAAAGTCCTCGATGCGGGCGGGAAAATACTGGGATCGAGGTCAGCGAGAATACGCTCCGCTTCGTCAAGCTGCCCAATAAGAAGAAGCCGCCGGACTTCAAGATAACGAGCAAACCCGGCGTTCAAACGGTCGCCGTGCGCTTCGAGTGTCAAGCGTGCAGCGTCGAGCATCTTCGGAGGCCAGCCCAGATCACGCGAGGCGAGAGCGATGTCGGCCTCAGCTACCATGCATCTTGCGCGTGACACCGCTTCTTTTGGACCGAATGCACGCGCGGCTCGTCGCAGGAGTTCCTTCGCCCGTGCAAAATCCCCCAGTTGCGCCATGGCGATACCGCGTAGCGCGAGCGCCGGGGCATCGTCGCGCAGCGCGACTTGCTGCAAGGCTCCGAGTGGATCGCCCACCGCGAGTGAGCGAGCCGCCGCTGTAATCAGAGAATCCATCCGAATCCCGACACACTTGTCACTCCCACCCCTTCGAGGCCTCGCGCTAAATATAGCGCATGGCCACGAGGTCAAATCGAAACGGACGATAAAAGACATTCGAGGCAGGAGAACAGTATGAACATTGAGAACAAAACAATCTTGATTACCGGCGCCAACCGCGGCATCGGACGGGCACTTGTGGATGAGGCTCTTAGACGGGGCGCCAAGAAGGTCTATGCCGGAACTCGCGGCGCATTCGAAATCACCGATCAACGAGTGGCACCCATCACCTTGGACGTGACCAACGCTTCGCAGGTCCAACAGGCCGTTGAACGGATCGATTCGCTCGATGTCCTTATCAATAATGCCGGTATCGCCATTTACGACGATCTGACCGATTTCGAGATCATCGAAAAGCATCTGGCGGTCAACTTCCTCGGCCTGCTCAGAGTAACGCAGGCTTTCTTGCCTGCGTTGAGGCGTTCCCGGGGAGCGATCATCAACAACCTGTCGATGGCGGGTCTAGCGGCGCTGCCGATCATTCCTTCCTATTCGATTTCGAAGGCGGCCGCGTTCAACCTCACCCAGTCACTCAGGGCCCTGTTGGCTGGCGAGGGCGTAAGTGTCCATGCCGTCGTACTCGGCCCCGTCGACACAGATATGAACCGCGGGTTCGACATACCGAAAGCCTCGCGCGAGTCGGCGGCGGCCGGGATCTTCGACGGTCTGGAAAGAGGCGAGGAAGAGATCTTCCCCGATCCTGCGTCCCTGTCCATTGCTGAGGGCTGGCGCAATGGCGCGGTCAAGGCGCTTGAACGTCAATTTTCGACATTTGTGCCCGCGAGCACAGCGAATGCTGCGTGACACGCTGGCGATCAACGGTATTCGGAACAAACGATGAAGGAGACAAGGAAAGGAAAAAGACAATGACCGCACACAAGACTGGTACACGCGAACAATGGCTGAAAGCGCGAGTTGAGCTGCTCAAGGCAGAGAAAGAGTTCACGCATCGCAGCGACGAGTTGGCCCGTCAGAGGCAGGAACTCCCGTGGGTTCCCATTAACAAGGGATATCGCTTCGATACCGATGAGGGAGGCGCCTCCCTGGCGGACCTCTTCCGTGGACGCTCGCAACTCCTCGTCTACCACTTCATGTTCGGGCCCGACTACACGGCGGGCTGTCCATCCTGCTCGATGATTGCCGACGGCTTCAACGGCTTCGCCATCCATCTGGCAAACCACGACGTCACACTCATGGCGGTGTCGCGGGCGCCGCTGGCGAAGTTGCAGGCCTACAAGCGGCGCATGGGCTGGACGTTTCACTGGGCGTCCTCGTTCGGCGGCGACTTCAACTTCGACTTCAGCGTCGGGTTCACCGAGGAGCAACAGGGCAAAGAAGGCATCGAATACAACTACCGGCGGGAGAAGGTGCTTCAGCCGGGCCCAAAAGAACGCCTGGACTTCTCCAAGCTATTGAAGAAGGAGGGTAGCCAAAAAGCGGAGAATCACGCATCAATGTGCGGAACCGACTTGCCTACATACTTGCGCGAGAGGCCCGGCGTAAGCGCATTCGCGCTCGAAGATGGCGTTGTGTACCACACCTATTCCACTTACGCGCGTGGCCTCGACGGACTGTGGGGAATGTATCAGTGGCTCGACCGCGCTCCCAAGGGACGCAATGAGACGGGCCCCTGGTGGAAGCGTCATGACGAGTACGCGAAGTGACGGGGCCTCTAGTTTTGGTATTAGAAATCAGAAATTCGGAGGGGACATATGTGCCCAGCATGCATCGAAAGCACAGTAGTAATGGTAGCCGCAGCAGGATCCACGGGAGGAATCCTCGCGGTCTGCATCGGCAGGTTCAGAAACTTTTTCAGGGCGACCGGCCTCGGTCTATTTCATAAGGCAAAGGAGAAATGAGATGACAAGCAAAGGAAAAATGAAGACACCTCCGATCGTGTCGCAGCAGGAGTGGCAGGCTGCGCACCAGCAAATGCTAGTCAAGGAGAAGGCTTTCACTCATTCCCGCGATGCGCTGGCCGCTGAGCGTCGACGGATGCCGTGGATGGCGGTGGAGAAGAAGTACGAGTTTGACGGGCCCAAAGGCAAGCTAAGCCTGCTCGACCTGTTCGAGGGCCGCCGGCAATTGATCGTCTATCGCGCCTTCTTCGAGCCTGGGGTGTTCGGCTGGCCCGATCACGCCTGCCGCGGATGCTCTCTGGGCGCAGATCAGGTTTCGCACCTGGCTCATTTGAACGCGCGTGACACCACGCTTGCCTGGGCCTCACGCGCGCCGCAGGCGGACATTGCGCGTCTCAAGGCGCGGATGGGCTGGGAGATGCCCTGGTACACGATGACCGACAGCTTCGATAAGGACTTCGGCGTCGACGAATGGCACGGCCACAACGTGTTCTTCCGCGAGGGCGACAAGGTGTTCCGGACTTACTTCATCAACAACCGTGGTGACGAGGCGATGGGGACCGTGTGGAGCTACCTGGACATCACACCGCTCGGCCGTCAGGAAACGTGGGAGGACTCGCCCGAGGGCTACCCGCAGACCCCGCCGTACAAGTGGTGGAACTGGCACGACAACTACAACGCCGAGCCAACTCCTCACCCGAAGTGGGTCGATATCCTAACCGACCCTCAAGGAGCCGCGATCCGAAGGCGCGAGGAAGAGGCGAAAGCAAGTTAACGCATCCCGCAAGGTTCGCCGAAGCCCTGCGCGTACGACTTCAGGTTGATACAAAATGGGAATCGGATGCGAACAAGTCAGGAAGGCCTCGGAGACCCCGTGCCTGATTCCCCGCGGCACGGGTGGCTGAGGGGGTCTGCCGGGGCCTTGACCTGACGGTCCAACGTGACATCATGCGGCACTTAGTTTGCTTCGTGACGGAGCCAAAACCTTCGTTGGCAGCAGTATTCGAAACGCTAGGCCATGGGTTATGAGAAGAAGAGGCACGTAGGCAGCCAGGATAAAATAGCCGGCGCCTAACAAGCCTGGGTTATTTAGGAGTGATATGCGGCTTCCCAGATAAAAAGCGAAGAGCAGGTCCGCTGTTCCAAAGGTATTGAAAACCCACGACATCACACTCCCCGTGCCGGTTCCCAGCGTGGCCACGGCGAGCAAAGCCAGAACCGCGGTTATGAAATCACCGTAGGCTACTGGTCGAGCAAATGTGGCAGGTAATTCTGGAGACACAACTCCGGGCACCACAAATGCCAATCCGAGGAACCTGAACGCGTGCAGCAGTAGGATGGGCTTCAGATTCTCGGGGCTGGGGCGTTCACTTAGCGCTGGCCGTTTCCACTCGGACATTTCGTCAACATCAGAAGAGCCTCTCAATATCTCGATGCGAGCCCCTGGGTGACGCAGTTGTTGCGGCAGGGGGATGCGAAGGTCTTCAAGAAATATTCCCAGATGAAACTGCAGATGAAGCGCGAGGCTTTGGTAAAGTTGAACCGGATGGCGAACGAGCAGAACTCGGGTGAAAACCTCAGTTACGACACAGCGAGGGTGAATTGATGGGTTCTGACACAGTTCTGACACAGTTTGCTACCAAAACGCAGCAAAACGAAGGCTTCCGCAAGGGGCCGCGTAACAGCAAGTTCGTGGAAGTAGTTTAGAATCAGCAGAGCGATTTCAGTCGGGGCGTAGCGCAGCCTGGTAGCGCACCTGCCTTGGGCGCAGGGGGTCGTAGGTTCAAATCCTATCGCCCCGACCAAACAACTCCTTCTCCCGTCGAATCGCTATGCGATTGAAGTCATCGAACCGTTCCCCCTTTACTTCCTTGCGTTGATGACGTTTCTACCCCTGCCATCGTTGCCAGCACATCGAACATGCAGGCAAAGTCGTTGTTCGCCCAGCCCATGGCGCGAGCCGCGGTGAGAAACTCGTTGCTGACCGCAGTCGTCGGCAGCGGCACATCGAGCTGCCGCCCCAGTTCCAGCGCCAGCGCCATGTCTTTCTGCATCATGTTCACGTCGAACCACGCTTCTTCCGGCTGCTGCAGAACGAACGGTCCCCGGTACTGAATCATCGGCGAAGCAACTGCGCTGTGAGTCAGCACATCGACCGCAACCTCCCGCGCGATGCCGCTTTTCTCCGCCAACAGCACTCCTTCGGAAAACGCCAGCATCTGTACTGCCAGGCTCAGATTGGTGGCGATCTTCATGGCCAGCGCCAGGCCGTTGTCGCCGACGTA
>Ga0335072_10002323_pt1 | contig 29618 bp, 28 predicted proteins | sample Lox_Sample_21_FD_206725 | JGI IMG/M metagenome (GOLD analysis project Ga0335072, IMG submission 206725) | Soil microbial communities from Loxahatchee National Wildlife Refuge, Florida, United States - Lox_Sample_2.1 | ecosystem: Environmental > Terrestrial > Soil > Wetlands | place: USA... | reverse complement strand
TCCAACTTTCGCCATAGCGGCTGGTAGGTACGCAGTTGTTTGTTGACCCAGTGCCGCCAGCGGCCATCCGGATCTTCGGCGCGCTCCAGCTCGTTGACGGGTTCCTCCAAGGCGCTTTCCAGCTGGGGTCGCAACCCTAGTGCCCAGCCTTCTACGACGACCAGGTGGGGTGCCCGGGCGGTGCTGGGCCAGCGTGACGGCGGCATGCGCGTGTCGCGCCCCTTGTCGAAGCGGGGCCATGTCACGGGAAATTTTTCCGAGGCGTGCGGCAGGGCGACCAGCACCGACAGCAACAGTTCGATTTCGTGGGTGCCAGGCACGCCGCGGGTGCGCAGCAGCGGATGCACCTGATGGGCCAGCGCCTCGCGTTCGCTGCGCGAGTAATAAAAGTCGTCCAGCGAAAGCACTTCGGTCGGCCAATCGCGGTGCTCGGCTTGCGTTTTGATCACACGCGCCAAGGTACTCTTGCCGCTTCCTTGCAAACCCGAGAGTCCGAGCACATACGGCCGATGCGTCCGCGCGATGCGCCCGGCGTAATGATCCAGCAGGTGCCCGGCTAGGGCCTGATTCTGCGTGCTAGCATCATCCTTCATCGCGTCATCATGACGTGCGGTCGCCACGATTCAAGCCCCCAATGCTGAAACCAGAGATTCTTGACACTTTCAATACGCTGCTCGACCAGGCCATCGCCAGCGGTGACCCCGAGCCGACTGCCATGAACCTGTCCAGCGTCGATGCCGCGGGCCGTGTCAGCTCGCGCATCGTACTGCTGAAAGGGGCCGATCAGCGCGGGTTCCGCTTCTTCACCAACTACGAAAGCGACAAAGGCACGCAGGTGAATGCCCATGCGCAGGTTGCGCTGTGCTTCCACTGGAAGCGTCTGCGTGAAGGCGTGCAGGTGCGCGTGGAGGGATTGGCACGCAAAATGGCTGCCGAAGAATCCGATGCTTATTTCGCCACCCGCCCGCGTGGCAGCCAGATTGGCGCATGGGCATCGCTGCAGTCGCAAACGTTGCCGGCGCGGGAGACGTTCGAGCAACGCGTGGCGCACTACGAACAACAGTTTGCCGGTCGCGACGTGCCGCGCCCGCCGCACTGGGGCGGCTATGTGGTGGAACCGGACATGATCGAATTCTGGTACGGCGCCAATTTCCGGCTGCACGAGCGCGTGCGCTGGGATCGTCACGGTCAAACCTGGACCAGCAGACTGCTTTACCCTTGAGGAGCATGCGCCATGAGCCGAGCCACGCCCGCGGAACATGTTGCGCAAAACGGCTTTACCGTGCATACGCGCGGCCGCGGTTTCAGTGAGATTACCGACAAGGTGTTGGAACTTGTATCGGCCAGCGGCGTGCACACCGGCATGGTGAACGTATTCACGGCGCACACCAGCTGCTCGCTGCTGATCAGCGAAAATGCCGATCCGACGGTACGGGCCGATCTGGAGCGTTGGTTCACACGAGCGGTGCCGGACGGCGACGCCATCTTTCGGCACGATGCCGAAGGGCCCGACGATATGCCTTCTCATGTGCGAGCCATTCTCACCGGCGTAAGCCTGACCATTCCCGTGCACGGCGGCAAGCCGCATCTGGGTACGTGGCAAGGGATCTACCTATGGGAACACCGGGTGGATCCGCATCAGCGCAAGGTCATGGTCACGGTGTTCGGGCATTGAACTTTCCCTATCGCATGTCAAAGAACGATTCCTTTCCGCAACGCATCGTCTGCCTCACCGAAGAACCCACCGAGGTTCTGTACGCGCTTGGCGAAGAGCACCGCATTGTTGGCATCTCCGGGTTCACGGTGCGGCCGCCGCGAGCGCGCAAGGAAAAACCGAAAGTGTCCGCTTTCACCAGCGCGAAGGTTGGGGACATCCTCGCGCTTGAACCCGACTTGGTGATCGGTTTTTCGGATATCCAGGCCGATATCGCGCGCGAACTGATCCACGCGGGTATCGAAGTGTGGATCAGCAATCATCGGAGCGTGGACGGCATTCTTGCTTATATCCGTCGACTCGGCGCGATGGTGGGTGCGCACGAAAAGGCCGAGCGTTACGCACAGCGTGCCGAGGCACATCTTGCCCAAGTGCGCGCCGCTGCCGCTGCATGGCCGAAGCGGCCCAAAGTCTATTTCGAAGAATGGGACGAACCGATCATCACCGGTATTCGCTGGGTGGCCGAATTGATCGGTATCGCCGGCGGCGAGGATTTGTTCCCCGAGCTTGCGCGTGAATCGCTGGCCAAGCACCGCATTTTGGCCGACGGCAGCGAGGTGATAAGACGCGCGCCGGACATCATTCTCGGTTCCTGGTGCGGCAAGCGCTTTCGTCCCGAGCGGGTGGCGGAGCGGCCGGGATGGAAGGGGATTCCCGCCGTCCTGCGTGGCGACATGTACGAAATCAAATCGCCGATCATTCTGCAGCCAGGGCCGGCCGCGCTGTTCGACGGCTTGGATGCGATGCACGCGGTGATGGCCGATTGGGTTGCTCGTCAGCGTTGACGACAATGCGGGTTCGGCTGGCACGGCATTGCCACGCGCATCTTACGCAGCATCCGGCGAGAAATGCGCGGCCAGCAGGAGCGAGCGCCTTTGCGTGCGCGCTACCCCATCCGGGCCAGTTCGTTGCCGAAATCGAGCAAGGGCGCGACCAACAACATGCGCGCCAGCAACAACACGATCACCACGACCGTGGGCGAAAAATCGATATTTCCCACGACCAGCTTTCCGCGCAAGGGACGCAGCACCGGTTGCACGATCGTGCCGGCCAGACGGATCAAGGGGTGATAGGGATCGGCGGAAAACATGCTGAGCAGCGACCAGCCGAAGATCACCACGATATAGAACAGCAGCACGAAGTCGATGACATCGGCGACCGAAAGCACCAGCACGCCCGCCCACGACGGATCGAAACCGGCGAGCGCATAAATCAGCACGCGCTCGAGCATCAAGGTAAACCACAGCAACAGCAGCGCGGCGAAATTGAAACGCCGCCAGTTCGGCAACACGCGGCGAATGGGGGCCAGCACCGGATTGGTATAGCGATAGACGAACTGGCTAAGGGGATTTTGAAAGTCGGCGCGATTGGCTTCGGCCAGCAAGCGAAACAGAAACAGCGTAGCGATCGCGCCGAACACGACCTGGATCACAAGTGCCAACGCGTTGAACAGGTATGACATCGATTATTCCTTATCCAGGGCAGCGGCAAGCTCAGCGCCGCGCCGGGTGGCGGCGGCGAGCGCGCGGGCGACGACACGCGGGAACTGGTCGGCGGCAAAGCTTTCCAGCGCAGCCTGCGTGGTGCCGTTGGGTGACGTGACGCGTTGGCGCAGCGTCGAGGGCGCCTCGTTGCTTTCCACCAGCATGCGGCCTGCGCCCAGGCAGGTGTGCGTCGCGAGAATGCGCGCCGCCTCGCGCGGCATGCCTTGCGCCACGGCGGCGTCTTCCATCGCTTCCACGAGCGCGAAGAAATAGGCAGGGCCCGAACCGGAGAGCGCGGTGACGGTATCCATCAACGCTTCGTCATGAATCCAGCGCGTGGTGCCGACCGCGTCCAGCATATGTTGCGCCTGTTCGCGCTGTTGGGGCGTCACCCGCAGGTTGGCGCAAAGGCCGGTGGCGCCCGCGCCGATCAGCGCCGGCGTATTGGGCATGCACCGGACGATCGGCAGCAGATTGCCGAACCACCGTTCCAGTTGGTCGATGCGCACGCCGGCGGCTATAGAGATCAGCAGCGGCCGGTTGCGTTGCAGCGTATCGCGAAGTTCGGCGTGGATGGCCGGCATCACCTGCGGTTTCACCGCAAGCACCAGTACATCGGCATCCGCCACCGCTTGGCGGTTGTCGGCGAACGTGACGACGCCGAAATCGCGGCCCAGGCTTTCGCGCGATGACGCTTGCGGTTCGGCGACGCGCAGGTTGGCGGCAGGCACGCCGGTGTTGATCAGGCCGCCAATCAGGCTTCGCGCCATGTTGCCGCCACCGATGAATGCGATACGTGTCATTGCTGTGGGCTATTCCAGGGTCATGCGGGGTTTATACCTTACCGGACCTCGGGGAACGGGCAACAGGGAGTGGCTGGTGCAAGGCGATCGATGGCTTTGTTCCTTGGATGCTTATCCGGGAAACGTGAAGGAGCGGTGCCCGACAACCGGCGACGATCGCGGTCTTTCCCGTTCCCTGTCCCCATTGCCGGCTTTTATGTGCGTACGCCCGCATTTAGGTAAGAGCAAGACTGGCTGGCCGCCCCGTGTCGCGAGTAGTATCGGTGTGGCTGCACGGGATCGGGGGAATGGCGGGCTAACAGGCTACGCCGGAACGTCTATCCGGATGACCCACCGTCGTCCTGGTTGTGGCATGCACCTCCATATAGACGATCGGTTGAGGGGAAACATCCGATGGACATCGCCGAACTGCTTGCCTTCTCGGTGAAGAACAAGGCGTCCGACTTGCACCTGTCGGCGGGCCTGCCGCCGATGATCCGCGTGGACGGCGACGTGCGCCGCATCAACATTCCGGCGCTGGATCACAAGGCGGTGCATTCGCTGATCTACGACATCATGTCGGACAAGCAGCGCCGCGACTATGAAGAATTCTTCGAGACCGACTTCTCCTTCGAGATTCCCGGTCTGGCGCGCTTCCGCGTCAACGCGTTCAACCAGAACCGCGGCGCGGGTGCGGTATTCCGTACCATTCCTTCCGAGGTGCTGACGCTGGACGACTTGGGGTGTCCCAAGATCTTCCGCGAGCTGATCGAGCAGCCGCAGGGTTTGATCCTGGTCACCGGGCCGACGGGTTCGGGCAAGTCGACCACGCTGGCGGCGATGGTCGATCACATCAACAAAAACGAATACGGTCACATCCTCACCATCGAGGATCCGATCGAATTCGTGCACACCTCGCAAAAGTGCCTGGTCAACCAGCGCGAAGTGCACCGCGATACGCACGGCTTCAACGAGGCGCTTCGTTCGGCGCTGCGCGAAGACCCGGACTTCATCCTCGTGGGCGAGTTGCGCGACCTGGAAACCATCCGCCTGGCGCTTACCGCCGCGGAAACCGGACACTTGGTGTTCGGGACGCTGCACACCAGTTCGGCGGCCAAAACCATCGACCGCATCATCGACGTGTTCCCGGCGGGCGAAAAGCCGATGGTGCGTTCGATGCTGTCCGAATCGCTGCGCGCGGTGATTTCGCAGTCGCTGCTCAAGAAGGTGGGCGGCGGCCGCATGGCGGCGCACGAGATCATGGTGGGCATTCCCGCCATCCGCAACCTGATCCGCGAGGACAAGGTCGCGCAAATGTATTCATCGATCCAGACCGGCCAGCAGTACGGCATGCAGACCCTGGATCAAAACCTGCTCGATCTGGTGAAGCGCGGATTGATCGCGCGGCAGCAGGCGATCGGTTATGCAAAAAACAAGGAAGTGTTCAAGTAACACGGAAAAGGGGTTGAGGAAGGGGTGTCGGAGCGAGGCAGGGTTTGTTCGCTTTTACCCCTTTTCCGTTCCCAGCAGTTCCCTCGGGAGCACGTCATGAGCAGCGAATTCGACTTCACCTCGTTCCTGAAATTGATGGTCCACAAGAAGGCGTCGGACCTGTTCATCACCGCCGGCGTAGCGCCGTCGATGAAAGTGCAGGGGCGCATCGTGCCGATCACGCAAAGCCCGTTGTCGGCGCAACAATCGCGCGACATGGTGATCAACGTGATGACGCCCTCGCAGCGCGAGGAGTTCGAAAAAACGCACGAATGCCAGTTCGCGATCTCCGCGCAGGGCGTGGGCCGCTTCCGCGTGTCGTGTTTCTACCAGCGCAACTGTGTGGGCATGGTGCTGCGCCGGATCGAGTCGAAGATCCCCACCATCGAAGAACTGAGCCTGCCGCCGGTCATCAAGCAATTGGCGATGACCAAGCGCGGCATCATCATTTTCGTGGGTGCGACCGGTACCGGTAAGTCCACCTCGCTGGCGGCCATGGTGGGCTATCGCAACGCCAATTCGACCGGCCATATCATTACCATCGAAGACCCGATCGAATACGTACACAAGCACGAAGGCTGCATCATCACGCAGCGCGAACTGGGCATCGATACCGATAGCTGGGAAAACGCGCTGAAGAACACGCTGCGTCAGGCGCCGGACGTGATTCTGATCGGCGAAGTGCGTACGCGCGAAACGATGGAATATGCCATCAACTTCGCCGAAACCGGTCACTTGTGCTTGTGCACGTTGCACGCCAACAACGCGAACCAGGCGATCGACCGCATCCTGCACTTCTTCCCGGAAGATCGCCGCCAGCAGTTGTTCATGGATTTGTCCTTGAACCTCAAAGGCATCGTGGCGCAGCAGCTCATTCCCACGCCCGACGGCAAGGCGCGTCGCGTCGCGATGGAGGTAATGCTGGGTACACCGCTGGTGCAGGACTACATCCGTCAGGGCGAGATCCACAAGCTCAAGGAAGTGATGAAGGAATCCACCAACCTCGGCATGTTGACCTTCGACCAGAGTCTGGTGCAGCTTTATCAGGCCGGCGAAATCAGCTACGAAGACGCGCTGCGGCATGCCGACAGCGCCAACGAGGTGCGTCTGCGCATCAAGCTGTCGCAGGGCGGCGATGCGCATACCTTGTCGCAAGGCCTGGAAGGTGTGGAGTTGGAAGAGGATCGCTCCAACCAGAACGGTCTTGGTGGCGGATTCCTGCGACGCTGATGGTCGAGGCTTTCGCAACAAAAAAGGAGCCCCGAGGCTCCTTTTTTGTTGCTTGGATGACGTCGGTTACTTCAGCTCGGTATGCGTGGTGATCACCAGGCCCTGGTCTTCCATGCGAACGCGCGAACCGATCGCTTTGATATGCGCCGCTTCGGACTCCATGGCCGCAAACTGCGCCTTCGTGCTGGCGACGGCCGCCGCGGCGTTCTTTTGATCGTCCTGCGGGGCGCCGCCGTTGGGGTCCATCGTGGCGCTCATCGTTGCGGCGCTTTCGGCGCGTTGTTCCAGCATGTGAATCCAGTTGCCGTACATGTCGCCGTCCAGATGCAAACGCATCAGCTCGCCGGCCTCGCCACCGGGCTGGGTCATGACATTGGCAAGCTTGCTGTCTTCGTCCGGACCCACGGCGACGCCGATGGACTTGGCGCCCATTGCCGCCCATCCCGATTCACCCAATGCATTGGTGAGCTGAGCGGGCAGGGGGGTGGGTTTGCCATCGCTGGTGAGCTTCAAGCCGTTGAGCAGCGGGCTGGTGACTTGCGCCATCGCCAGCAGACCAGCCGGGTTGTTGGTGCCGATGATCACGCGGCCGGACACCTTCGGCATGCCGCCGTTGGGGTTGGCGGCGTAGCTGTCGACGGCGATGTGCAGGCCGAGTAGGTCGCCGATCGGCGGCACGGCGGCCTTCTGCATGCTGTCGCCGAGATTGCTGAAGGTCTCGTTGAGGTTTTCCAGCATAGGGCAACTGAACGGCTTGGCCGCGACGGCATCCGCTTGGGCACCCCAGAATGCGCGCAGCTGAGGTATCGGCAGCGCCACGCTCATCTCGAACGGCGCGGTGTGATCGCTGCCGAGTCCGGGCAGGTCGACTTTGAGGCCGCTGAACGCGCTAACGATGTCGCTGGCCAGCGACACGTCGAAGCGCATGTCGCGGTGCTTTTCGTCCAGCGTGGTGTAACCCACGCTCATGGTCGGTATGCGTGCGGCGATGCGGGCGGCTTCGGTTTGGCAGCTTGCCGGAACTTGCAGCAGATTCGCGACCGGTTCGCCGGTCTTGGCCGATTCGCTTTCGGCGTGCGTTTTCATCAGCGCTTGCGCGAGCGGATCTTGGCCGCCGATCGCGAGGGGCAGAAGACGGGTGAAGTCGATTTCGCCCACCGCCCATTTCGCGTAATCCTTGGATTTGGCCAGATCGCTCAGGCGATCGGTGTCCTGCAAACTCTTGCTCGGACGATCCAGACCCAGCGCCTGGCGCAGCAAAGGCTGCGAAGCGTCCTCCGGCAACACCGCCAGCACGGCCTGTTTGCCGACCACGGCGATGACGAATTGCAGATGCGAGGCCGGCGCCACGTAGCGCTGGTAGTTCTGGGTGCCGATCGTCACGGCATCGAACTTCTTGCCGTAATCGTTCTGCAGTTTCGTCACAAAGCCGTTGAACGCGTTCGCGTCCGCCAATTGCATGCGCAGCACCGGCGACAGGCCCACGCCGTAGAGCGCCATGTAACCCTTGGGATCGACGCCGGTTTCCTGGAGCAATTGCTCGGAGGTTTTGCCATCGAACTCGCTGGCTACCGTGCGCAAGTATTTCGCCATATCCGGATCGTTGACCGCGATCTGGTCGGCTTGCGCTTTCATCTGCGCTACTTGAGCGGGCATTTCCGCATCGACCTGCGCCAGGATCGCCTGGCGGGTGTCGTTGTCCAGCACGTCGAGATTGGCCACCACATAAGGGGTATCCGCCGGCACGAAAGCCAGGGGGGCATCCTTGTCCTTGTGCGAGCAGGCGGCCAGCATCAAGCCGGATACCGCCAGCGCAAGCACGCGCTTGGTCATACGCATATTCATCCCCAAAAGGTGTCGTTTTACCGCGGCATTATGCCCGCTTTGTCGCGTTGCCGGGGTTGTTTGTGCGGCACATGTTCCCTCTTGGTTGAGGAAAGGGGTGCCATGCCGGATCAGCGCGCCAGCATTTCGTACAGCACGGCCATGCGTACGAACACGCCGTTGCCCACCTGCTCAAGGATGCGCGATTGAGGGCCGTCCGCAACTTCCGGCGCAATTTCGATGCCGCGGTTGATCGGCCCTGGATGCATGACCAGACATTTTGGCGCCGCCATGGCCAGGCGGCGGCTATCCAGCCCGTATTCACGGAAATAGGCTGCTTCGTCAGGCAGATCGATGCTTGCCATGCGCTCTTTTTGCAAGCGAAGCATGATCGCCACATCGGCGCCTTCCATCGCCTGGTCGAAGTTGTCATAAAACTTACAAGCGGGGAATTCCTGTTGATCGGGCATCAACACGGCCGGGCCGCATAGACGGATTTGCTTGGCGCCCAGTTTGGAAAAGGCGTGTACGTCCGAGCGGGCGACGCGCGAATGCTTCACGTCGCCGCAGATCACCACCGTGAGCTGGCTGAAATCCGGCCGGTGCTGGCGAACCGTCAGCGCATCGAGCAAGCCTTGCGTGGGATGCGCCCGATTGCCGTCGCCGGCGTTGATCACCGATACGCCACTCATCGCATGGCGCACGAGTTCGTCCGGCGTGCCGGACACTTTGTGGCGCACGATGATGGCGTCCAGATGCATCGCTTCCAGCGTGTGCAAGGTGTCGAACAGCTCCTCGCCTTTGGCGGTGGACGAAAAGCCGATATCGAAGTTGATGACGTCCGCACCGAGGCGCCGCGCCGCCAGTTCGAACGACGTGCGCGTGCGCGTGGACGGCTCGAAGAAAAGATTGAGAATCGTGCGCCCGTTGAGCAGATCCAGCTTGCGCGTACCGTGCGCGCAGGCGTCGCGCATGGTGATGGCGCGGTCGAGCAATCGCTCGATGCAATCGCGCGACAGGCTTTCCAGAGTGGTGAGATGGCGCAGGCGTTGGAACATGGCAGGAGTCTTTTGTGTGTTGTTGTTATGCGGCTTCGTGCAACCAGCGTTCGAGAATCACAGCGGCCGCTTCGGCATCCAATTGCGCGGCATCGCGGCGGCGTTTCAATCCCGCGGCACGCGCTTGCGCAAAGCGTTGTGCCGCTTCACGCGAGCTGTGGCGTTCGTCTATCAACGTTACGGGCGCGCCGTAGCGTTCACGCAGGCTTTCGGCGAAGCGGCGTGCGCGTTGGCTTGCGGGTTGTTCGTCGCCGTCTAGCGTAAGCGGCAAGCCCACCACGAAGCTGTTGGGCAGCCATTCGTTGCGTAAGGTATCGAGCGCAGCCCAGTCGGGCGCATCATCGCGCATGGCGATGGTGGCAATGGCGCGGGCGCTGGTGGTGACGCGATTGCCGACTGCGACGCCGATGAATTTGCTGCCGACGTCGAAGCCGAACACGCAGCTCATGCGTGGCCCGCGTAGCCGGGAAGTTGCAGTGGATCAATGCCGACCAGGCCGGCCGCCGCGCTCCAGCGTTCTTCCAGCGGGGTGTGGAAGATCACCCGCTCGCTCGCTTCGGCGGTGAGCCAGGTGTTGTCTTTAAGCTCCTGTTCGAGCTGGCCGGCGCCCCAGCCCGCGTACCCCAGTGCCATCAAAGCAAGGTGTGGGCCATCGCCGGCGGCCATCGCCACCAGGATGTCGCGCGACGTGGTGACCGACCAATCGCCATTGATGCGGTAGCTCGACTCCCAGTGGCCATGCTCGCGATGAAGCACGAAACCGCGCTCCTGCTGCACGGGACCGCCGATCAGTACCGGCGCGTCGGCCAGCTCCTGGTCGCTGCAGTTGAGCTTCATCTGCGCCAACACGTCGCCGAAGCGGTATTCGGAAAGCTGGTTGACCAGCAAGCCCACCGCGCCGTCCTCGTCGTGCTGGCAAACGAACGCCACGCCGCGCGAAAACGGAGGCTCGGTAAGACTCGGCATGGCGATCAGAAACTGACCGGCGAGGGACTGGGACGACTTGGCGTGCATGAGCGCATTGTAGGCCCGCTGGTGCGGCTGCGTCTGCACTGCGCCAGGCCAAATGAGGAAAGTAGCGATAGATCCAGAGGTTAATACATACCCCCAGAAAGTGCTGCCCGATCTTTAAGGTTTGGTCAGGGCAACAGTGAAGAGATCGCGATGTCTATGAACACTACCTCTACGCCTCACGTTCCGGCCGCACACTACGAACACGGTTACGCGGCGACAAACGGCGCCGCTCACGCGCCGAGCACAAGTCACCTGTTACCCGCGCAAGTCAATCGATCCGCAGGTTTTCCTTCTCGCGCGCCGGATGCTTCAACGCCTACCTATGAGCCACGCAGCCGGGATTTGTCCCGGTGCCAGGTGGATCGAAGCCGGTTGGACGGACTGCGGCCCGATCGTAACGGCGTGTACACGCACATCAACCGGGATGGAACGCAGGACCATTTCATCGATGTCGACGGGAGCGTCTATCGAGTGGGTCAATTCGATCCTCGTAGCTTGACCTGGCGCATCTTGGACCCGCAAACGGGAAAGGCGGTCCAGACGCTTGCGCGACCGGGCAATGCCGGCACCCGGTGGGTACTGCAAAGTGAGCTACCAGGGGAGGTGGGGTCGGGGCCGCGGGAAGGCGGCGCTGAAGGACACGGTGGTACCCGAGGAAGCGGTGGTGCTCAAGGAAGCGGAGGCGCTCAGGGAGGCGGTGGTGCTCAGGGGGGCGGTGGTGCTCAGGGAGGCGGCGGTGCTCAGGGAGGCGGCGGTGCTCAGGGAGGCGGCGGTGCTCAAGGAAGCGGCGGTGCTCAGGGAGGGCCTAGGTCTCAGCCGCCCGGCAATCGTGGATCATCCGGGCCGGAACCTGCCGGTTTCCGCGCACGCCTCATGCATGCCCTCGACAATGGGATACAAAGGGTTCGCGGCGCGTTGGACCAGATCGATAGAGGATGGTCGAGCGCAACGGCGCAGATCATGAGCAAACTTTTTGGTCCTGAGGCCGCGACGCCCGCAGGCAGGGCACGCATCAAGCAAGAGCTGCTTGCGACGTTGCAAGCATTGCTGAAGAGCAAAAACGAAGGAGGCGCGGATATCAGGATCGAGAATTTGGCGCAACCAAAGGCGGCCGCGGAGTATCGGCCGGATGGAATCATCGCCTTCGCTCCAAAGTCGGCCGGCGAATCAGACCAAGATCTTGCCGAGACAATGGTGCATGAGCATGCGCATGCTGGAGCGCACGCGAAGGATGGTTGGTATTTGGATAGGGGTGACAATCCGTTCCAGAATCTGCAGGGTCAGCTCTATCCGTTCACTTTTGACAATGCTGTAACCAATGCCGATACCTTGGCACGATCCGTTACAACGCTGGCCAACAATTAACGTGATTTGCAGGCGACGGAGGACAGGCTCATGGATGTTCTGATGCCGCCCTGTGGCTCACTGGGTCTTCAACACGTCTCCCGGCTGAAACTGCCAGGTGCGTGTGATGTACAGAATATCCACCTTTTCCTTGCTGTCCGGTGGCAACTGCGGAAACGGCGCGGATAGTTTTACGATCGCAATCGCCGCTTTGTCGATGACCTCGTAACCCGAACTTTGGGTGACGTCGATGCTGTAGACGCTGCCGTCACGATTCAGGCCCACGGTGAGAATCACATTGCCGTGGACATGCTGCTCGCGCGCCTGTTCGGGATAGTTCAAGTTGCCCACGCGCTCAATGCGGTTCACCCAGCCGTGCATGTAGGCGGCGTAGGCGTATTCCTTGGTGTTCGCCGAGATGAATTTCTTGTGTGGCCGCTTCGCGTAGGCCTGACTTCGTTTGCTCACTTCGGCGGCAAGCTGGGCGGCCTGTTGCTCGATGCGCGCTTCGCTGTCGCTGGCGGTGTCCGGGGTGTCTCGTGCGTCTTTGGCGGTGTCGCTGCGCACGGCGAAACTGGCCTGGCCGGATGTCGTGAGCATGCGTTCGTTGGTGGCCTGTTGCGGTGTCGGCGTGGCGGCCGCGACCGGTTGCGGCGCCGTGCCTTGGCTGGGCAGAGGCAGGAGCCCCGAGTACGGCTGCGCGGGGCGGCTGGCCTTATCGCTGTCTCCACCGCCTCGGTTGTTGGCTTGCCCCAGAAAGTCGGCCTTGTCGGGCGATTCGTTGTTGGCAACGTTTACCAGCGTGACATCGAGCGTCGGCAGGGCCGGGCGCGTGGCGACATAGCCGATGCCGATGCCGAACAGCAGCAAGCCGTGGACCAGCAGGGAAAAAATGAAGGTGGCCCCGATCTTGTTGTCGCCGGGGTGGCGGGCAACGGCATTCACGCTTAAGTGTTCTCGATCGCGTCGAAGAGCATTCCAGCGATATTAAGCCCGAACTGGTGGTCCAGTTCGCGCGCGCAGGTCGGCGATGTGACGTTGATCTCGGTCAGGTAGTCGCCGATCACGTCCAGACCCACAAAGCGCAGGCCGCGACGCCGCAGTTCGGGACCGATCTCGGCGGCGATCCAGCGATCGCGGTCGCTCAACGGAACCCCTTCGCCGCGCCCGCCTGCAGCGAGGTTGCCGCGGAACTCGTCGCCTTGCGGGATGCGTGCGAGGGCATAGGGTACCGGCTCGCCGTCGATCATCAGGATGCGTTTGTCGCCGGCGCTGATTTGCGGAATGTATTTCTGGGCCATGGCGAAGTGGCGTCCCTCGCCATGCGGGCCTCCGGCGATAAGCGTTTCCAGCATCGAGTTGAGGTTCTTGTCGCCCGATTGCACGCGAAAGATGCCTCGGCCGCCCATGCCGTCCAACGGCTTGAGCACCGCGTCACCGTGTTCGGCCACGAATCGGCGTAGCTCTGCGGGATCGCGCGCCACGAGGGTGGGCGCCATGCACTGCGGGAAGTGCATGGCGAAGATTTTCTCGTTGCAGTCGCGCAGCGCCCGCGGATCGTTGATGACCTGCACGCCCTCGCGCTGGGCGACGTCCATGACCAGGGTGTCGTAGAGGAATTGGGCGTCGACCGGGGGATCTTTGCGCATCAGTACGACATCCAACTCGCGCATATCCGTCCACCGCGCGTCGCCCAGGGTGAACCAGCCGGAGGGGTCGTCCTTGACAGTCAGCGGGCGCAGCCGGGCCCAGGGGGCTCCATCTCGCAGGGCCAGGTCGCCTTGTTCCATGTACAGGAGCCGGTGACCGCGGCGAGCCGCTTCCAGCAACAGGGCAAAAGTGGTGTCCTTGGCGATCTTGATACTGCTGATGGGGTCCATCAGCACGGCGACCGAACGGGGCATGGTTGTTCTGACGAGGGGGTGGGGCGTGCATGTTCGCCGAGGTTGTCCCCGCCTCACAAGGTAGGGGTGGTGGGGCGCTAGAGCCAAGCCCCTGTCTGCTCATGGCTGCCGGGCCGGGCGCTTCTTCACATTTGTTATCGCGATTTTCGCGTTAAGAGTTGTTGCTGTAACGTTTTTTCCTTGACGGAGGACTATGCTAGGCGGTAAACAGCAACGACGGAGCGCCCGGCGAAGATCGGGCACCAAAGAAGTGTTTACGCAGGATTTTTCATTCGCATCCAGGGCCGGCCGTTTCCGCGTGTTGGGTGTCGTACCTGAGCCTGGGGCAGGCAGCAGGGGGGTTAAGTGAACTTGAACATAGGTACGAACGGCCTGGCCGGTCTCAAAGTCATGGTTATCGATGACTCCAAGACCATCCGCCGTACGGCAGAAACCTTGCTGAAGAAAGAAGGATGCGAGGTGCTTACTGCTGTCGACGGTTTCGAGGCGTTGGCCAAGATCTCCGACCAAAAGCCGGCGATCATCTTCGTGGACATCATGATGCCGCGGCTGGACGGCTATCAAACGTGCGCGCTGATCAAGAACAATCCGCAGTTCCGTTCGACGCCGGTGATCATGCTGAGCTCGAAGGACGGCTTGTTCGACAAAGCGCGTGGTCGCATCGTCGGTGCCGAGCAATATCTCACCAAGCCATTCACGCGCGATGAATTGCTGGGTGCCATCCATCGACATGTCGCCAGCACGGTTTGATGCACGTGAAGTACAGCTCTAAAGGGGGAGCCGTGGCCAATATTCTCATCATCGACGATTCACCGACCGACGTGCGCGTGTTTACCATGCTGCTCGAGCGTGCCGGTCATCGCGTCGATGCGGTCAACAATGCAGAAGATGGCATCGAGCGGGTGCGAGCCACGCAGCCCGACCTTGTCATCATGGACGTCATCATGCCTGGCATGAACGGTTTTCAGGCCACGCGCACGTTAACGCGCGACCCTGCGACCGCGGGCGTTCCGATCGTGATCATCACCACCAAGTCGATGGAAACCGATCGTGTGTGGGGTATGCGTCAGGGCGCCAAGGCCTTCATCACCAAACCGGTGAACGAGAAGGAACTGCTGGCATGCATCGACGAGCTGCTGCCGAACGCGGCATGAGGTGGGCATGAACACACCGGTCGCCGCCCAGTCGCCTTTTGAGATACTGGCCCGCTATGAGCGGCTTTCGCTGGCGCATGCGTCCGGTACGCAGGAGCGCTTCGAAGCGCCGGGCTTGTGGCGCGGCATCGGTTACCGCGCGGGCAATCGCCTGTTCGTCAGCGGCATCGAAGAAATCAACGAACTGCTGGCCGTTCCGCCGCTAACCCCCGTGCCCGGCACTAAGCCGTGGTTGCTGGGCGTGGCCAATGTGCGCGGCAATCTGATGCCGGTCATCGATATGGCGCGTTTTCTGTTTAGCGAACGGACGCTGCATTCGGAGCGTGCGCGTCTGCTGGTGGTGCGTCAGGGTGGCGGCAACGTGGCGCTGCTGGTGGACGAAGTGTTCGGGCAGCGCACCGTGGACGCCGAACAGCGTCGCGTTGCCGAACAGGAAGACGATCCGCGTTTGACGCGCTTCGTCGACGATCGCGTGGATGTGGACGGACAGCGCCTGGCGCTGTTCAGCATGGGTAAGTTGGTGCGCGCACCTGATTTTCGTCAGGCGGCGGCATGATGGTGGCGGCCGTGCCAGTGCGGGTTATGGCCGGCGCAGGGGCGATGCTTCGAATTCTTGGCCTGCACGCGACGCGTGTGGGTGCGGTAGACGGATGAGGTGAGATCATGAGCACTACAGGGGGCGTCGGCAAGGAACGGGGATACACCATCCTTATCGTCTTGTTGGTGGCGTTTATCGGCTTTGCCGCGGTCGACTTCGTATTACTCAACTTCAAGAACAGCGAAGACCGCCAGGCGATTGCGTTGACCACGCAGATCCAGGTGCTGTCGCAGCAGACGGCCAAGTACGCGCTGGAAGCTTCCGGCGGTAACTCCGATTCGTTCGCGGAGCTGGAAAACGCGCGCGACACCATCGATTCGGCGGTGCAGCGCCTGGTCAGCGGCGACGTCAAGACCGGCATGAAACCTTATGCCGACAAGAACGTCACCAGTACCGGCCGCTCCGTCAGCAAGCTGGCCGATGCCTGGAAGCAGCTCGACGGCGACATCGGCAAGATCCTTTCCAACAAAGCGGTCGTGCTCGATTCGTCGCAGCGTGCCGACGATCTGTCCAAGCAATTGCCGCTGCTCAACTCCAACATGGAGCAGGTGGTCAACATTCTGCAGCAGCGCAAGGGCAGCACGGCGGACGAAATGCTCGGCGCTTCGCGCCAGATGTTGACGGGCGACCGCATCATCCGCCGCGTGCAGGAGGTGCTGCAGGGTGGCGAATCCGCGCAGGCGTCTGCCGACGGTCTGTCGCGCGACGCGCAAAACTACGGCGAAGTGTTGAAGGGCCTGCTGCAAGGCAACCAGAGCATGGGCGTGCAGCAGCTGGGCGACGCCAATGCGCGCAAGATCCTTTCGCAGATGCAGAGCGACTGGGACAAGCTGAGCGATCCGGTCGCCAAGCTGGTCGCGGCCGCCAACAACCTCGCCGAAGTGAAGAGCGCAGGCAACCAGGCCTCGCTGGACTCGCAGAACGTGCTGCTGCGCGCGAACGACCTCGCCGAGCAGATCGGCCAGCTGCCGGTGCGCCGTTTGTTCCCGAACATTTGGTGGGGCGTGATCGGCGCGGCCGGTGCTGCAGCGTTCGCCGTCTTGCTGGTTATCCAGTTGATCAGCGACCAGCGCCGCCGCTTCCGCGAGAGTACCGAGCTCAACCAGCGCAACCAGGAGGCGATTATGCGCCTGCTGGACGAAATGGGTTCGCTCGCCGAAGGCGACCTCACGGTAAAGACCACGGTGTCGGAAGACATCACGGGCGCAATCGCCGACTCGGTGAACTACGCTATCGACGAGTTGCGTACCCTGGTGACGACGATTAACGAAACCTCCGAACAGGTATCGTCCTCGGCGCAGGAAACGCAGACCACCGCCCGCCACCTGGCCGATGCGGCGCAGAACCAGGCGCATCGCATCAGCAACGCCACCACCGCGATCAACCAGATTGCGAGCTCGATGGACGATGTGTCCAAGAACTCCGCCGAATCGGCCGACGTGGCCGAGCGCTCGGTGCAAATCGCTTCGCGCGGCGCCGAGGTGGTGCGCGAAACGATTTCGGGCATGGACTCGATCCGCGACCAGATCCAGGAAACGTCCAAGCGTATTAAGCGACTGGGCGAGTCCTCGCAAGAAATCGGCTCCATCGTGGAACTGATTAACGACATTGCCGAGCAGACGAACATCCTCGCCTTGAACGCGGCGATCCAGGCGGCCTCCGCCGGTGAAGCGGGCCGCGGTTTCGCGGTGGTTGCGGACGAAGTGCAGCGACTCGCGGAACGCTCCGCGAGCGCCACGAAGCGAATCGAAACGCTGGTGCAGACAATTCAGTCCGACACCAACGAGGCGGTCAATTCGATGGAACAGACCACCGCCGAAGTGGTGGCCGGTGCGCGCAAGGCGGAAGACGCCGGTAGCGCACTGGGCGACATCGAGCGCGTATCGCACGATTTGTCCGCACTGATTCAAAACATTTCCGCCGCCGCGCGTCAGCAATCCATCGCGGCGACGGATATTTCGCAATCCATGAATGCAATTCAGGAAATCACGTCGCAAACGTCGCAGGGCGCAAGCCAAACGGCGGAATCGATCGGTTACCTGGCGCAGTTGGCAAGCGATTTGCGCCGTTCGGTGGCGCACTTCAAGTTGCCGGGTTGAGACAGGTTGGCACTGGACCATTACAAGAGGGCAACCTCGACGGTTGTGACGCGAAAGGACGCAGCCGCTGAGGGGGGCGCATGAGACTTCAAGACCACATCGATTTCACCACGCTGCAGTGGGTCAAGCCGGAGCTTGACGAGACGCTTGCGCTCGCGCGACAGGCGCTGGAGTCCTACGTGGACAATCCAGGCGACCGCGACGTCATGCGCAGCTGCGCCGACAACCTGCACCAGGTGCAGGGCACCTTGCGCATGGTCGAGCTGTACGGCGCGGCGATGGTCGCCGAAGAGATGGAAACACTCTCCATCTCCTTGCTCGAAGACCACGTACGCAATCGCGAGGATGCCTATGCCGCGCTGATGCGTGGCCTCATGCAGCTGCCGGACTATCTGGAACGCCTTTCCAGCGGACACCGCGACGTGCCGGTGGTGCTGCTGCCGTTGCTCAACGAACTGCGCGCCAGTCGCGAACAGGATGCGCTCAGCGAATCGGCGCTGTTCACCCCCAATCTCAACGCACAGCTTCCGCCGCACGCGCCGGTTGCCGCGGTCAGCAGCGATGCGCAGCATCGCAAGAACGAAATCGCCGAACTGCGGTTGCGATTCCAGCAACAATTGCTGGCGTGGTTCCGCGGCCAGGGCGGCACGCAGCAGCTTGCCGGCATGCGCAATACGCTCAACGCCATCGCCGCGCGTTGCGTCACCATTCCCGGTCGTCGTTTGTGGTGGATCGCCGCGGGCGTGCTGGAAGGCCTCGACCACGGCATGCTCAAGAACTATGCGACCGATGTGCGCCAATTGATTGGCCGCGTCGATCGCAGCATCCGCCAGTTGCTCGAGCAGGGCGAAGACAGCCTGCAAGGCGGCGACGCGGACGATCTTGCCTGCAAACTGCTTTACATCGTTGCGCAATCCAAACAGCGCAGCCCGCAGATGGCGCAGCTGGTACAGACCTACAGTCTCGACAGCCTGATGCCCGATGCGACCGAACTGGAGCACGCACGCGGCTCCATGGCCGGTCACAATCGCGCGTTGCTCGATTCGGTGGCGCGTGCGCTGAAAGACGATTTGTTGCGCGTGAAAGAAGCGCTGGATCTGTTCCTGCGCCAGAGCGATGCCGATCCGTCCCAGTTGGGTGCGCAGGCCGAAGTGCTCGAACGTGTCGGCGACACGCTTGGCATGCTCGCACTCAACGTGCCGCGCCGCGTGATCAACGAGCAGCGCCGGGTGCTGGAAGAAGTCGCCAACCGCATGCGCAGCCCCGACGAAGAATCGCTGCTCGATGTGGCCGGCGCGCTGCTTTATGTCGAAGCTTCGCTGGACGATCACATCGAAAGCCTGGGCGCGGAAAATGCGCCGGTCGACGAACATACCCCGACGATGCTGCCGCGCAGCGAAGCGCGGCACATTCTCGCCACGTTGATGAGCGAGGCCGTCGCCAACACCGGCAAGGTAAAGAACGGCATCGTCGCCTTCGTCGAGTCCGGTTGGCAGCACGAACAACTCGCCGGCATGCCCGAGTGCATGGACGAAGTCGCCGGCGCCATGCGCATGCTCTCTTCGCCGCGCTCCGCGCAGATCGCCGAAGGCGTCGGCCGGTTCATCGGCAACGAGCTGTGCATCGACAAACGCATTCCCAGCACCGCGCAGATGGATCAGCTCGCCGATGCGATCGCCGCGTTGGAGTATTACCTCGAAGCCGCTCGCGAACATCGCGGTGGACTCGAGCACGTGCTGGATGTTGCCGAACACAGCCTGGGCGGCCTGGGCTATTGGCCGCCTCCGCTTGCCAAGGCCGCGCCGGAGATCGTGCCGGAAGAACAGGCCCAAGCGCCTGCTCCCGCGCTCAATGAATCGGTCAGCGTGGCCAACGGCGAAGACGCCACCGCGCTGTTTGTCGGCGGCGCCGAATTGTCCGTGCCGGCGGCACACGATGTGACGGGCTTGCATCTGGTGGAGACCGAATCGCACGCGCACGCATTTGCCATCGAGGAAGCCGGCGAAGATCACGACTGGGTCGAGATCGAAGAGGAAATCGAAGAGCAGGTTTCCGGCATCGATCCGCTTGCCGCGACGGCGGGCTTTCAAACGAGCACCGACGGCATCGACGACGACATTCGCGAGATCTTCCTGGAAGAAATGCAGGAAGAGATCGCCAATCTGCGCCACGGTCAGCAGGCATGGATGGCCGATCCGACGCAACTGGTCGAACTCACGCCGGTTCGCCGCTCGTTCCACACATTGAAGGGTTCGGGTCGACTCGTTGGCGCCGCCGTGCTGGGCGAATTTGCCTGGCGCGTGGAGAACATGCTCAACCGCGTGCTGGATGGCACCATCCAGCCGCATGAAGGCGTGCAGGCGTTGATCGGCCATGCCATCGATGCATTGCCGCAGCTTCACGCCATGTTGCGAGACGGTACGCTGCCGACCGCACCGCTCAGCGCCGTCATGCAGGCTGCCGATCGGCTTGCCGCCGGCGAGCAGGCAAACGTGGAGCAGTTCGTTACTGCCAGCGGCGCTCAAACCATCCGTCACGTGGTACGCCGTCGCGTGCCACGCGCATCGGCGCAGACCATTCCGGTCGCGACGCATACTGATCACTCCGTCGCGGCTGCACAACCTGTGCCGGAACCCGTGCACCTCGCCGAGACGATCGAATCACCGGTGTTGCCGCCGGTCGATCCGGTATTGCTGGAAATTTTGCGCAGCGAAGTGGCCCAGTATCTGCAGACGATTCGCAACGCCGTGACCTTCGCTGAAGGCGAGCTGCCTGTCGAAGACGGTTTGCTGCGTGCCGTGCACACCTTGCACGGCGCCATCGCGATGGTCGACATTCCGCTGCTGATTCAGTTGTTGTCGCCGCTGGAAAGTCTGTTGAAGCGTCTGCGTGCAGCCGCTCAGCCGCTTTCGGTCGAAGGTGTGCGCCTGCTGCAACAAAGCGCGGACGTGGTCGACGAAGTGATGGCGCAATTCGACGTGCCACACCCGCAGCTGCCGGACGCATCCGCCCTCATCGCGCGCCTTACCGAATTGCGCGACCATCAGCCCGAACCGCAGATGGCGCATGTCGTGTTCGAACCGCGCGCCGAAGAACCGGCGTCGTTCGAGCCCGTCGAGGCACATGCTCCCGCACCGTCCGAGCTTGCGACAGAGGTCGTCGAAGCCCCGACGGAACCATCGGCTACCGACGATTACACCACCGAACTGCTGGATGCGCTGGCGGCGGAAGAACAGGGCGAGGACGCCCCTGTCGTGCAGCACCTTACGCACGAACCCAGCAGCGAAGACGAAGAGTTCGCCGCTCTGCTTGCCAGTCTGGAAGCGTTGGAGCCGGAGCCGCATACGGACGACGAATCGGCTGAGGCGTCGCCGGTCGAACATCTGTTGGATGTGGGCCACGCAGCGGCCAACGAGCCCATCGAGGAGCTGCACGAAGAGCAGGTCGAAGAACCGCTCGCTCGCGAAGAGGCCGCTGGCGAAGAAGCGCCTGCCGCACCCGAAATGGAAGAAATCACCGAGGCATCGGCGGCCGAGGCGTCCCACGTTGAAGAGCCCGTCGCCACAGAGGTCGTGCCGGAAGTCGCCGAATACGTCCCGGCTGGCGAGTTGATGAGTTTCAGCCACATCGATCCGGACTTGCTGGAAATTTTCAGCGAGGAAGCGCGCGAAATTCTCGACGACGCCGACGGCGTGCTTGCGCAATGGCATGCCGAGCCCACCGATGTCTCGCATATGGCGGGGCTGCTGCGCGCCTTGCACACGCTTAAGGGCGGTGCGCGTATCGCGGGCGTGACGCCGGTGGGCGATCTCAGCCACGCAATCGAAAGTTTGCTCGAACGTTCGCAGGGCATCGATCCTCAGCGCACCATTTCGCTTATCGGTACGCTCGAAGCGGCCTTCGACCAGATGCACGGCCTGGTTCAACGCGTCTCGCAAGGCAAGGCCATTGCCTATCCGCAGGCTATGATCGACCGCTTGCAAAGCGGTGAGCGAGCCGCGCAGAGGCCTGCCGCCGAAGCATTCGCTCCGGCACCGGCTGCCGCGCCCGCCATTGCGGTGGAATTGCCATCTCTGCTTCCTGCGGAAGACGAGCTGCAGCCGGAAGAAAACGCGCGCACCGCGCAGGAACAGATCCGCGTACGCGCCGATCTGCTCGACAACCTCGTGAACAACGCGGGCGAGGTGGCGATTTATCGCTCGCGCCTGGAGCAGCAGGTATCGGCCTATCGTTTCAACCTGGTCGAACTGGAACAGACGGTATCGCGTCTGCGCAGTCAGCTGCGCATGCTCGAAATCGAAACCGAAGCGCAGATCATCGCGCGCTTCCAGCGCGAACATCGCGATGCCGGCCTTGCGGTGTTCGATCCGTTGGAGCTGGACCGCTTCTCGCAACTGCAGCAGTACTCGCGTGCGCTGGCCGAGTCGGTATCGGACTTGGTGTCGATTCAGAGCATGCTGGACGAGCTCACCCGTCAGGCGGAAACGCTGCTGATCCAGCAGTCGCGCGTGAGTTCGGAACTGCAAGAAGGTTTGCTGCGCACCCGCATGCTGCCGTTCGACACCATGGTGCCGAACCTGCGTCGCACGTTGCGTCAGGCCGCGCAGGAAGAAGGCAAGAGCGCCCAGCTGTATGTGGAAGGTGCGCACGGCGAAATGGATCGCAACCTGCTCGATCGCATCAAGGCGCCGTTCGAGCACATGCTGCGCAACGCCGTCGCTCACGGTATCGAAAAGCCGAGCGATCGTCGCAAAGCCGGCAAGTCCGAAGAGGGCGCGGTACGCATTCGCGTCGCGCGCGAAGCGACCGAGGTGGTTGTGCGCGTCAGCGACGACGGTCGCGGCCTCGACCGCGAAGCCATCCGCAATCGCGCGATCGAACGCGGCCTGCTGCGTCAGGAGACGCGCCTGAGCGACGACCAGTTGCTGGCGCTGATCACGCAAACCGGTTTCTCCACCGCCAGCACCGTCACCCAGCTCGCCGGTCGCGGCGTAGGTATGGACGTGGTGGCCAACGAGATCAAGTCGCTCGGCGGCGCGCTCGCGATTGAATCGCGCCAGGGCGAAGGTACGACGTTCGTCCTGCGCCTGCCGTTCACCCTCGCGGTGACGCAGGCGATTTTGGTGCGTATCGGCGAATCGTCCTTCGCGATTCCGATGACCTCCGTGCAAGGCGTTGCGCGCATCAGCCCCGATGAGCTGGCCCAGCGCATGAGCGAAGAAAACCCGCGTTTCGATTACAACGGCGAAGACTACGGTATCTACGACCTGTCCGAGCTGCTGGGTCTTGCATCGGGCTACGCCGGCGACGAAGAACAACTGCCGTTGCTGTTGACGCGTTCGGGCGATCTGCGTGCCGCCATTCGCATCGACGCGGTGATCGGTTCGCGCGAAATCGTGGTGAAATCCGTCGGCCCGCAGGTGAGCTCGGTGCCGGGTATCCTCGGCGCCACCATCATGGGCGACGGCTCGGTGCTGGTGATTTTGGATCTGGCGCCGCTGGTGCGCCACGGTCTCGCCCGCCGCGAACAGCGCCTGGCGGAAGGTTACGATCACGCCACCATCGCGCCAGCGTTGGAAGAAGAGCGCGTGCATCCGCTGGTCATGGTGGTCGACGATTCGATCACCATGCGCAAAGTCACCGGCCGCGTGCTCGAACGCCACGAATACGAAGTGGAAACGGCGAAGGACGGCTTGGACGCATTGGAGAAGTTGCACGAACGCGTGCCGGATCTGATGCTGCTCGACATCGAAATGCCGCGTATGGACGGCTACGAGCTCGCCGAGCAAATGAAGGCCGATCCGCGTTGGCGCCATGTGCCGATCATCATGATCACCTCGCGTACCGGCGAAAAGCATCGTCAGCGCGCGTTCGACATCGGCGTGGACCGTTACCTGGGCAAACCTTACCAAGAGGCCGAGCTGCTTGCGCAGATCAGCGAAGTTTTGGAGCAGCGTGCGCAGGAGCCGGTGAATGAGTGAGAGGCTCATCGCCGTAGCGCTGCTCTTCGACGATGCTGAGCTGGGTAGTCATCTGCGCACCGCGCTCTCTGAGCACGGTGCCCGGATCGTGCACGAAGGCCCGGTAAGCAGTTTCAACGAAGCCAGTCTGCGTCAGGCTGGCCTCGACGTGCTGGTCGTCAATCTGGACGATGCCGTGGACGAGGCTGCGCTCGATCGCATCTACGATCTGGTCGGCAACGGCGACATCTCCGTCGTCTTCAACGACGCTCAGGCCAGCCGCGGCCTGGACGGATGGGACCGTGCGCGCTGGGCGCGTCATCTGGCGGCCAAAGCGCTCAACAGCGACAACATCGATCCGCCGCGCCCGGACAATGCCAGAGTGGTGGAAACGCCGGACGTACCGGTTGAAGCCGAACCGCACGCCGAACCGATCACGGCATCGGAGCCGGTGCAGGAACCGATCGTCGCCGATGCGGAACAGGAAGGTGCGGGAGATCAGCCCGCCGAAACGTCCGAGACGCTCGCGGCCGAACTCGAAGCGTTGCTCGCCTCGCAGGAAGCCACCGACAACGTGGAAAGCGAGTTTGGTACCGGCCTGACGTATCGTGCGGAAGACGAATTGGAGCCGCTGCACGACGGCCGCTTCGGGGAAGAAGAACATCTCGAGCCCGAATCAAGCGAAGAGGAATCCGCGGCACCCGTAGCGTCGGCGCCCGCGCAAGCGCCTGCGTTCGATATCAACTTGGATCATCTCTCGCTTGCTTCATGGGACGAGGACGTGACGCCTCCGGTGCTGGAAAAAGCCACGCTGGCACAGCAGACCCCGGGGCATGCAGCACCGGAATGGGGCTTTGTCGACGCAGACGACCTCGCCGCTTCCCAGGCGTCCACGGACAAGAAGCCGTTCGCCGTCGAAAAAGTCAGCGCCGCCGATTACCTGGCTCCCGATGCGGAGCATGCGGAAGGGACACCGTTGCCGATCGAACCCGGCATGTCCCTGGAATTGGTGTCAAGCAGGATTACGAGCCTTTCGAGACGCATCTGAACGAACTGGATACCGCCCTCGCGCGGCTGCTGGTATTGGGTGCGGCACGCGATAGCAACGCTTCGTTGGCGTCGTTTCTTGCAGCGCTCCCTAGCAATCTGAAACTGCCGATCTTGCTGACTCAACATCAAAGCCAGGGTGCGGCCGAGCAACTGGCGAGCGCGCTGACGGCGCATTGCACGTTGCCGGTCAAAGTCGCAACTTCGGGCATGCGCGCGCGCGGAGGCGAAGTCGTCGTCGTGCCGCGCGGCCAGCAAGTGCGCATTACGCGCGATGGACGCGTCGAACTCAACGCGGCCAATGACGATACGAACGAACAGTCGCCTTCGATCGATAGCAGTTTCACGATGGCGGCGAATGTGTTCGGTCGCAACGCATTGGCGATCGTCTTTGCTGGAGAAGCCACGGATGCCGTCGCCGGCGCCCAGGCCATCCACGATCGCGGTGGGCAAGTGTGGGTCGAATCGTCGTCCAACGATCACTATGCAGACATGGTCCACGGTGTGATGGCCGAACGCCTGGCTAGTTTTTCCGGCTCGCCGCAGGAGCTCGCGGTGCGCCTGATGGAGGATTTCCAATGAGCGAACAAGAGCTGCCCCGCGAAATCCGCTGTGTGCTGGTGCCGGTCGGCGATCTTCGTCTGCTGCTGCCGAACGCCACCGTAGCCGAAGTGATTACGCTCGCGACGCCCGAACCCGTCGCCGATGCCCCCGAATGGTTGCTTGGACGCATCGCCTGGCGCGGCTGGCGCGTGCCGTTGATTTCGTTCACGAAGCTGGCGGGTGCACAGGAAGGCGACGCGGAACTCAGCGTGCGTGTTGCGGTGCTCAAGGCGCTTGGCGACAACGCCGACCTGCCGTTCGTTGCGGTGCTGACGCAAGGCTTCCCGCGCCTGACGACACTCAATGCCGAACTCATCATTCCCACCCACGACGGCAAGCCGTTGCCGCGCGGCGTGAAAGCGCAGGTACTGGTGCGCGACGACATTGCCGTGATTCCCGATCTCGAAGGCATCGAAAACGAAGTCTTCCAATTGCTTCAGCAAGCGAGCTGACGGCGTTTGGGTTTTTCGCCCCCGGCCAACGTGTCGGGGCAACCGCTCAATCCACTAGACGTCGCCGTGCAACGCTTGCAACGCCGCGAGCGCCGCGAGTCCTGCCGTTTCCGTGCGCAGAATCCGCGGTCCTAGCCGCAATCCTTTAAAGCCACCCTCTCGCAGTGCGCCAACATCGCGATCGCCCAGACCGCCTTCGGGGCCGACGACTAATACACCGCCCGCTGGACCGAACGGTACCTCGCGCGCCCGCAGCGTTCCTTCCGGCAACAACGCCAGGCGCTGAGCGTCGTCGTTGGGCAAGCTATCCAGCCACGTTTGTAACGACTGTGCCGCCGTCACTTCCGGTACGTGTACGCGACCGCTTTGCTCGCACGCGCTGGCGGCTACCGCCCGCCAATGCGACAACCGTTTTTCGGCGCGCGATGCGTCCAGCTTTACTTCGGAGCGTTCCGTGAACAACGGTACGATGCGTGCAACGCCGAGTTCGGTGGCCTTTTGCACGATCAGATCCATTTTTTCCCCGCGCGCAACACCTTGCGCCAGCGTGAGCTTGAGCGGCGATTCGTTCGTAACTTCTTCGCGGCTATCGATGCGAAGTATCACGTCGCGTTTGCCGACGCTGATCAGCGTCGCGGCATAGTCGTAACCGTCGCCGTTGAACACGGTCAGCACATCGCCAGCGTTCATACGCAGCACGCGCACAACATGCTCAGCCGCCTGGGCGGGCAAGGGCAGTTCGGCGGCTTGCGCCAGCGGCTGGTCGATGTGGATACGGGTTGTGCGCATAAGCTTTCGATTCACAGCGGACTGTTCAGCATACCGCGGAGCGAGCTCACTATTCAGTCATCTGAACGGATTTTTCGCTGCTAGGGCTTGCGGTGAACCAAGCCTGGTATCAGCATGGTCTAACCTTTGAAGGCTCGCTATTTCCCCCACAGGGCGAGCAAGGAGGTTGCCATGTCCAGATTGATGTTCTCCGCTGTCGCGTTGACGGTCGGGTTGGCGACGGCTTTATCGGTGATTGCTCAATCCGCGCCCGTGCCCGATCAGCCGTCCAGCAATACCCCATCGCATACCACAACCGCGCCACGTTCGCCGATCAAACCGGGCGACCGCAATTGCATACGCGATACGGGCAGCTTGATTCCGGCGAAGAAGGGCGAGTGCTTGCCGGTTACGGGACGTTCTTACAATAAGTCCGATATCGACGCGACGGGTGAAACCCAGCTGGGGCCGGCGCTGAATAAGCTCGATCCCGCCATTACGGTGCGCGGAAACGGTTATTGATCGGAGTCGTTTTTGCCGAGGCCATTCCGGTTTTTGGCTGGAATGGCGCCGTGCTGCATCGGGCGGACTTAAGTGCTAACCGCGCGTGCGATGCCTTGGCTCGCCACCTCGACAAGATGATCGATGTCTTGTTCGCTCACCACATAAGGCGGCATGAAGTAGATGATGTTGCCAAGCGGACGCAGTAGCGCGCCGTTCTCCAGTCCGTGCAGATAAACGCGCAAGCCGCGTCGTTCTTCCGCGGGGAAGGGGCGCCGTGTGGCTTTGTCGGCAATCAATTCCACGGCGGCGATCATGCCTTGTTGCCGTACGTCGGCGATCTGCGGATGGTCCCGCAACGGTGCCAGTCGTCGAGCAAGATGCGCGGCCAGTACGCGGTTGCGTTCGAGTACCGGTTCATCGCGAAAGATCGCCAGGGTTTCCAGCGCGGCGCGGCAAGCTAGCGGATTGCCGGTATAGCTGTGCGAATGCAGAAACGCCTTGCCGGCGCTGTATTCGGCGTAGAAGGCTTCGTACACATGCTGTGTGGTCAGCACGACCGACAATGGCAAAGTGCCGCCCGTCAGTCCTTTGGAGAGGCACATGAAATCCGGTGCGATACGCGCTTGTTCGCACGCGAACATCGTGCCGGTGCGCCCGAAACCCACCGCGATTTCGTCGGCGATGAGGTGCACGTCGTAGCGATCGCACAACGCGCGCAGACCGCTGAGGTAACTGGGATGATACATGCGCATGCCGCCTGCGCATTGCACCAGCGGCTCGACGATCACCGCGCAGGTTTCGTGCGCATGGCGCTCGAGCAGCACGCGCATTTGCTCCAGGCGGCGCGCTGCGATGTGTTCGGCCGATTCACCCGGCTCACCTTCGTAGGTATCGGGCGATGGAGCAAGAATCGGCGTGAGCAACAAAGGTGCATAGGTCTTGCGATAGAGCGCCACATCGCTCACGGAGAGCGCGCCGAGCGTCTCGCCGTGATAGCTGCCGGTGAGCGCGATAAAGCGCGTCTTTTCGCCGTGGCCTTGATTGAGCCAATAATGAAAGCTCATCTTCAGCGCCACTTCGATCGCGGCCGAACCGTTGTCGGCAAAGAACACTTTCTCCAGGCCTTGCGGCGTGATCTCCACCAGCCGCTCGGCAAGCTCGATCGCCACCGGATGGGTGAACCCGGCAAAGATCACATGCTCCAGCGTTGTCGCCTGATCGGCCAGCGCCGCGGCGATGCGCGCATTGGCATGGCCGAACAGGTTGGTCCACCAAGAGCTGATGCCGTCCAGATAGCGACGCCCTTGCGCATCGATCAGCCAAGGGCCTTCGCCCCGGACGATCGGCACCATCGGCACGAGCTCGTGATCGTGCATTTGGGTGCAGGGGTGCCAGATATGGCGCAGGTCGCGCCGGGCGAGAGCGGTGTTGGCGTCGGGCTGATCGGTCATCCGGCTATGATCGGGGTAGTGGCCGTGCTGCTCAAGCATGGGCCGATCTTGGATTGGATATAGCGGTTAGATGAAGCGTTGGCTCGCGGTTCTCGTGGCGTGCGTGCTCGCCCTGGGCGTGCTGGTATGGTTCATGCCAGCGCGCTTGGCGTTGCCCTTGTTGCAATCGCAATGGCGCGCCGTGCGGTTCGAGCAGGTGAGTGGAACGCTCTGGCAGGGGCGTGCCGAACGGGTCTTGGTGGCGGGCGGGGCGAATCTTGACGGTCTCGCTTGGACGCTTTCACGGTGCGCCCTGTTCGGGGATGTTCGGCTCGACGCGGATGTGCGTCAGCCGCCGCTGCATGTGAACGGGCATATACGGCGCCTGTCCGCAACCCAGACAGAGCTCAGCGATGTCACCTTGCGAGCGAGTATAGCGATGCTAGGCACGCAGCCCTGGCTGCACGGACAGCCGCAGGGTCAGCTGGATTTGCACATCGCCAAGGCGCAACTGCAGAGCAACTGGCCGATGCAGATCGATGCGTCCGGGACCTGGTCTCAGGCATCAGTGCGTACAACCAAAGGAGAGATTCCGCTCGGGGCGATGTTGCTGGACGTACACGGCCAATCGGGCGAGCTCCAGGCTGTGCTCCATGATGACGGCAGCGGCCCGTTGCGGACGGCTGGACGGCTATCTTTCAGTCCCCTTGGTTGGGACTTGGCGATGAACCTCACGCCACGCCGCCGCGATCCTGCTTTGCTGAGCTGGTTGCGCAGTCTGGGCACGCCGGCAGCGGACGGGACGCTGCAACTCCGCTATCGTGGCGGTTTGGCACAATTGAACTCGGCGGCAAGGAAACCATGAACGATCAACGATGGGATGCGGCGCTACAAGCCGCGCGCGACGCAGCGGACGCGGCCGCCGACGTTATTCGTCATTACTGGCATCGCGGTGTGGACGTGGAGATCAAACCCGACGCAACGCCGGTAACGGTCGCCGATCGCGAAGCCGAGCAAGCCATCCGCGCGATTTTAGCCCCCGCCTTGCCGGGTGCCGCGATTTACGGCGAGGAGTTCGGGCTGGACGGCGATCGCGACGGTCTGCTGTGGTTGGTCGATCCACTGGATGGCACCAAGAGCTTCGTGCGACGCACGCCG
>Ga0335072_10002322_pt1 | contig 29620 bp, 31 predicted proteins | sample Lox_Sample_21_FD_206725 | JGI IMG/M metagenome (GOLD analysis project Ga0335072, IMG submission 206725) | Soil microbial communities from Loxahatchee National Wildlife Refuge, Florida, United States - Lox_Sample_2.1 | ecosystem: Environmental > Terrestrial > Soil > Wetlands | place: USA... | reverse complement strand
TACGGCTCTGGGACGCCGTGACGGGAGCGCCACTGCAGACACTCAAGGGCCATTGGACCAACGTCACATCAGTCGCCTTCTCACCGGACGGTAAGGTGGTCGTGTCAGGCTCGTTGGACAACACAGTACGGCTCTGGGACGCCCTGACGGGAGCGCCACTGCAGACGCTCAAGGGCCATTGGACCAGCGTTACATCAGTCGCCTTCTCACCGGACGGTAAGGTGGTCGTGTCAGGCTCGGATGAGACAGTACGGCTCTGGGACGTCGTGACGGGAGCGCCGCTGCAGACGCTCGAGGGCCATCCGAACTCGGTCGCATCAGTCGCCTTCTCACCAGACAAGGTAATGCATGCTCTATTTGTGCGAAATGATTGGGTAGTGGAAGAGCAGGTAAATATTCTCTGGCTTCCTCCTGACTATCGACCGACTTCCGTGGCTGTTTTGAACGGAATTGTCGTGTTAGGACACTCATCGGGGAATATTTCCTTTCTCAAATTTATGCAAGGGCCAAAGCTTATGTAATACGGAATAGTGTGTAGGTTATTAGTGAGGTTATAATACATTATTTCGGGGAGCGAGGACACACACCTTCACGCGGTGCCCCCTGTCAGTATCTCGCAGGTAGAGGGCCTACGAGAGAAGCTGAGATGTGTCCAACTATCTGCGAGCGATCACGACGCGTGGGGGTGGGAGGAACTGATGAAGAAGCGTACCTACAGAGTTCTGGATGGCAGTTATCAACCAACCATCAAAACAAATCGAGAGCGTATCCATAGGCAGCCGTGGTTTCTTCGTGAGGATTGCGATCCCTTACGGAGTCCTCAGAGGGGTTACGACGCGCCCTGGTAAAGCATCGTCGTCGTCGCCTCGAAAATACAGCCGGCCCCTGGATATAGTTCAGGGCGCTATAGCCTAGTAGGATCAAGAAAGAGCATCTACGCACGGATAGACTAGCTCTATGGAACGATACTGGCAGTACCTAGTGTCCACGAAGCCTATCAGCCCGACCGTAGGGCCAACATCGATAGCGCCACTCCTCCTCCCTCCCGTTAAACGAGCCGATAACTCGCTAACGACAAAGTTACTCTCGTGACGAGTAGCGAGCCCTTATGATGCGAACCTACAGAGTCCTGGATGGCGGGTAAGGGCGAGCTAGAGGGCCAGAAAGAGTACGCCTACAAGGGTTAAACCTGCACACTGCCTCCGGAAGGAGGTAAAAGAACAACTGGAAAAACTGGTTACGGACAGATCATCTCCCTGCGGAGGGCTAGTACACGCCTTAAATGTCTGCCGGCCTTCTCCGTCAGGCCTAGGGCAGCATTGAAAAGAGGCGAAACCTTACGAACGGATCCTATCCCAATCGCCTTTCTCAGGATTATCTAGTGGTTGGAAAAGATCAGAAACCGGGCGGCCAGCAGAATACAAAAACTCGAGCATAGATACAACCCCACATAACCAGAAGCATGCGCCTGCGGAAGGTCACAAAAGGTTACATCTGGCTGCCTAAGACTGCAAACATTGAGACACACAAAGACGCGGAGGTGAGGGCTCCAGGATTCTCCCACCTATCCCCGGCGTGAGTGAGACACGGCGCGGGTAGGATTAAGAGGAAAGAGCTCAGAGCCTTTCGCAAAGGACACGTCTACTTGGTACGAAGTGTGATGCTTTAGGAACACAAAGTACTAGACAACTAAGAGCTTATAGGTTTTCTTCCCCAGAGGGTTTCTCCTGTACATAGCCTTCTTGATACTCCCTCATGAGCCTTATATATGGCCTGATAGGTGTAAGAGACAATCAATCGATGCATTATTTCATAGAGGGTTAAGGGGAGCATACGCCTTTTATAGTAGCCTATAATTGCCACTCGATTTTCCAGTATCTTCTACAGTAATAGTCATGCACTATCCACGTAATTGGTGGCCTACTCTTTTCTTGGTGGAAAACATTGAAAATGCTGTCTGTTATGTGCGGAGGAGCAGAGGCCCATAAGCGACACCCGGGCCAACGCCTCCTTGGCCCGGCGTACGGCTACGGCAAGGGATGCTTAGGAACAAATCAAAATTTTCCGATTCATACATTTCATGGGCATGCATCTCATGGGTATGCATCTCATGGGCTTGCATCTCATGGGCATACATCTCATGGGCATACATCTCATGGGCGTGTACCTTATGACCACGCATCTCATAGGCGTACACCTCATAAGCTTATGTCTTATCCCATTAGGCGGCAAATGTGACCCCCCGCTTTACTTATGGACGCTTACAGGGGGCACTTAATTTTTGATGTGGTGCTCCAGTAGAGCGCTTGACCATACTTAGATAATTAAGCGGAATTAGGCGTGTGTCCTCTGTAAGCGCTCATAACTTAGGTGGCGGAAAGTGGTGTCACATTTGCCGCCTAATGGGATAGGCGTGCATCTCATGAGTGTGTATCTCACGAGCGTGTACCTCATCGGCGTGTACTTCACAGGCGTGTACCTCATTTATGAGTCTTCCTCGCGCGCAAGACACGGGTGGTGAGAATCCCTATATCGACACTACAGATGTTCAAAGCTTCTGATTGCGGGCTACTCGGCCGTCAGGCTGCTGATCACCCTTGGAGCGCGCTCCGCGTGGTGAATAGCTGCCGAAAAGACTGCCCAACGGCCAAGGTGCTGTTGGAAGCCAAAGCAGCAGCTCTGCATCCAAAAACCGTACCAGAGCTCAAAAAAAGGGAGGGAGGTCAAGGCGGGGGGAAGAAGCGCAGGCAATCGGATTGGCCAGCCAATCAGATCGACAGAGAAGTGATAGATGGATAGGTGACACATAGATAGGCTGAAGAAAGACAGACAGGTCGAAACAAGCTGATGAGCGCTGTTACCCAAGTAGACCGTGCAGCGTCCTAAATAATGGTCTGGGGACACTACGACAATGACTGAAACGCATATGCGACAACCCGAAACCATAGCTAGAGCTAGAACAGATATGCAACGGTGTTCTGACGCGCTAGGTCACCTCCAAAAAGGGTTTCTAAACCAAATCAAAGTGCAAAAAGGACTGCAAGGGGATGACAGGCCCATATAACCCCCTACGCATTACTCTACGCACTCTTGAGTCTGGACATTACAAGGTTTGTGCTGGGCTAGGGCCAAAAATACCACAGAAACAAAAATGGGTTGGACAAGCGGCGCTGCTCATATTAGAAGAAGTCCATCAATATTCGCTGCAAACTCACAATCGAACGCCGGACCGCTCCCATATCTTGCTAAGGGAGAATTATACCTATATGGGGTCAGCACAGAAGTTGGGAGTGAGAGAAAACTTACCACTAAACCACATGCCCGACCGTTTTTGCATGTAATCTGCCTGAAACCATTTACAATCTATCCAGAAACCCAGGCTCGTTGTGGCCCGCGCAAAAAACCCTCACCCAAATTATCAGTAATTGGTGATTTCCAGACATCTCGAGGCGATACACCTACCGCGTTATTCTAAGACCTCACTGTCGCACTTTCTGTATACGTTAGCCAGTTGCTCTCTGAACGATCGAAGACTTCTCTCTCTACGCCCCTATCCGACGCCTTCCTCGAATATCTGCGTACTGACGGAGTCATCGTACCAAATGAATCGATAACAACTGCTGACGATAACTCTGGTATCTACTCCGACTCCTCAGACGATGAGGATCCCAGCTCATGCGAAAAATTGGTCTTCTGAAACCGATATTACAAGAGTCTCATGCCCATGCCGCCGTTCGGAAAAGCCTTTGTCGCGCTTGCCGTTTAGATACAATCACTTCAAGAGACTCGTTCATTGGCCAATAGGTATGGAATACAAGACTCCGCTTCTAGTAATTCTTTACCATTTCACATGAGCCTTCTCTACACTGACGACAGCAGACATTCCTATCCCATAACCTTGCCTGGCCAAGCGCACGAACATATCGAGAACAACGGCATTCCCCAGTCACCTCTATGCGAAATATGTCGAAGTATATTTACTGGGAAGCGTCATAACAAAGAACCTCGGCGGCCCAGCTGAAGCAGTCCTAGGTCAGACTCTGGATGAGCTCGAGCTTTCAGCGCTGCAGGGATGCCAGCGCTGTTGGCTGCACTTTAACCAAATCACCGACGAAGAAAAGCAACGCTTTCCAGAACTCGGAATATCAAGTATGGATGCTGGGAAAGTGAAATTGGCGACGGGATGCCTTTGAATACGAGCGTCTTGGAGAGGAAGAACTGCTTATCCATAGCATAGGTCTTGTCCCCGAGCAGCAAGTGAGCTTCGCAGCACTTATCACTATTCTGCGGAGATGAAGCAGAACGAGCACTTCGCCAATGCGGATCCGATACACGATGTCTGGAGCAGTAACAACTCAGTGACCAGTTTTACGACGGCCTCGATGTGGATACGGAACTGTTTGCAAAACCATGGGACCTGCAATCAGACATCGTCAACAGGAAGACATCTTCCCACTCACCTTGTCGATTTGGGCACTGATGTGTGCGTGCCACCTCGGTTGTGTTACAGCAAAGATCTTTCCCGTGGAGACCTCATATATGACACTCTCGCATTGTCGGGGAGGTCTAGTATTCCTCCGGCTGCTGCGGGAGAATATCGAATCCCTCCAAGAATGGATTCCAGCAAATGAATTATCCAATGAGAGCCACCTTATGGACTTCCACCACCACCACCACCACCACCAAAAACTCCCTCGCTGTGCGTGAAAGCCGTCGCACTCTCGGCAGACCATAGACGTCGTCACGACAACACACGTCTCCTTCACACCGTCCACGTGTTGTATTTCCCTCCCACCATCTCATTCCGTACCTCCCCATTCTTCACCACCTCCACCACGCCCTGATTTAATCTCATTCCAAGCACCTCTTCAAGCTCATCATAATCTTCCACTCCCAGAGATCAAGGACGTCCCATTTGGTGCATGGGTTCGTGGGCAATTGTCTGTTTCGCGTTGGAGGAACCAGACAAAAAAGCTCTAGTGGGCTGAAGGTTTATCCTACGTTGCAAAAGCATTCAAGAAAGCAGTACTACCAAAACCTCTGACCAGTCAAATTCAGTGATTTCATGTTCTTCCTATACCCAAGTTGGGCTTGTACTTGAGGGGAAAAGCAGGGCAAGATACTGGGCTTACGAGTTGGCCTGGGGAAGGAAGGGGGAGGATATAGGTACGCTTGATCATCCATACAGGGTCTGAAAATCTCTCGAAACTTGTGCACTTTTCACAATTCCTGCCGGTTGTGCATTATACTTTGCTATGGGAATTCCGGGTATCATCTTACTCCTCCTTGGGCTCAGCGTTGTGCGCTACTAGCGCAATCAGTGCCGCGCCCAATCCACTTCCATCTTTCGCCAGCCCGATCCTGATCTTCTTTTCTCCTTCCACGCCAATCTCCGGAATCTCCCTGAAAGTTTCTCTGATATAATCCTCAAAGCCTGGGTAAAATTCTGCCAAGCTTCCGTCCACACCAATATCCACAATCTCATCCTCGTTCAGCTTGTTCGACGAGATCACGACCGCACCAAGTGCTGCACCGGACAAGCGTGCCGCTCGCTTGCCGATCGCATGGACGAGCATCTTGACTGCAATGCAATCTTCCGTCGAGGGTGCATTGACGCCGAGATCGCGCTCGAGCGTCTGTTTTGTAATGCGAAGGTGGTCCGACTGGTCTTCCTCCACAATGGAAAGGAATGAAGTGTCGATACCCCATTGCTTGTACAGCGGCGAATTGTCGTTGATTGTTGTTGTCGAGCTTGTATCGTTGGTCGCGGAGGATTCGTCTTTAAAGAGGGCTACTCCATTATCGGGATGCCGATGTAGCGCTAGGATTGCCCGGCGCAAGATCTCGCCCAGGAACATGCCAGAGATTCGTTTCTCAAACATCTGGATACCCGGGTTGACTGACTCCGCGTCGAGAGCCTTGTCGTAGGGTGTATCGGGCAGGACAGTGAGGGAGTTATCGAAAGATCCCCATTCGGTGTTAACAATCATTAAACCAGTTGAGCGGTCGTACGCAGCACCGCCTTCAGCAGCGTCTATCTCTTTCATCTTTTTCACCTTTTCTAGCTTCTCCACATAGGCTCCATTCGTGCCTGTGCCGAAGATTGCGCCAATGAGAGTCCCGGTCTTCCCAGGAGATGTGTATGATCGTGCCATGAGTGTTCCAACAGTGTCGTTGACGAGAGCCGCAACCCGTACGGGCAGTTTCAAGGCATCTATTTCCTTTTGCAAGAGGGCGCAGATATCCTGCCCTATTGCCTCTTCTATATCAAAACCTTTGGTCCACCGTATGAGATAGCCTTTATTAATCCCAACTTGGTTGACAGGAAAGCTGAACGTAAAGCCAAGGTCGAAGTAGTTCTCCAGGGACGGCCGCCGCAGATGTGCCTCAAAATGATCCTCGTGGTGTGTTTTGAGGAAAAGTTCTATTTGCTTTGCGAGGAATGCGAACAGTTCGTGTGCTGTCTTGGCTTCCATCAAAGCTCGAGGAACGGCGACTTTGGACTGTTTCAGGGAGAAGGACTGATTGCCGTGCAGGATGATGCTGCAGACCCGGAAGTTTGTGCCCCCTAGGTCAACGGCGAGGTATACTCCCTGCGAAGAAGGGGTGTTAGCAGCCGCAACCGGGAAACCGCATTACTTCGCCGACCTTTTCTGTCCCATTCGGTACCGCAGTCACGTAGGAAGGTATCTGGGCCATCGTGGTCCCTTGCTTCTCCAGGCCCTCCTCCATTTGTCTTATGAACTCTTTGACGGTCTTGTTGACTTGATCGGTGGTGTAGTCGAACTCTGCCGCCATGCGTTTGGCTTCTTCGTGGAGCGCCATGTTCGTGGGTGCCTTGGAGTAAGGTAGTTGAGGATCGAAGATGGACTTTGGCCTGCACTGTGTCCCGGGCTCCAATTGATCGTAATAGGCTTCCTGACGTCTTATACTGTCACCAAAAGGGCTGAACTCTTGATTGAAAGCAAAGTCGGTAGGTATGTTCGGTGAGCCCAGAAGTTGAAAGAGCAATAGGACGAAGAGGACAGCGGCTGAAAGGACGTGAAGATTGGAGACTCGTGGTAGGTTAGACAGCTTCAATTTGACTCTTGCCCTGGTGAAGAATGTTTGTGCAACTTCAGGTGATATAGTAGGCTCCTTGTAAGGCGGATCAGTTGACTTGGTGAGTGAACCCAGCATTCGTCAATACTTGGAGGGGGCTGTAGAGACCGAGTGATCGCTCGTGAATCAAAATGGCTGTGGCACATGAAATCGAACTAGGGGCTTCCGTTATTAGGGTCTGCAACCAGTAGGTGCCGTTAAATGGGTGGAGCATGCAGAGTCTTCAAAATCCGAGTAACGTCGTCACTTGGGGGAGTTGCAAATGAAACACTTACCCCACATGCAGAAACTGCGGGGGGAGCCATGGAGGCTTGAACTGCCGGAAAGGCAGGATGTCACGCAATTGGACAGATACGAAATGATGGGAATGTTATCAAGTGCTTTGGAAATGGTCATGTAAATACTATGGGGCACCATATGTCGCCATTGATCAACATAGCACAAGGATGAGACAACTCCCCAACCCTGAATGCGTCTCATCCACACTCCTGCTGGCTACCATCATCAAATCCATAAACTCCACCATCAAGGATCCATTGTTCGTTATCATCGTCCTCATCTTGCACTCTTCGCCACTTGTTTTGACGACTTGTGGCTTCCCTGCCCTTGCCCTTGTCGCCTTCCGGCATCTTCCATATTGGCCGCAAAGGCTTCCCATCAGCCAGCAGCGGGTTGTTGCTAAAGGCGCCTTTTCGCATGTTATCCGACCTGTCTGTGTCTGCTGACTCGACTTCATCGAAGTCACTGGGCTCCGCATCTTTTGGCGTTGGTGCTTTTACCGTCTCATACGTCTTGACCAGCTTTCCATTTTTGATACTCATGGACATAACCGTCTTCTTCTTCTCCCACTCCGGTTTATTCAGCTCCTCCATCTCTCTCAGGTATTTCTGCTGCTTTTTGAGCGCTGCAGCGCGCTGAACAGGACTCATCCATTGCGAAGTACCCGGCGTCAACGTCATATCATAGTCCGCCGCCTCGTCATGTACTTTCATTCTCTGAGTGTTGTCCCGCTGGAAAGCCAGAAGCTTATCCCTGTGCGCTCTTGCCCTTGCAGCAGCACCTGAAGCTTCATCACCACTACTCTCGGGTGTATTACCTCCCCGGAAGCCAAAGGCAGGTGTGCCGCTTCCGGAGTGACTAACACTGGCGTTGTGAGCAACCATTCTCTCCTGTCCTCGCTCTTCTTTTAGGGCGCGGATCATTCCATGGACCTGCTCTCTAGTCAAAATTGGACTGTCACAAAACGAGCACGGCTGTAATCCTTCAAGAGCGCAAATGATTTTGCCGCAAGACAAGCAGTTGGGTGCGGTGGCAAAGAGGGGGTGGATAGAGGCGTTGCAAGGACATTTCCGACGTTCAGTAGAAAGCGATGGATTTGTAGAGAGCTCAAGCGCAGCGATAGCTGATGTTAGGTCGTTAATGCTCGAGGTGGTCGTGATGGTAGACCTTGATGGTGTAGAAGCGCCCGAATGTGCTGTTTTCTTTGATTGCTTCGTCCTGACGTTAGGCAGATCGGATATCAGACTGCCAGACGCTGAGGGAGGAAGCTTGTGACGGGGTGGAGAAGGGTCTCTGGATGAGGAAGGGGATGGCGAATAGAGCTGCTGAGTGGCCTTAGGTAGCTGCAGAGCAATGGGATCCTGTGACAAAGCTAAGGCGGTCGATATTGACGTAGCAGCTGTGGGGTGCGCGGAACCCTTCTGACTGTAGATATCGTCTGTGGTAGGCTTTTGGTAGCCTCCAGTCACATCACCATAACCTTCTGGTTCGCGAACAGGTCCAGCACTATGTAGGGGTGCTCTCTCTCTCTTGGGAGCTCGTTTTCGTGGGCTTGGAACCGAGCTCTCTTCCCTATCACCCGAAGGGCGGCTAGTATTTTGGGCTGGCGAGGTTGCGGCTGAGCTGGGCGTTTTCGTGACTTCGGCTCTTCGAGAGTTAAATGAGGAAATAAATTCGAGGGCCTGTGCGGAGTCGCCCAACAGATTCTTCAGATGAGCAGCCGCCTCTTCTTTCGACAGAGATGCCGAATAAGTGATTACCTTGTTGAGAGAATCATGGTCGATGGGAAGTAGGCGAGATATGCGTGGCAAGGCCCAGGACGTAATCTCAGCACTCATCTTCTTTAGATGTATCGGTGTAAGCCTACTATTTTCGGACGAGTTTGAATTCTCCTTAATAGTCAATTTTGGCAGATATCTCTTGTGTAGTGTTGCCGTAGTTCAGTTTCAGGAAAGGCGGCTAATCTAAATCCTAAATCGATATACGAACTCTGTAGTAAAAGGTGCGCGTTTTTGTCAACTTAATTTCTTCTCCCCCAAATGTTCTTTGATCCGCATTTGTGCGTCCTTGTTCACCCGCAAGATTGCATCCCTAGCCCCTACCCAGCTTTTCCGCCGCCCATCAAACAACCTCAATATGTGCGGGGAGTCCACACCCGTCATGAGTAACGAACAAAAGCCCGGCTCCGACAGCCAGTATAACCAGCCTTGCAGTCCATACCCAAGATTTTCATTCACGCCGGTGCCAGCCGCATCGTTCAGCCAATTTATCCACGGCCCTCGATTGACTATTTCAGGGAATGTGCCTCCTCGCCCGGCAATCATTCTCGCCCAGGTGTGATGTGCGTCTATGTCGCGGTTCATTACTTCCTCCGATGGGAGCTCAAATGTCCCTTTCCAGACCTGAGTGACTGCCATAGATGTAAGGTCGCTGAGGGGCATGATGCCATCTGCAAGGGTCCAGCTGGAGAGATACGCAATAGAATTTGGGTGCGATGGTAAGAAGATGTTCTTGTACAGACGTGCTAATGGCGGAACTTGGAAGGTTTGTTCCACCTTGCTGGAGTCCGAAGCCGCTATCGGGCTGTTTTCCGGCATAAGGGAGAAGTCTGCTGTATAGCCGGTACAGAACACAACAACGTCCACTTCCAATGTTGAGCCGTCTGCAAGCTCCACGACACGTCCGTCTATGAAACGCTTGAGGCCGCCAACGGATATGATCGATTCGTTCCGCAGATGGTCAACTAGGTGGTCCGAGATGAGTGGCCGATGTGTCAAGATGGAAGGTGTAGGCTTGAAGTTCCATTCGGGAGCGAGGTCGAAGCAACTGTCCGCGAGCGTTCCCACGACGTTGTCGAAAAGCTTCTGTGTGGCCTGGGGTGCGAAGGCAGAGATAGCATCGACGATGCCTGCCATTCGTCGATTACTGATCATGTCCAAGGGCTTGCCTTTACACCACCGAGCAAGCTGTGCAGGATAATCAGGACAGGGCAAAGCAGAATCTAGGTGATTGTATGAACTTACGACATGGTTGCCGCGGCGATGGGACAGGTAGATTTTATTTGCATAGCCAACCAGGTCGCACGCAACATCGGCAGCCGTGCTTCCCAGCCCAGCTACCAACACAACCTGGCCGGAGTACATCTCCGGGCTGGCACAGTGGTCAGTCTGGAGTGGATAATGGGTAGCTCGACAAGTGTGCCCACCGCTTGAAGTTTTGCGAATGGAGTATCCTCCCTTTGAATACTTCCACACCATCAATCCGTGGGACATTGGCATTGTGATTGTTTCCAGTACAGAAGACGACCTTGTCGAATTCAAGAGTCTGCTCCTTGCTGTTCCGCAAGATCTCCAGCCGCCATCGCTTGTCGTCACGAGCTCGAACGACTCTCCGAATTAGGGTATTGAGCTGTACATGTTCATTCAGACCAAAGTGGGTAGCATATGAGTGCAAATAGTCGAGCGTCTGTTGCGCATCCATATGGACCGGTGCATCTGAAGAGCAATCCCAAATAAGAGACGAGATCTTCGATCGCAAAGCAGAAGCAATTCCGCTTTAACAACGTAAATGCAGAGCCCAGAACTCATGGAAGCGTACCATCAGGGTTGGGGAAGTCCGTAAAGCAATTCTGTAGCATAAATGAGGTTCAGGGACAACAACCTTTCAGGGTGGGATTGCTCCTTCTACTTACCCTGTACTTGCTAACATTCCCCAACGTAGCTATACGCTTAGCATTACGTAGTCTGCTCTGGCTACGGCGGACTCTTACTTTGCAGCACAGACGTCTCGTCGCGTTCCTCAGTGTATTGCCAAATCCCACCAATGGCAGGTCTCTTTTCGAAGATCGTGGCGTCAAAGCCTTCTTCTCGCAGGTTCTTCAGAGCCACCAGTCCTTGCGGGCCTAGCCAGAGGCACATATGGTGTTAGCCTGAGCGTACCAGGAATATCCGTGCAGGGCTTACCAGCCCCGATCACCGCTACAGTAGGCATAGCAAGAGCGGAAATGCCAGTTTCGACGAAAATTGATCATTGCAGAGCCATAAGGCAAGGTCTTTGAATGTCAAGCATCGGGTAAGATAGCGAGTAGAAGTAGCACAGTCCGAAGAAAAAATTCAGGGAAAGCCGGAAACGTCACAGAAGGATTTCCTGTCCATGCCAACCGACCGCGGTCATAAGTCATATTGCCAATGAAAATGGGTGATGTGTTTAAAGTTGTTTCAGACCAATGTACGAGGCCACTTCGATCGAAGGATGTTGATTTGCTGGCTCTTGTGCTAATCTAACATGGAGGGGGCCTAAAATGGATAATCTTCTGTCCCGATCCCCATTACGCACGTTTGTGCTAGACCAAGTGAATGATGCCCACATCTGGTCAGGGCCTCGGTCACTTTTACAATGTGAAGTAAAGGTCTTTCAGGCCCTACTAGAGATTGGGAAGGTGTAAAGGGAGAATCATACTGGGCTGTATTCGAACTGTCGACTGTGCCCAGACCTTGCCGAGGCCCAGGCCCGGAAGCTACGAGTTTAGGCCAAGCTTTCAACAGCCCTTCAACTAAAAGAGTGATGGAGCCATTGCAAAAGGCAGGAAGTCATTAAGAGATCGATAGCAGAACAATGACAGTGGTTGTCGCGTCAACAGCATTGTGAACAGACCTGGGAGGTCAAATAGGAGGTCCAAACGGATGAGATTCCAACTTGACTATAGCTTGAGCGTACCTAGTCGGGGCCAATTTCTAACCTTGTCTACCAATTCCGTACTGTTGTATTGCTGATACTGCTAGAGTTGACATGAAGTGATCTTGAGAAACTTGAAGATAGCTCCAGTTAAGATGCTAAAACAGAAGATGAGATAGACCTGCTGAATAGCCTCTTGCGGAATGATGGTCGGCCGTCGTTGCTCGCCGTCCCGTCCCCTGATTGGGGCCGCATCAGCCGACGAGGACTAGAATTTGTGGGTGATATTGGAGAAGTTTCTGAAATGACTGGAGTCGACGGAGGTGTCTGGACGTCAGTTTGCACAATCGCCTTCTCTAGACGGCTCAGGCGCTGCTCATTTTCCACGGCTTTTGCTTTGTCCAATTTTGCCTGTCGGTCCGCTTCTTTGCGCTTGACGAAGTCTTCCAATACTTCAATCCTCTGTTCAAGAGTGCTCTGGAGCGGAAAGGGCTGTGGTGATATGCTTGGAGGCAAGATAGGTTCACTATCTCCGCCCGGTGACCTGAATGGATCTAGTTTATTTGCTGCCGATGTCTGTAATTCAAGTCTTGAAGACAAGAGCGTCGACTGACAGCTTTGACAAAGGGTAGAGCCTCTGGTATCGCCTGTACTGGGAGAGAGTGGTTGCCCTTGGCCACTTGACCGTGCGTAATCTGAGCGCAGAAGGCCTTTCAATGTTTGGATTTCCCTATCTTGGGCATTGTCAGAGTTGGCGTTGCCTTCGGGCATTTCTGTCGAGATGACTGGCGTTTTCTGGTCAAGCTCTCGAGTACGTTGCTCTTGGGAAGGAGGGCTTTCCAACTTCCGCAACTCTGCTTCACTCGCACTGAGCCACATTTCCAATATTGTCTTTTGCGCCTTCACTCGTGACTTTGCCATGACGGCCTCCCACGTCTCTTCAAACTGTTGTCCGTGCCTCCCGAAGCTTTCCGTAAGCATCTCTTGGAAGGAAGACTTCAGATTGCTATCATCGCTGTCGTCGTCCGTAGACATGGACTGCGTTTCCGAATCTGTCTCCTTTCTCGAATCTCGAGAGACGTTTTCAACGACAACGACAGCCTGCCGGTGTGGAACTTGAGATATGGGTTCGGAGGTAGTCGAGGGGGGCATTGGAACTGGTGGCGGTGGTGGTGGAGGAGGAGGAGGTACTTTGCCCGACGAACTTACGTTCGCTGACATTATTGTTTCTTCAGAGAATGGCTCTTCAGGGAGTGATGCTTCGGGGAGCGGCCACATGTGCATCGTAATTGTCGAGTCAGGCTGAATAACCGTTTCCCAAATGGACGGCAATATCACTGCGCCAGATGGGTCGCTCAGATCAAAGCGGCCACTTTTGACATGATCACTGATTGTGCTATTATGGATATTTGCGAAAGCTTGTTCAATAAGGGTTTCCATGTCCTGTAACCACTTAGACGGCAAAGGAGAAGTCATTCGAAAGGTAACTTACCACCCATCGTTTGCATTGCTGGTATGGAAAAGTGAATTTTCTTCCGATAGCATCCTCAAATCTGATAATCCTAGTGTCCGCTGATTTGTCCTCGATAATGTCTCTCTTCCTCTTTTCGGGGGCGGAGGTTTCCGCCTCTTCCTCCTTTGCCCGCTGTGCCGCCTGCTTGGCCAACTGTTCTTCCAGCAGTAGTTTCTCCTTTCGATCCAGCACGTCTTTCAGGCCAAGGTCTTTCTTCAAACTCTCCACTTTCTCCTCCAAGTCATCCACCTGTTGATCACGGCGTTTGGATTGGGAATCGTTGTGACTGTGGGCCAAAGGAGCTGGCTGTGGAGTCAGAACTGAACTAAATCCAGGGTACGGCCCAGGGACTATTCCTGGCAGAGGCGGACTCATGTACGAGACCGGGGCGATAGGAGCTGGTGAGCCGTACATAGTTTGTGTATATCCTGTGGGCGGTGGAAGACCATAAGCCATGTGGTTGTATGGCAAAGGGGCATATGGTCCTGGGCTGTATGACGACGGAAAGTTAGGTGCCGGACCGTACGGCCAGGGGCCGTATGGTGAACCTTGATATTGTGGGAGGTTAGGGGTATGATTAAATGCACAGCTGTCTGAATTCGAGGACGGAGGTGGGTGGTGTCGCAAGTGTGCGGGCCTTGGGCCCCGATAGTCATATCCGGCCTCAGAAGGAGCAACAGAATGACTGGGTGAAACTTTTGACTGCTCCGACTCTGTGTGGTCTGTTCCTGAGTAGGAGAGATCGTCGTAATCATAGAAACTCGTTGCTTCATCTTCTTCTCCATCTGTGCCATCATCTGCACCTGTATCCTCGTCGTCGTTCTCGGAGGCCTCATCACCGCCATTGTCCTTCGACAGCTGCTCAATCGTGGTGTTGTTCGGGCGGCTTGCTACTCTCTCGCCAACGCCCTCTTTACCAGTTTTGTTGATTTCAACGTCAGCTATTGGGATAGGAGCAGGCTCTATAGGATTGGAAGGGGAGTGAATCGGTTCCGCGCCTGGACGATCTTTTGGAGTAGTTAGAAGATGGCTCATGGCGTGATTGTCAACCGCGGGGAAGCGACTGACCATGTCTGTTTCCTGGCTTTTCCACCCGCTCCGAGCCATTAGAGACAGTGGCCGTATGATGACTGGAACTTGATTCTGTCGTAACACTGGATGTCTCTTCGGATTCGGCGTCGTCTGTGCTAATCGGTTCTTCCACAGTGTGAGACTTAGCCTTCGGTTTGCGTCTATCGTCAGACGTTTGTGAAGCATTTCTGCTCGTGTCGGGCCGACTTCTGCTCTCAAACGAATATAGCGTAGTCCATTTTGCAAGCAGCACATCAACGGCCTTGGTAATCCGCACTTGTGTTTGCTCATCGAGGTGGTCTGATGTCTCTTGGATTGGTGGTAAAGATAGAAAACCAGATGTCACAATTTGTGGCCGTGGCGGCTTGTACGGTACTAGATTAGAAAGCCATTCGAGTTCCCTGGACGGGGTAGCAGGACTCTGCTTCTGCATAGCATAGGGATGTGCACTGCGAGCGCCCTTGACCTCAATTTCGACGCGGTGCCAGCGGATGATCGCGGCCGAGTTGTTGAGAATGTCAGTCTCAAGATTTGCTCTGTACCTCTGTTCTTTGCCGCGTGATGTCGGCGATTTACTATCATCAGTCAGCCAACAGCCTCGAGGGGCAATTAAAGCCGGACCTGTTACCAATCTCCTGCTTGCAGCGAGCCAATCTCATGATGGACAGCAGAATCGCTAGAGTAAGCTTGAACGACTCCAGCTTTGCACACATCGGTTTGACTTTCTCTCGACGGAAGCTCCACTGTAGGTTTTGGCCAAAGTTCGTCCGAGGCCCAGCGTTACAACAATCAAGCATCCGTTGGATTTTTGCAAATACATTTTTGCAGTCCCTAAGAATATGATTCGCATTTAGTAGTGCTCTCTTCGAAATGAGATCTTTGGCGTCATCCAGGAACTCGTGTAGATCCCTAAGAACCCCAGAGAAAGCAGAGATCTCTCTGCCAACAGACAGGATTTCCTCACTGGCGCCTCCAATGACATTTGCAATGCTGAACAATGTTCTTGATACCTGAACGCCGGCTGTGGCAATGGCGATCAGGGAAGCCATCAGAGAGAGTGGATCAGCCATCTGCGGAAGCCCCTGGATGTTATGTAAAGCCTGCTTTAAGTGATCCAAGGACTCGGCGGGCACCGCGAAAGAAGGTGCGTGCCCGGCAAATACCGCAGTCGGAGGGTATGGAAGAGGAACAGGTGCTGCATTGTTTGGAGTCGATGCTATCTGTTGTGGGCTGTACGGACTGTAGGAATCCCCAGATGACATAAGAGCGATGGCGGGGTTCGGGTAGGGATAATGTGTGGTGAAGCTATGTTGCCAGTTGTATCCCAAGTGAACTACAGGACCAGAGCCATAGTCCCCTGCAGAATCCATGGAAAACCCACGACAGAAGACTGCTGCAGCAGCTGCAGCAGCAGCAGCAACAGGAAGGGAGCAGCGATCAAACCTGCATGAAGATTTGATCTGGTTCCCATGTTGTCACCGATGAGGGTTATGCAGCTTCTTGGGTGCGAGCGAAGCATCACGATGCAATAAGTGAGGCATAGCAAACCAGCCAAAAAGACGAACCTGCATGATCTGCTGCACGAATCTGTGTGGGTGCAGTAGGGTGACAACGTGGTTACAATTGTAACGGGTCGAAAAACGCTGGCCAGGCAACGAAAGTGGTCAATCACGTCTCTCCGCAGGGACTGCCCCAGTTTTTTGACAGGGCAGGGGGAAAGGATTGCACCTTCGCGCACCTATCGACTGGCAGATTCCCGGGCAATGGTACTAGGGTGATCGAACGCCCTTACAAGGAGCGCGAATGGATAACAGAGTACGTGGCTGTATTCTAGGCGCTTCAGGCCGAGCAGCCGGACCTACAGAGCTTCGGCTCCCGCCCGCGCCGGGCCGCTTTTGAGACTGGTGCCGACATCGCTACTACCCATTCTTCCCTCCCTACAACGCTCGCCACCCTTGTGTTTTTGCACCTCACCTGCGCGACTCGTGCTCGCTCGGTCCACCTCGAGGCGTCCGCATACGCTTAAATGTTGCTTGCAATTTTAGATTCCAGATAAATCGTGGCAGGTCCAGATAGGATTTCGGCAGCACAACGACTTTCTAGATCAGGCGAATCTTTTCTGATCCTATGCCTATTCTCTTTGCTCTCTCCCGACCCTACCAGTCCGTGCGCAATCATTGGTGTAGCCTCACTATTAACTCGAGGACCAGGAGTATTCGACGGACCTGCTTAGCGCAAGAAGGTGTCCGCCCCACACGGTGCTCACTTTTGTCGTCTGCCCAAACGTGGCGACATGATAGGCCGAGATAACGTTTTCCAGTCCAAAAAGTTCACAACCCCTGTGTCTGGAGTCTTTGCTTCTCCAGCCAATCTTTGAAGCTATACTGGTTCTGCCATACGTCCTCGGCGTAGCTGTTGATACCATTTTCTCATGCCAAATAATCTCTAAATCTTTTTACGTCTTCCTCAAGAGAGAGAGTCCAGACGGCCCGCTGCGTCATCACAAGGATCTCAAGAGCATCTCAACGCAAGATCCCTCCACTGAAGCCAAATGGTGCTGTTGGAGACGCCAATACGCCCTGATTCTAGTCTCTTCTTGGATGGCATCACACAAGACACCGCCGACTAGGAGCGTATCCTCAAAAATATCATTCTCTGATTGTGCTTGGAGGATTTCGCAAGCTTGGTACTGGGAAATAGCGTAGGTGTCCGTTTCGAACAAGATCGGGCAAGCGTATACGAAGCACTTTGCTCGTCAGTTAGCTGACGACGATGGTAGCCCTGCAAGATCGCTAATGCTTACAGTGTAACAGCCAGCCATAAGGTATAGGTCGAGCAAGAGCATGTATGCCAAAAGGGCAAAATCCACAAAGATCTATAGCATTGTCTCGGTACCCCAACAATAGGAAAGGGTTTCATAGCTACAATAAAGCTTCTTGAAAAAGGACCTCCTCCACCCCTTCACGAGTATAATTGTGACCAAGCCGCCTTTTAGGGGTTCGCCTTGAAGTCCGGCGCAAGTTCCAGAACATGGATGACTGTCACACGAAATTTCAAGAGCAAGAACTTTAAAGTTGTGACTTGAAATATGGGGGCCCTGCTCAATGTCTAGAATATGAACGAATCAAGGACAATACGGGTGCTGTAACAACCTCCTGTAACGCTGATAGCATACTATTTCCACTATCGGGGCCAACAGATCCTTAGGAGATAATTGCGCTCCATATCACTGTGCGCCTTTGCTAGTCTGTTGAGTCAGCAGTCCCCAAAATTGTTAAGGCTTCAAGTGTACCCCCCCGGCGCGTTACTTGAATCTTGTTCGACTATAAGTTACATCCAGGAAACAAATGGTATAGACATCGTGTCCGCGTTCCGGAATAGGACTAAACATCCTGAAAGCCACGAGGCTGCAATAGTTCCTCAAGCAGCCAACCAACGTAATTATTTCTCTCCCAACTCGGCTGCGATAATGTTCCACCGAGACGCCAACACTATGGCTATTTGGGTAGAAGCCGTAGAAATGCTTGCGTCACCGTGAACGAACTGCTCTTTTTTCAAAAGCCCTTCAAAATCTTAACAAAGGGTTTCCTGGGCTTTCCCGAGTATCCACATATCACTTGAGTGGAGAGACGGTGAGTGGGTTAGGAAGGATGAAAACGGCGAAGCTGTAGAGTACAAAGGTACATCTGCGGTTAAGGGAGCAATAAATCCACAACGTTCCAACATCTCTAGAAGCAGGTCAAAAGGCAGAAGCCAGTGAACCCGAATGCATCCCAAAAATTCTGAGAGACAAGCAGCCAAACAGCTAAAAAGAGAAATGTTTCCTCGAACCGCTGGTACGGATTAGGTGCAGTATTACTGAAGTGAAGGAGTGACGAATCGACCCGGTGACCTTTCGCTAATAGGTGTCCATTACGGCCGCTGTTGCCGATCAGTAATTTGATGGCGATGGTATTGTAATTTACACACGTACAACGTGATATCCAACCACCATCGAGGGTTTCAAGCTTTGATTCAAGCCTGATTCCGAATCCACGTATCTTTCCCGCAGCGTTCCTGCCAAGCCCGAAGCTCTGGACCAAACTCACTGATCAAGCTCACCAAAATCCAAGGCATTGGTTGACAGCTCCAGGATCGCACCAGAAGGCCCGACGAAAGGCCCCTGAGCTTCGAAAATGGGTGCAGGAAGCTCAAAGCCCGAGGACGCTTCCAAGCACGTCTTCTCGAGGTACACTCACCTGTTTCCAATCGCATGCCCAGTTCAGTTCATCCCTCAATTGAACCACTATTTCAGCTGCTGTGTCAGGCCTTCAAGTATTTGCAGACAAATTGTGCTAGGCTGACCTACCTGTCTACAGCGGCACACCCGTCCAATTCTCCCAAGAACTCGTCGACTCCCTCCAAGCATCCTCAGAAGTAACCAACCCACCACCCACTGCTGTCCCCGTCTCACAACGACCTCCACTAAAACTCAGTCCAGACGAACTCCTCCCGCGCCAAAACCCTCGAACTCCACATCGCCGAGCGTGTCGCTGCCGAGCTTGAAAAGATCCAGAAACGTGAATCCGAGACCTTTGAAGCCGTTCGCGCAAAACTCTCTTCCGAAGACCCCTCAGAAGAATCATCCGAGGAACCCCAGTCCACAGCCTCGAAGCTAAAAGACGCTCTCACCCCCTTCTCAGCTACAAAAGCCAAAGAACAATCCTCGCAAAAGGTGCAAGAAGAGATCGCGAAGTTGAAGCGCACGCTGTCAGAGCGAAAAGTGCTGAAGGATCTGCCGCCGGATGTGGAGAAGGCGCGGAATGCGGTGGTGAGCTGTTTAAGGGTGAATGATCGAAGGCCCCTGGACTGTTGGCGGGAGGTCGAGGTGTTTAAGAGTGAAGTCAGGAAGCTGGAAGAGAAGTTTGTGAGGGATATGCTGTAGGTAGGTGATGGGGTTTGGCAGCAGTGTACATATACAGCCTGTGGAGTAAAAATTGCATGATAAGTGCTACGAATTATCTTGTTACAGTTCACTTAGAATGCGAGGAAGTCCTTGCGGTTGCAGACTTGATTGAATCTTGCGGGCATAAGAGAATGCAATGCATCTAAGTAATTGGGCACAAGTTCATCATCTTCCCCTCCTTGAAGGCACGGGATCCTGGACCGGCCATGACAGTCTTCCCCCTTCCTGCCCTCTCATACCGCAATCCTAACGCCATCCAGCAAATGACAGCCTCAATACCACCAGAACCCCGTCCCAAAGCTCTTGCTCTGAAGGAAAACACCGATCACCTAGCATACGTGGACAAAATACTGCTCTTACCACTTGCTGTCGACGAGCATCCTATACAGCAAGCGGCGACTGGTCTCCAAGCTCTCATCCAGCGAGAATTTGAAATGGTAGCAGACGAAAGCAAGACATATTTGAGAGGAACAAGACAGACACACGGAAAATGCAGAGTGATCTACCCAGACAAATGAGGTCCAAGAGAAATGAACTTTGCGGATATTAGCGTAAAGGAACCCGGTCGATGATGATGGCCGTGGTATGTCTTGCAACATGTACCGAAGGGAGGGCTGGCGGGTGTGCCGAAGTCGAGTCGGGACGAGACGAGACGAAGCGATACTGGGTGAGGAGCAAGCATCATGTACCATTCCAGGGGGGGAGTGTTCCGCGGTGGAGGGTACTAATTCAACTCGAACTGGACCGAGACTCTCTCTTTTGCTACGCATGAGCTCGTGCCGCTTTGGCTGTGAAAGGATTTTGACTAAAGCATGATCAGACGCTTGTCGAAGTGATAGAAACTTGAGATGGTTATTGAATACGAAAGTTGAAGGTGATGTTGAAGTGTGGGAAAGGGGAGAAGGTTGAAGGCAAAGGAAAAAGGTATCTATTTTGTAACTATCAAAATTTTCTGGGCGCTTCGACAAAACAAACCACCAGAGATCATGCCAAAACATCGATGTGAATGATCTTCTAGAGTCCCAAACAAGCGAATCGAATTGTAGACAAGGGATACCATTTTGAAGCTTGAGATTTTCAAAGTCTGAATTTTGAGGTCGGCTTTGCAACGTAGCCGTGCTGGAGACGATATCTAAAATATGTACAACCAAATTGACTCACAGGTAGGTGCCACCGGTGGAGTAGCAAAGCTGGGTATCGTAATAGGAAACATGCTAAGGATTGAAAAACGCCAGATTACCAACTTCTGGCCCCGCTCAATATGCACAACCCTCCACGCTATGATGTACAAATACAACGGAGTTCATATCGCATAATTTTCCGCATGTAGGAATATCTCGTCCTTGGCAGAGTTTGACCAGACATCGCTTTGCAGTTTGGCTACTGTGTTTGCGACGTCGATTCTCATGCTGGGAGGACCACAAACATAGATGCAAGTCTTCTTCCCAAAATCCTTCGAGAACTTCTTGAGCATGTATGGGATGTCAGGGCGTCCATACTCAGTCCTCCAACCATCTCTTCGATTGGACGGTAGAAACGCAAAGCGCATCAACGATTTCTGGAACTTAGTCGGGGTCTGCGGGAAGCCAAAGTCGAAAGTCTTCGGTGGTGGAGCTGTAGGAGGTATTGAGAGTCGATTTGGCGAGACACTTCGGCCTGGGGCATATGGTTGTTTTGGTGGCGCAAGGAAAGCCTGTGGCAGGGCGCTGATCTCATCATCCTTTTCTTGATGCACCGCCGCATCCCGATCTATTTCTTGACTGGCATCCCGGGGGAAGAGTGTCGAGTTGCGCTTGCTAGCCACACCCTGCAGTGTGTTATTGATCTTTTCGCCGAGCTTGTCATTGAAAAAGCCGCTTGTAGGTCTTGGCTTGGGAGACGGCTCTGCCTCGTACCGCTTTGCTGCAGTGATGAAGAACTGGCAATGGACAGAGTCTGGAGGAGCGTACTCCCTGCAGATTCTGAGCTCCTCCTTGAACCACTCCATCGTTTCTGGTCGCTTGAGAGCCCAGACAACTCGCACGAGTGTCGTGACGGCCTTGCCGTCCCGCATCCGCTTGATTAGGTCCAAGAGCTGACTTGCAATGGCGGTGATGCCACTACCTCCAGCGAAGAAGATTACCTGATTAAACGATGCCATCTCCCGGTGCATGCCACCGTATGGTCCATCGATGAAGGCCCTATAGGTCTTGTAAGGGCCTTTCTCGAGGGCTGTGTCGTACACTTTCCTCGTAAAGCCGCCAAATGGCCGGAAGACGAGAGTCATGTCGCGGTACTGTTCATCATACTCTGAAGGGAAGTCATCGCTGCACAAGGACGCAATCGTAAACGGGTGGTTCTCAAACACTGCGATGCCAGGCATTCGCAAGTAAGCATATTGGCCAGGCCTCCACTTCTTTTGCGTCGGAACGGTAACCTTCACTGCATTCTCCGGGAGGATTGTAACGGCAGCTTCTTCTCCAATGAGCCATGACGCCCTGAATGGATTGGTCCAATTGAGGTAGAAAAGTCTCAAGATATAGGAGGAAACCATCAGAGCAACCGTCGCGAATAAGTAGTTCCACGACGTAATGTAGTTGTTGCAGTGCCAGAACATCATACCCAAGAAGAGCCATGCAAGTGGAGTGTGGAGCGTAACAAACAACTCATACATCCACGCTCGCAGGAATGACAAAGAGTGGATGCAGAGAACAGCTAGCGGTGCCAGAGCTGCAATACCGGTGCCAAAGATGTAGTACGGCTGGTGGAAGTAGAGCTTGTAGGTAGCGAAGCCGTCCGGATCACGAATTGACTGGACCCAGAACGGTATGGCGTGGATCAACGCCAGAAGCATGCAGATGTATGCGCCCCAACGATGCAAGACATTGAGTCTGTCATGACCGATTCCTGTCACAACGGATATAAAGTTTGCTCTGGATGCCAAGGCAATGATCCAAGGAAGTAGAGCTACCGACAGCATTCCCGCGCGAATTGCCATGGGAGGCGATCCGTAAGCCATACTCTGGTAGTATAGCGGTTGGGGCAGAAAGACGTAGAGGACGCAAAAGGCTGTTCCAAGTAGGACGAGCACAGTTACACCAAGGGAGGGAAAGACGAATTGGACACGCCCGATTTTGAGCACCGGTATTGGGCGGTAGAAAATCCACCTGAACACGGCGATGGCGTTATTGATAGGCGCAAAGCTCGACATGGTATGGTCTTCCTTTTTCTGCCCCGGAAGTGGTCCTCGAGAAGGGAAGAAATGGCGGTTTGAGGAATCAGTCATGGCGCTGATGGCGCTTGGCAGTTCATATGGCGAATCCGGAGATGGGGCCTTGGCCGCGTTGATGATTTCTTGCTTGTGGAGTGCTGTCACGATCTTGTCTCCCCAATAGTGATACAAGTACTTCGCGCTCGTAACCACGAGGAGGATAACACCGAAATAGACCCAGCCTAGGCCGTACTTCCCAGCTCGAGACCACGGGTCTTGTAGACTTGCTGCGACTAGGCCTGGCGAGCTGGTACTGTTTATGGGTATGTTGATCCTTTTGACCAGATCTGCCATCACTGCTTCACCTTCCAGTACCGCACTTCTTCCCCTCAACACAAAATGCGACAAGCTCGTCTCCATTGTCGGCTGGGTTGTGATCTAAAGCTTTTGGATGCTTTGGTAAGGAAGGATGTTTTAGCTTCCAGGCGATCTGTTTTTCGAGGTGTTGCGGAGTCGTCACGCATGTAAAGTATTGCGTGCAGACAAAGTGGTGGACGATAGCAGAGTGCAATGTATTCAGGTCAAAGTAGGTCAGGCCACCAGTGTTGTAATTGGCGGGAAGGATGCGGTTGAAGAAGAGGTCGGGGTCTTTGCCGTGAAGAAGATTGGGCGTCCTGCGCTGCAGGTCGATATCAACCGTACCAACGAGAAAGGCCAGCTCTCCTCAATCTTGAAACACTTCAGTATAAGCGAATGAAAGGAAGCTGCAACCGTCGTCAACGACAGGTACAAGCTGTTCGATGAATGAAGCGGGAAATATTGGACGGTGATGATTGCGGATTCGGCGGATAATGTACCTTGTGGGGGAGCGCCTGAGGGAGGGAGGGAGGGTCTGCCACTATCGAGTTTTCGGTGGAAATGTGATAGCAAGTTTGATGTCGATAGCGCGGTAGACTCGACTAGATCCGGTCTCAACACTGTGACTGCGTTGCTAGCGATTCCATATTCATCTTCTGTCGCAGGGGAAAATGCTCGCGTACAGGAGTTATCGACAGAGTCGAGCGGCTTCTCGTGCAGAGGCATTGGCCAAATCGCAAAGGCAAATAAGCTTTACTGCGTGCTGACCCATGAGGACAGGCGGTGGGGGCAGGGGGCGGACCGCGTCGCCCCCTTCGCCAAATGGACGCACCATGCGATAATCGTTGGCGGTGACGAGCAAAGCACCTGCATGAAAAGTGGGTAAGCTGGCGTATGAACGTTGAAAGCTAACCGCTCACTTCTGATCCAGTTGGCCAGTCGGAGTGAAGTTTAAATCAAGCGCAGCTCTAGCGTGTGATGCGACTTGGAGAAAGGCCAACACGAGCACCCGCATTGGCCAGCGCTTGCGAGAAGACTATGCAACTTCAGGGCTAGGGGTGTTCCAATTCGAGCACGGACTTTGGAATCCTCGGCTCGAGCTTTTGCAAGCGAACTCATGACGTGGGATTGGGGATGGCACGCGGTGTAGGTTATACACTGGTGAAGTCCCATAGCGTAGGAGAGGATGCACGAACAGGAGGGGGAACAAAAAGCCATCATATCGTGTGCAAAACATATCATCTACGGATGAACAGCATACAAGTAGCTGTCAAAATCAATTGGCCTAATTCAACTGTATGCAGGAAAGTGATTTCCCCTGGAGTAGGCGATCGTAGCCAACATAACAATTCATCAATGTAACCGCAAGCGGTATATGCCCGAGAACTATAGTTACTATCACTCCACTTTGCACTAGGCTGTTTGTCTGCGGTCCAACGTCCTCGCAAGGTCCCAGGCGGCAGATAACCGAGATGTAGAAGAGACTGAAATCATGATTGAAGTTCAAGACCTCTACATGACCTATGGTTTCGAACCACCGCACAGCAAAGCATTTTTGACTATGAGACGGAAAGGCTATGTTCTCTTAAATACTCTTGGAGAAGATAGACTTTGATTTCCAGGACCCATGAAGCACATGACACACATATGTGAAGCGAGTACCTTGAGTTCTTGAACAGTTTTGGAGGATTGCGTATCGTATACAAGTCTGTGGACCAGACACACTTGTTACAGTCTTCAACATAGAAAGAAAGTATATGCAGAGATATTGCTGACCAAGCTAGACTCCCAAAACATCCTCGCTACGCCAGAAACTGAACTGAGCCTTGCCCGCGGTTGTCAATACATTCTCAATCCAGCCACTTCACACACTGGCAGGATCGAAATCATGAATCCGTCGACGCCGACATCGAACGGAGTGTTGTCAATGGCGCTACCTAGCACGAAAATTGCTGAACGCAACCAGGCAGTCATCGGTGGCCGGGTTTGATCTTGAAACTGTACTGGACGTCACTAGCAAAAACGACGGATGTCTGTGTAGGCGCATCCACAAATGGTGCCGGAGATTGTCAGGCTTTAAGAGTACCGCAGGAGGTCGGCGAGGTGCTTTGCGAGGATGGCGAAAGAGAAGAGCCGATGCGAGTGTTTAGAACTCCAATCTTGAACAGAAATGGTTCGCAGATTTGGCTTTTAGGTTTGCGATTGAAGCAAGCCCAATGTTGCCATTTTCTGATAGTATGAGCGTTTTTCCCTTGCATTCATAGTCGGACATGTGCAAAATTTTCTTCTAGGCTCATTGTTCATTGCATCTCGTTCAACTCGGCCATCACGAGCTTGTGCTTTCGCTTGCTGTTGATCGGATCCATATCCAGTGCAAGCTTCCAGAGCTCAATGTCTCAGGAGATGGATGTATCTTCGACTTCCGCTTGAAGCAATCTCACTCGTCGCCTGACGGTTCGACCACTCTAGCCCTGATGATCTTGACCTGCTCCAACGGCTTATCCTCCGCATTTGTCTTGACTAAACCCATCCTCTGCACAATTTTCATGCCGCTCTTCACTCTGCCGAAGATTGTATGCTTCCCATCCAACCACGGTGTAGGCGCAAGGGTAATGAAGAATTGGCTTCCATTCGTGTTGGGCCCGCTGTTCGCCATGCTCAACACACCTGCGCCAGTATGTTTCAGTGTGGCTTTGATTTCGTCTTCAAATTTCTCGCCATATATTGAGTTGCCTCCGCGGCCGGTGCCAGTAGGGTCGCCGGTTTGAATCATGAAGTTGGGAATAATGCGATGGAAGATGACATTGTCGTAGTAACCCTGCTGAGCGAGAGTCGAAAAATTCTTGCAGGTTCTAGGAGCGTGGTCATTGTAGAGCTCGACGACGATAGAACCCTGCGAGTCGTCAGAAGATCACTTTGAATTCTGGATTTCTAGAATCTTTACCATTGTCGTCTCAAGTACGACATCTGTTGCCATCTTGGTCGTGAGAGCACCAAGAGGGTCAAGACTTCACCTTTCCTGGCCTTGCGTAATGCCTCTATCGTAGGTCTGTGGAGAATCAGATGTCAAAGGACGCTTGGCAGCTCGAGAGCACCAAAATTATAGTGGCGCTATTGTCTTAAGCACTTGGGGGAAACGCCTTGGCGAGACACTCTACAGGCAATTACACCGCCAACTTTGTCATTCTATTTTCTACAGCATATGAAATATGAGGTGCTTCTAAAGCTGACGTTTGCAATTGGACGTGTTAGACAGTGTACGCAGCGAACACCTCTCATAGATACTCCAATGCCCCACAGCTCAGAAAGCGTGACCAACTATCACGAGCCTTCAACGGAGAATTTATGTGCGATAAGCTTTTGGAGCCTTCGGGCGGATTGACTCCCACAAGCTTTGCCAGCTGTCAGCCAAGGAGCTTAAATCTTCCCACAGCAACCAGGTTGTAAGATGAGGCGAGACGAGCTCCATCAAGCCCATATGCATCATCCATCAGACGCTCTAGCTCTAGAAAGCTTTCATGATTGATTCCATCGTTTCCGAACTACAGCGTCTGCTCAGATTTGAGACATGTGCATAACAAGGGTAAAAGCGAATCTCGCATGTTGTACCGACCAGCAAGCTGGATCAGATGATCTGCGTAGCCTGATTCCTTTGAAAAGGAGGCACGATTTTTTCTGATCCTCCTGTCTACATCTAGCTCGGTAGGATGGGCCATATCGGGCTCGTCGTTCTCTCACCACCTCCGACCTGTTTCCTTAGGGTTTAGCTCCAGCTCCCAATGCCAGCATCAATGTGGCATACCCTGGTCGTGCATAAAGCACGATGGAGTTGCAGCAGACCCTGACAACCGAGGCCCGTGTTACGTCTTGATCTTGCCTACTCACAGTATTTGACGATGATCCGACGGCCTTTGGCGATAATAGCAGCCTCTCGCGCTTGCTGGACGAATGAAGCTTCTACGTCATTGGCGCGATTATGGGAAGCGGCAAACCCTCCAGAGGCGGAGGTGGCTGCATTGCGGAAGAAGCCTCAAGGGTCCAATCCATCCATGGAATCGATAGACGCACTCTTGGAAAGGCATTGTTTCACAATAGAGCTAAAATCAATCTCGCCGAATCGACTGCTGGAATTGCTGCGTATTTGAAGAATCCTTGCTCCAAACTCGATGGGGCCCATCCTGAAAGCGGAAAATTAAGATGGACGGAGGCTTTTTCGTGCAGCCTCATACTCGGACCACCACCTCTTTTGCGCTCATAGTCAGAAATTCTGCATGGCGTTGTCTTCTGCAATCTCGCTAATGAACACTCTCTAGGACATTCCTTCCCCTGCTTTGACGCGGTTAACTCATACCAGAGGGAGCTCAATAATGGCTTAGACACGAGGGGGGAACGGATTCAGGAGCATCTCCACAGTCCTCTGCCTCGTAGGTGGTCAACTACAGAAGCTTGGACCTATTGCCTTCTTTGCACCAGGAGCTCTCCGAGCGGCCGCCGGGATTCTCCTTCCTACTTTCTCCACGCGCATTCTTCAAGGGACTGTGGAGCAAAGAGTTGATGAGACTTGCATTGCCGCCATGCTCCTGTATCTTCGAAGAATATCGCGAAAGCAGACAGTCATATGCTTTGTCAATGGAATCATTTGCATCCTGCTTTTTGTTGCTTTCCACGGCAGCTCCCTTCCGAAACTTCCCACATCCTTCGTTTCCCCACAATTCCGTAGAACAACGACCTCTCACGCAGCATACGCCGACCTTCTCTCTCGACAAAGCAGATTCTGGCGTTCATTCTACCCCCATCTCGCAGCTGATGGACCCGCTTGCGACCCCCTTATCCACCCAGAGGACACTCACCTTGATGTTTTCTACAATGCCACCCAACACCGGCCGCGGCCGGACAATCTCATGATAACCGGGCACCAACTCCATGCACTCCATGCGTCACACCAACGCTTCGTGGGGAAAATTAAGACGGAAGCGTCACATTGGCTTCGACACAACCTACCCTACATCAAGGGAACCCGAGGCATTGTCACCACAGCAGGGGGCTCCTACCTACCTGTCGCCGTGATTTCAATCCGCATGCTTAGAAAGACAGGATCGCAACTACCGGTAGAGGTCTTCCTTGCCAAACAAGCGGAATGGGACCCACAGATCTGTGGCGTTCTCTTTCCCACCCTGAACGCCCGCTGCGTTGTGATGCAAAATATCTTCCACGCTGCAGGTCAAGACAGCGGCGTTAAGATCGGCAAATACCAATACAAGATCATGGCGATTCTCTTCTCGTCATTTGAAGAAGTCCTGTTTATGGACTCGGATTGCTTTCCCGCATATGACCCTGAGCCGCTCTTCCTCGCCGACCCATTCTTGTCGACGGGGCTAGTCCTCTGGCCTGATTTCTGGTTCCCGTCTGAGTCGTCATTTTTCTTCGAGATATCAGAAATCAAGGAGCCGCCCATGCATGTCCGGTCATCGACCGAATCCGGTGAGATCTTGTATTCGAAACCTAAGCACCAACTCTCGCTGCTGTTGGCCACGTACTACAACTACTACGGACCAAACTTCTACTATCCGCTGCAATCCCAGGGTGCGCCTGGAGAAGGCGACAAGGAGACCTTCTACTGGGCAGCCATAGCCCTCGGTGAATCAGTATACTCCGTTCGCACCATGGTGCATGCCCTGGGATACCACACAACAGAAGGCGAATGGCGTGGCTCCGCAATGGTGCAGCACGATCCCATCGTTGATCTCGCGACGAGGCATCCCCATAGCAGCAGCGGCAACGGCGATGTGAACGATCAGGATGTGCCAGGTTATGCCGCTACGGACTCACCACATCCACCGACCCACCGGCGCCCATACTTTGTGCACGCGAACTTCCCCAAATTCGATCCAGCGACCATCTTCCGGGAAGAGGCTATGGGGGCGACTGGCCCGACGCGAGACGCCGACGGCACGTTTCGTAGGGTCTGGCAGTCGACCGAAGCGGCAGCGATCAAAGAGTTTGGGTTTGACCTGGAACGGAGGTTGTGGAGTGAGATCCGGAGTACAGCGTGCGAGTATGAAGCGGATTTCTTGGCCTGGGCGGGTACAAGGGATATTTGCAGGAATGCGACGATGTATTGGGAGGCGGTATTTGAAACGAAACCTAATTTTGTAGAGAATGTCGAGATGAGGTAAGGATGTGGCAAGTAGTCTCCTGAGACTGGCAAATTGGGACAGATGGGACAGACGGGAAAGTAATGCCAACGTTTGCTCAGGCCGCATATATTAATTTCCTATAAGGTAGATTTGTGCGATACTGACATCGAGGGCCGCACACAAAGGCTAATGTTTTTTCGGCTTCACAGGCAAATGAAACGACCTCAACCGTAAGTTCTCTGGTTGGAAGGTGTTAATCATGCCTCGCTAGCTTGGGGAGATTAATGCGGCCAGCCCCTACTTGTCAGTCAGCGAGTTGAAGTTGACTACACTTTCAGCGCTGCGAGACGGAG
>Ga0335072_10002321_pt1 | contig 29622 bp, 16 predicted proteins | sample Lox_Sample_21_FD_206725 | JGI IMG/M metagenome (GOLD analysis project Ga0335072, IMG submission 206725) | Soil microbial communities from Loxahatchee National Wildlife Refuge, Florida, United States - Lox_Sample_2.1 | ecosystem: Environmental > Terrestrial > Soil > Wetlands | place: USA... | reverse complement strand
GTTCCATATATCCCAGCCGCGGCCAGGCTCGTAGGTATAAATACGTCGCGGCATGCCAAGCAGCCCGGGAATATGCATCAAGTCAAACGTCAGGTGAAACCCGATCAAGAAAAGCCAGAAATGAAGTTTGCCGAGGCGTTCGCTCAGCATTCTCCCCGTAATTTTGGGATACCAGTAATAGAACGCGGCAAAGATTCCGATCAGAAGCCCGCCCACAAGGGTGTAGTGAAAGTGCGCCACAACAAAGTACGAACCACTTAGCTGCCAATTAAATGCGGCGCTGCCCAGCATGATGCCGGTGAGGCCGGCGATCAAAAACTGAAACAAGAATGCAATACAAAACAGCATTGGCGTTTTGAGGATGATCCTTCCGCCCCACATGGTACCGAGCCAGTTGAAGATCTTGATTCCCGTCGGAATACCGACCACCAACGTGGTGAGCGTAAAAAAGGCGTTGGTGTAAGAGTGCATCCCGATGGTGAACATGTGATGGGCCCAAACGCTCATGCTGACGAACCCAATGCAAATTGTGGCTCCGACCATTACCGGATATCCGAAGATTGGTTTGCGCGAAAATACCGGAATGATTTCCGACATAAATGCAAAAGCTGGAATGATCAGGATGTACACTTCCGGATGTCCGAAGATCCAGAAGAAGTGCATCCACAGCGTTGCGGACCCGCCTGCCTGAGTGTCAAAGAAGTGCCCGCCGAGATAGCGATCAATGCAGAGCATGATCTGTGCCGCCGACAAGGGAGTGATGGCGATGAGAACCATGCCGCACATCACCAGATTTAGCCACGCAAGCAAAGGCATGCGGCTCAGCTTCATGCCCGGGCATCTCATGCAGAGGATCGTGGCAATGATGTTGATTGCCGTCCCGATGCTGCCGAAGCCGGAAACGAGCAATGCGATGGACCAGTAGTCAGAGCTGTGGCCGGGAGAAAACGCACGCGAGGTCAATGGAGCGTAAGCCCACCATCCCACGTCCGGTGCATTGCCCGCGCCGTAAAGGCCGCTTCCGCCGAGGAAGCTGAAGTAGAGAAGAAATCCTCCGAGAGCAGTCAGCCAGAAACTGAAGGCGTTCAGGCGGGGAAAGGCCATGTCCCGGGCGCCGATCATCAACGGGACGAGGTAGTTTGCAAAGCCGAACAGCACGGGTATACCTACAAAGAAAACCATGGTCGTGCCATGCATGGTGAACATGCGGTTGAAAACTTGCGGCGAAACAAAGTGATTATGTGGAAACATCAGTTGGGTGCGCATGATCATGGCTTCAGACCCGGCGACGCAAAGAAAAAGCAGGGCATAGAGGAGATACAGAATACCGAGTCGCTTGTGATCAACCGTCGTTACCCACCCATGCAGGGTTTCGACCCACGGGCGGCCCACGACACCTGCGGTCTGCTGAATGGCCATTACATCCGATGACATAGCTGGTCTCCCTACATTTGTCTCTACTGCAGTGTTTCGAGATAGCGCACGAGTGCGTCTAGATCAGCATCACTTAGTTTCATCGCCGGCATCAGCGAGCCCGGTTTGATGGCGTCCGGGTTTTGAATCCACAATCGCAGGTTCTCGGGCGTATTTTCGGCCGCTCCGGACGCAAGGGTCCGGCGGCTCATCAGGTGTGTCAGATCAGGACCGAAGCGGCCTGTAGCATTGGTGCCAGAGACTGCGTGACAATTTATGCACGCGGTCGTTTCAAAGACGCGCCTCCCAGCAATCTCCTTCTGGTCCTGATTGGCAGACTGCTTTTGTGCCTGGATCCATGCATCGAACTCTTCGGGAGTATCCACAGACACGCGGAGTAACATTTTCGCGTGCTGCGTGCCGCAATATTGCGCGCATTGGCCGAGAAAGATGCCAGTCTGACGCGGGTCCAACCACATTTCGTTGATGCGATTCGGAATGAGGTCTGTCTTTCCGGCAAGCTGAGGAATCCAGAAACTGTGGTCCGTGTCGGCGGAAAGCAGCTTCAAGTACGTGGGCGTACTCACGGGAACATGCAATTCGTTCGCCGTGACAACGCCGAGCGCTGGATAACGAAATTCCCACCAAAACTGATGTCCGATGACGCTCACCGCGACAGCCTTCGCAGGTCTTGCAGCATCCTGTATCGCGTGGATCACGCGAGCCGTTGTTAGAAACAGAACGACCACAATCAGAATCGGAATGACCGTCCAAGCCAGCTCAATCTGTGTGCTGCCATACACCTGGGTTGGCTCGCACCCGGCTCCCTCCGCTCGGTTGCGGAACTTCACGATCGCATAGACCAATAAGCTGAAGACCACCGCAAAAATCAAGCCAGTAATCGCAAGCACGAAATTCGACAGATGATAGAGAGATTCGGCATTGGTTGACTGCGGATCAAAGATACTGGGAACGCGATTGTGGCCCGGCGGACTCGCAACACACAACCGGGCTGCGAAGAGTATCCCGGCTACGAGAACCAGAATTCCTAAAGCGCGACTGGTGAACACTCCCCATTCGGTATTGCGGTTCTCTCCCATGGCTAACTGCGCCTCTTTCTCGCGGTGAGCTGGCCTCTGTTTGCCAATGTGCAGGCTGACCATTCCTGATTGTCCGGAGTCCTCTTAATTTCCCGTGCTGCAATTCTGTTGCGCTCGCCTGCGCTTCCTCAGGTGCACCGCAGTGCTCCGTTTTTGCACGTCCCGTGCCATTACGCGTCTGACCTGTCATGCGCCAAATCCTTTGCCACCTTCACGCTTGCGCTCGAGTAGGCCCCGGCGGCGGCTTGGGAATGCGCCCCAGTGTCGCGAATCGGACAGACCCGACAGACGGCGACACGACGCATTCGACTTCTTTCAATCCTTGAGTGTTGCTAACCCGGGCAGATGCGTGAATTTCCGTTGCTCGATCGACCCACGCTGCGGGCCATTTGGGGGCAAATGAGTTTTCCAGGCGAACACATTTGGAGACACGCTTGCTTCGCATCCGGTATTCGGCGAGTTCATGGGTCAAATCGCTCCGCGAGAGGAACAAATATGGCAAAGAGAGTAGCTGACCTGCTTGTAGATGTTTTAGTGGAAGCGGGAGTTCAGAGAGTTTACGGTGTCAGTGGAGATTCCCTTAACGGAATCACGGATTCGATTCGCACGCGCAAGAATATCCAATGGATTCACGTGCGCCATGAGGAGGTGGCCGCTTTCGCCGCCGGCGCCGATGCGCATCTCACTGGCAAATTGGCCGTCTGCGCCGGGAGCTGTGGGCCCGGGAACATGCATTTAATCAATGGCCTCTACGACTGCCATCGGAGCCGTGTACCCGTCCTTGCGATTGCAGCTCAGATTCCGAGTAACGAAATCGGCAGCGGATATTTTCAGGAAACTCATCCCGACCAACTCTTCGGGCAGTGTAGTCATTATTCTGAGTTGGTCTCGCAGCCGTCGCAGATGCCCCGCGTACTCGAGATCGCCATGCAGACTGCAATGTCACGGCGCGGTGTTGCCGTCGTTTCCATGCCGGGGGACGTGGCGATGCGAGAGGCCGTCAACGAAAGCCCCAGGGTCCATTTTTCCGAGACCAAGTCTACGGTCTGCCCCCCCGAAGACGAACTCAATGTGCTCGCCGACCTATTGAATCGCGCAGAAAGGATAACCATCCTTGGCGGCGCTGGCTGCGCAGGAGCTCATGACGAGCTGATTGAACTTGCCGGCAAGCTGCAAGCGCCCATCGTCCACGCAATGCGCGGCAAAGAGTTCATCGAGTATGACAACCCATTCGACGTAGGTATGACTGGTCTGCTGGGATTCTCTTCCGGCTATCACGCGATGATGAACTGCGATCTGCTGCTGATGATCGGGACGGATTTTCCATATCAGCAGTTCTTTCCCAAAGAGGCGACCGTCGTTCAAATCGATCTTCGCGGAGACCAGCTTGGACGCCGTGCCAAGCTGGACTTCGGCTTCGTTGGGGATACGAAAACTACGCTGCGGGCCCTCTTACCGAAGCTGCAGCAAAACCCGTATGAAGGGCATTTGAAGAAATCGCTCGAGCACTATCGCGAGGCGCGCCAGGGTCTTGACGAAGTGGCCACACGAAATTCTGGCAAGAAACCAATCCATCCTCAATATGTAGCGCGCATACTCAACCGACTCGCAAGCGAGGATGCGGTCTTCACTTGTGACGTAGGAACTCCAACAATCTGGGCCGCCCGGTATCTGACCATGAACGGCAAACGAAGGATTATCGGATCGTTTAACCACGGATCCATGGCCAACGCTCTGCCACATGCCATCGGCGCGCAGGTAAGTTATCCGGGCCGACAGGTGATCTCGATGTCGGGTGATGGCGGCTTGTCGATGCTCATGGGGGACCTGCTCACACTTCGCCAACACCAATTGCCGGTGAAGATCGTCGTCTTCAAGAACGAGTCGTTGGCGTTTGTCGAACTGGAAATGAAGGCGGCAGGCATCCTGGATTTCAGCACGGACCTGCACAACCCGGACTTCACAAAAATTGCCGAGGGGGCGGGTCTTCTCGGATTAAGAGCCGAAACGCCAGACCAGGTAGAACCCGTGATTGCGCGGGCTCTCAAATATGATGGCCCTGCGCTCATCGAGGTGCCCGTCTCCCGTCAGGAACTCTCCATGCCTCCTACAATCACGTACGAAGAGGCCAAAGGCTTCAGCCTCTTTATGATGAAAGCCGTTCTCAGCGGTCGTGGCGACGAAATCATCGATCTCGCGAAGGTCAACCTGTTTCGCTGAGCGCCTGAAAGCAAAGGCAAAGGTAACCCGATGACTACGAAACCAATCGCGGCTTCTCTCGCTCCGGATGTAGCGGCCGCATGGCGAATTCGCGCCTACCAGATCGCTTGGGGACTCGCTCTGCTCTTCTACTTTCTCGAATATGCCTCGCGATCCGCCCCCGCGGTCATGATTCAGCACCTTTCCTCGGCGTTTGGCACGACTGCCGTCGGCGTCAGTGTAATTCTCGGAACCTACTACTACACCTATTCGACGGCCAGCCTCATCGCTGGTGCTTCGTGTGCCTTACCCAAATTAGCGAGGGTATCTGGAAACTCACTTCAGTTCAGGCTGGGAGACAACCGCAAAAAGGAAAGGAGCTTTACGAAAATGGCCACTGCGCAACCCAACCCACCAATACGTCGGTCGGATATTCCTCACGGGATGGATCTTCTCAATGGGCAACGTCTGAACAAAGGCACAGCTTTCACGCAGGAGGAGCGAACCGAATTTGGCCTGCACGGGCTTCTTCCGCCTCAGGTCGAAACCCTTGACGAGCAACTGGTCCGCGCTTATGAGGCTTACCGGAGAAAAGAAGACGACCTAGAGCGACACATTTACCTGCGCGCTCTGCAGGACACGAACGAGGTCCTTTTCTACCGACTTCTACTCGACCATATCGAAGAAATGACGCCGATCGTTTACACACCAACCGTTGCGTTGGCATGTGAGCAGTTCAGCCACATCTATCGTCGTGCCCGTGGACTATTCATCTCGTATCCGCTCCGGGATTCTGTCGCACAGTTGCTTCGGAATCGCCCGAATCAGGACGTTGATGTAATTGTCGTGACGGATGGCGAGCGCATTCTGGGCATCGGTGATCAGGGCGCCGGCGGACTGGGCATTCCCATCGGTAAGCTTTCCTTGTACACGCTCATTGGGGGCATTCGTCCGGAACGAACGCTGCCGATCGTGTTGGATGTGGGAACCAACAACGCGGCGCGGTTGAACGATCCTGAGTACCTTGGATGGCGTCACGAGCGAATCACAGGGCAAGTTTACTTCGACTTCGTCGATCAGTTTGTACAAGCGGTGAAACAGGAGCTTCCCGGAACCTGCCTGCAGTGGGAAGATTTCGCCACTCCGCATGCTCGGCCCATTCTCACGCGCTATCGCGATGAATTACTCACCTTCAATGACGACATCCAGGGAACAGCTGCCGTAGCTCTCGGAGCCATCTTGGGCGCCGTAAAGGTGACTGGAAAGAGCTTAAAGGAGCAACGGATCGTCATGTTCGGTGCAGGTTCAGCGGGCATTGGCGTTGCGGACGGGCTACGTGGAGCAATGAAAGGAGAAGGACTATCCGAGGAGGAGGCGCATAGCCGGTTCTGGGTCCTCGATAAAGATGGCCTTCTGCATTCCGGACGAAAGGATCTCACCGCGGAACAGGGCGTTTATGCCCAACCCGATAGCCGCGTTTCCGGCTGGCCGCGGACGTCCAACGGACATATTGGTCTTACCGACGTGATTGGCAAGATCGATGCAACTGTCCTCATCGGACTCTCAACTGTGCGCGGCGCTTTTTCGGAGCTAATTGTTCGTGAGATGGCGCGTAAGGTCGATCGACCTATTATTTTCCCGCTCTCGAATCCCACGTCAAGCTCGGAAGCGAACGCGGAGGATTTGATCCGCTGGACCGATGGACGCGCACTGGTGGCCTCCGGTTCTCCCTTTGCCCCTGTTAGCTACAACGGACGCAACATTCCGATCGCGCAATGCAACAACGTTTACATCTTTCCCGCGATCGGACTGGGCGTCATCGCCTCCGGCGCTCGCCGGGTTACGGAATCGATGATGCTAGCAGCAGCTCGAGCGCTTGCCGGACATTCGCCGGCCCTCAAGGACTCTTCGGCGTCATTGCTCCCGCCCCTGAACGAACTCACGAGAGTGGCAGCGGAGATCGCGTTTGCGGTTGGCGTGGAAGCGCAGAAGGGCGGCGTCGCGCCGAAAGCCAATGAAGGCGAATTGCGTCAGCGAGTGATCGAAACGCAGTGGGCGCCTGCCTACGCCACCTTGGCATAGAAAATGCGACCAGGTGAGGTTGGTATCCGCAGGACCTATCGGGAGCTGTGCGCGCTGGGGAGAGTCGCAATCGATGGTTGTTATGGAAATATCCAGGTTCTGGAAGCCGCGCTCAGCTCTATTGCGGATGGCTGGCATGGTCTCGCTGCTCGCATTGGCCGCGAGGGGCGTTCTGCCTCAGGCTGCACCCATTTCACCCGACCATCCGTGGCATGGCCAAGGAGAACAAAGAATCGAAGCGGACGCGAAGACCTTTGGCATATCCCGTTTCCGCCTCGATGCGGAAAAAACCTACTCCTTGGCTGAGCTCATCGATTTGGCGGAATCGCACAATCCGGAAACTCGCGTTGCATGGGAAAATGCCCGCGCTCAGGCGGCCGCATTCGGCATAGCTCGCAGCGAACTTTATCCCGCTCTCGCGGCGGCGGCACTCTCGGGGGTCAGCCGTGACCAGGCTTTCCTTGTAAATCGTTTCTATCGCCAAACCATCGCTGATTTTCAGGTCGCCCTGAACCTCAATTACACGATTTTTGATTTCGGCGCACGCTCGGGTCGCATCGCGGCGGCGAGCGCCCAGGTCTTGGCAGCCAACTTTTCGTTTAACAACGTTCACCGCAAGGTCATCTTTCAGGTTGAACAGGCCTACTATCAGCTTCTGAATACACAGGGACAGGAAGATGCGGCGCGTGCGAATCTCTCGAATGCGCAAGCGGTACAACAGTCTGTGGAGGAACGTTTGAACAACGGCTTGGCAACTCTACCTGACGTGTTGGAGGCACGCAGTGCCACGGCGCAAGCTGAATACGAACTGCAATCCGTCCTGGGAGCTGAACAAATTGCCGCGGGAAACCTCGCCACTGTGCTCGGGACTTCCCCAACCACGGCGATTCACATCCAACCCCTCAACGAGCTACCCCTTCCTCAATCGTTTGACGAGAGCGTTGACGTAGCCATCGATCGCGCACTCGAGCAACGTCCCGATCTCCTGCAGAGAGTTGCCGACGTGCGCTCGGCAAATGCTAAGGTCAAGGAAGCCCGTGCTGCTTACTACCCCTCTCTCAGTTTCACCGCAAGCCCAACCGCGCAATCGTTTTACGGCATGCAGCAGCAGTTCCCGTGGGGACACACGGCAGGATTAACGGGCGGAATGGCCTTTAGCTTGAATTGGGCTATCTTTGACGGTGGCTCACGAAAAAATAAACTGGTTCAGGCAGAAGCCAACGTTCGCCTCAGCGAAGCTCAGGTCAACACGTCTCGCGACCAAATTGCCAACGAAGTCTGGGCTGCGTATTCCAATTTCAACACGGCCCTTCGGCAGCGCCAGGCCGCTACGGCTCTGCTGGAGGCGGCCACGCGCTCATACGATGCCGCCCTCGAATCCTATAATTACGGGCTCCGCAATTTTCTAGACGTGACGGCCGCCCAGCGAACTCTCGCGCAGGCTCGTTCTACCGACGTACTTGCCCGAACTCAAGTACTCTCGGCATTGGCTGATTTGGCTTTTCGCAGCGGCGACGGGATCCAGCCTGGTGTCAGGAGTTCCAAACCATGACCCCCTCGCGCGATCTCCGACCCGAAGGCCGTCCACTTCTGTTTTTCCTAATTGCTCCACTGCTCGCGAGCTGCTCTAGGGCACCTTCCGTCGACATTCTGGGTTCGTTTTTTCCGGCAGGGCTCATTTGTTTCGTATTGGCGATTGCGCTTACTTCAGTCCTTCGGTTTGCGTTGCTGCGTTTCCACATGAAAATCGCTCTTCCCATTCTGGTCTATCCAAGTTTGACCGCATTCTTCACATTTGCCTTGTGGCTAATTTTCTTTTACTGACGATTCTTTCCGGCAAGGAGCGAAGGTATGGACACCGACACCACGTCAACAACCCCGAAGGAGCTAAGCCGCTGGGTTAGCATCGGTGTCGTACTCGGTGCGCTCGCCCTCGGATTGGTTGTGCTGTATCACACCAACCACTCTCCGCGAACCGACGATGCCGAGGTGGCCGCGAATTTCATTGGCATTGCGCCGCAGGTCGAGGGCCCGATCGCGCGCTTAAGTGTCCACGACAACCAGGTCGTGAAGAAAGGCGACTTGTTGTTTGAAATAGATGAACGGCCATATCAATATGCGCTGGACAAGGCCGTCTCAGAGCAGGCGGCGCTCGAGGGGCAGATTAGCGACGAACGACGGAAGATTGCAGCCCAGATGAGCGCAGTTTCCGTTTCGCAGGCCGGCATTCACACGGCACAAGCGGACGTAGGCCGTTCCTCAGCGGCTATCGAACAGGCGCGGGCAGACGTCTCTCATGCCGAGCAGGGCGTGAGCCGTGCGAAGGCGGAGTGGACCTACGCCAGCAACAACTTGCATCGCCTTGAACCGTTGCTTGCGAAACAGTTTGTCACTGTGGACCAGGTCGACCGCGCGAAAACATACGAGATCGCTCAGGCCGAAGCTTTGAAGCAAGCCGAATCGCAACTGCTTCTTTCACAAGCCTCACTCAAGGCAACCATGGCGCAATACGAGCGTTCCGGGGCAGCCCTCGATGAAAGGAAAGCCCAACACGAACAAGCACGCAACGCCGTAACGACCCTTGAGCCGTTGGTCAACCAACGGGGCGCACGAACGTCGGCAGTAAGAGACGCCCGCTACAACCTCGACAACTGCCGCGTCTACGCACCGTTCGATGCCATGGTGACAAACCTGACGATTTCGGAAGGGGCTTACGCGCATGTGGGCCAGCAGATATTTACGCTGATCGACGCGCGCACATGGTGGGCGATCGCCAACTTCCGCGAGGGCGAACTATCGCACATCAAGCCTGGAATGCGCGCCGATGTTTACATTATGTCGAGACCCGACCTCCGTTTTTCTGGGGTGGTCGACAGTGCGAGTTTCGGAGTCGCCCCAGATCCTGATCGCATCGGGCATTTGGGTCCGGGTCTTCCCGATGTGCAACGAACGCTCAACTGGGTACACCTTGCGTCCCGCTACCCTGTTCGTGTAAGGGTCGAAAATCCCGCGCCAGACTTGTTCCGGGTGGGCGAGTCCGCGGTCGTCACCATTCGTGGAAATTGAAATGGTTACTGCTGCACAAAGCCTGTCCACGGTGCGTTCTCCCCTAGCCTGGTTCGGAGAATTTCTAAAGGAGGAACTCGCACCCTACCCCGGACGGACAGCGCTGGTAGCCCGCATGGTCTTAGCCGCGACTCTGGTCATGCTCATCGGCATGACCTTTCGCATTCCATACGTGTTTCAAGGCGCGATTTATACACTGATTATCTCTCGCGAGAGCTCTCGGGCAACTTTAAAATCGGGTCTGACGATTTTCGCTTTGACTGGCATCGGCGCTGCATATCTCCTGATTTCAGCCAGGTTTGTAATGAGCCAACCCACACTTCATCTCCTTTGGGTCATCGTTTCTTTCTTCTTGGGATTTTTTGCGCTCCGTACACTCAGCAACTTCGGTGCGAGCTCCACCCTCGCGATAATGATTTCCGTTGGAGTGCCTTTTTGGGACCGCCATGTCCCAGCCGAAACTAATGTAGAAGACACTCTCTGGCTGTGTCTGGCCTCCGCGATCGGAATCGTGGTCACGATAGTTGTGGAAATATTGTTTTCGCGGATGAAGCTCGGTGAAGACGTTGTTGCAGGCGTTGCGGTAAGGCTTGCCGCTGTACAAGACTTACTGCTCTGCCATGCAGATGGCCGCCCCGGAAATCGCATGACGGAATCAGCCGTTACGCGCTTGGCCGTAGTGGGAACCTCCATGTTGCGGCGCATTTTGCAACGGTCCGCCTACTCGCTGCATTATGCCGAAAAAATGGGAGCAATGATCGGCCTCACTGGAACTCTTGTCGATCTTGCGGCCAATCTGACGCTTCCCACTCTTCAATTCTCTGATGACGATCGCAAGCGAATTCGACGCCAAGCGGAGAAGGTTGACAGAATTCGTTCGGATCTGCTGGCCCGAAGAAATCCACATTTGGGCGAGCCCGATACCGCGCCATGGAATGCTCAGCATTCAACTCCTCTGTTGCCCGAGATAGAGAGAACCGTCAATTCCATGAATGAAATTCTTGCGGGTTCTGCATCGCTCAACGTTTCCGCGTTGCGGCCCTCCATCGGTGATCCACCCTCAACGCTTTTTATTCGCGATGCGTTCACCAACGTTGATCATCTCAAATTCGCCTTGAAAGGATGTCTCACAGCCAGCCTGTGCTACATAATTTACAACGCGCTAGACTGGCCGGGGATCAGCACGGCGGTCACCACCTCTTTTCTTACGGCGCTCTCGACGATCGGCTCGTCCCGGCAAAAGCAGGTGCTCCGTATTGCCGGAGCCGTGGTGGGCGGTTTCGTTTTGGGGATGGGTGCTCAGATTTTCGTTCTGCCCTACCTCGATTCCATCGCAGGATTCACCATTCTTTTTGTGCTTGTCACGGTCTTCGCTTCCTGGTTCATGACCTCCAGCCCGCGCTTGTCATACTTCGGGATGCAACTCGCTCTGGCCTTTTACCTCATCCACCTGCGCACCTTCGGAATGGAGTCTTCGCTCTCCATAGCCAGAGACCGGGTCGTTGGTATCTTGCTGGGGCTGGTCATGATGTGGCTTGTTTTTGACCAACTCTGGGGCACCACCGCTTTGGTCCAAATGAAGAAGGACTTTACTGCCGCGCTTCGCTTGCTGGCTCAATTTGCCAGGGAGCCCGTTTCGGAAGACCTGAAAGTTGCAATCGAGCGCAGTTACTCTCTGCGCGAGGCGATCAACAATACCTTTGATCGCACTCGCGCCTCGGCCGATGCGATTCTCTTTGAGTTTGGGCCTTCCCGCGAACAGGATCTCGCGTTGCGGAGCAGAATCAAGGAATGGCAACCGCAGCTACGCTCTCTTTTCTTGATGCGAATTGCCTTATGGAAGTTTCGCGTTCAACTTCCCGGCTTCGAACTGCCTCAACCCGTACGTGTGGCACAGCAAGAGTTCGACTGCCAGTCAGCCGAAGTGCTGGACAACCTGGCGGATCGCTTGGAGGAAAGGAGCCCACGTAGAGAAAACAGCTTCGAAAAGTCCTTCGAACACCTGCAAAAAAGAGTGCGGACTTGCTGTTCGGAAGGTCCGCAAAATTCGCTCTCGCCTGAACTACAAACTCTTCTTGCCCTCTCCCGGAACGTGGAGTCCCTAATGATGTCTCTCAGTAGGAAATCTGACCTGTAGTGGCCAGCGGGTTGCTTGCAGCACACGCTGCAATGGGGCTCGATTTGACTGCTTCCGTGACGAGTGTTGGGGAAAGCTGAAAGGGGCGAATGAGTTGTGCCTCCATCCCTTGGGTCTGTCCGGAGCGCGACACTTTGACGCGAAACTCCAAGCAGCGTTTGGGTTTGGTCGCAGCCAACTAACTGAAAACATTTGCATCTGGGGTGGACCTGTATACGCGAGCTTTTGGAACCGCTCGTGCAACTGACTACTGGGATATCTCCGCGAAAACGCATGAAACGAGCGACGGCGAAAGGATCAATATCAATGGAATTGCGAGATAGCAAGCCGGAAATCAAACTCATCGTTTGCCCCATCGATTTTTCTGAATTCTCTGCAAGAGCCTACGACCATGCGGTCTCGTTGGCTGAGCACTATCAGGCCAAGTTGATGGCAGTGCATATCGTCGAGCTCTGGCAACATCCTTCTCTAGGTTTTGCTGCCACGGTGGAAACCTATGAGGCGTACTGCCAGGATCTTCGTGTGGATGCCCAAAGTCGACTGCGGGAATTCCTGAAGAACCATGCCCACGATGGAGTTCTGCCCGAACTGTCGATCCAACAGGGAACCGCCCCGGATTCTATTCTGTCCTTTGCCCACGTTAGAAAAGCGGACTTGATCGTTATGGGGTTGCACGGGCGGCGAGGCCTTGACCGCCTGATGTTGGGATCGGTGACCGATCGAGTGATGCGCAGCGCACAATGCCCGGTGCTTGCGGTATGTCATTCGACGCACGAGTCTGTGGGAACTGTGAGAGAGAATCATCACGCCCACCACCTAAATCGGATTCTTTTTTGTGCGGATTTCTCCGAGAATTCGGACAGAGCGCTCAGCTATGCGATCTCCGCAACAGCGGAATACGACGCAGAGCTCATCCTGCTCCATGTGCTAGATGAGTCGCCAAGTCCGAGCGAGGTGGAAGAGGTCGTGGCCGCCGCGACGGTACAACTCGATAAACTGATTGCACCGCAAAGACGCCAAGGCCTCAAAATTACGACTGCGGTGCGCATCGGGAAACCGTACCAGCAAATCATTCAACTCGCGCTCGAATCGCAAATCGACCTCGTGAGCATGGGAGTGCGCGGCCGTGGAGCTTTGGATCAAGCGATCTTTGGTTCGACGACGTATCGTGTGATGCAATTGGGCCCCTGCCCTGTTCTCACTGTCCACAGTTGACAGGCGAACCAAACTGATCCGGGAGACGACTTCGAATGGAAGCTTCGGAGCCCACATACACGAAAATTCTAATCGCACCAAGCTCAGCACGAGCGCCACGTGTTTAGGAACACTCGCTGAACAACCGAATTCACAGCGGTCGTAGGGGCTGATCATTGAAAGGCAGAAACACGTTGATTGCCGAAAACCTGGCGAGTGACAGGACCACGAAGCTTTAGCAGAAGGTGCAAGGATGTAGCCATGAAGTGCGCGCCAATGCAGCGACTGACGATGTGTCACGCAGTGGTGTCTGGCCTTCGACAGTCCCGACACTCGACACAACTCCCTTTCCCTGTAGCGCTGAAAACTCATCAACTTAGAGCTCTCTAGCCTTGGCATCGGCGTTGCTAACGGTATGTCAAGGGCAGACGCAGTGTTGTACATCGAGCTGCTTATCTGGGAGTGGGAATGGGTTCGCTCGTTGACAGACCGGCCCCCTCAAAAGCTGCACAAGCCCACGTCGAGTCCCTTTGGGAGGTAGACAGTGAAAGCTCTACCCTCGCTGTCTCACTCGCGGAAGAAGGAGCGTAATTAATGTCAGCCTCGACCGTTCCTGTTCAGTCTCCGGCAGCAAAGCCGGAAGTGTCTGGCAAAGAACAGAGCGCGGCAGCAAAAACTACCCCGCGTTGGCAGAAATACCTCACGCCCCTCCTGATCGTGCTACTCGCTATCGCTGTAGTGATTACCGTGACCCGGAACTGGAATTCCTGGGAAGGCGGCAAGGTGGAACAGGTTACCGACGACGCTTACGTTCGCGGCGACCTCACGCCACTAAGCACCAAAGTTTCCGGCATTGTCCAAGCCGTGCACGTCAGTGATTATCAGCAGGTACGCAAAGGTGAGCTTCTGGTCGAACTGGAAGACAAGGATTACCAAGCGCAGGTTGATCAGACGAATGCAGCTGTTGCGGCTGCGCGGGCCGCAATAGAAAACAATCGTCGCCAACGCCAATTGCAAGACACCCGTATTGAGAAAGCGCTTGCCGGAATCGATCAGGCGAAAGCCCAGATTGCCGCAGCTCAGGCCGGCAAGGAAGCGATACAAGCCGGACTGACGCGTGCCCGCTCGGAACGCAACCGCCAGGAGGGTCTCTACCAGACTCGTTCAACTACTGAGCAAAACGTCGAGGCAGCCGTCGCTGACGAGCGGAACCTCACCGCTCAGCTGGCAAGTCGCGATGCCGATCTCGCTCAGGCCGAAACTGCATTGCGGAGCAGCGAGCTGGCGACCGAAGCCGAGCGCCGCACGAAAACCGTTCTGGAATCTCAGGAAATGCAGCTTCAGGCAGACTTACGCGCCAAACAAGCGAGCCTCGCTGCTGCCTCTGTGAACCTGGGCTACACCAAGATCTACTCGCCCGGAGACGGTACCGTTGGCGAGCGCCAAGTTCGTCCTGGACAGCTAGTATCTCCGGGAACGCAGGTGATCTCCTTCGTTGATCTCGCAAAGTGGGTTCAGGCGAACTACCGAGAGACGCAGTTGACCAACGTGAAAGTGGGTGATTCGGCCGAAATTCGTATCGACGCATATCCCGGGCAGGTCATTCGTGGCAAAGTCGTCGAAATTGCTCCCGCAAGTGGATCGCAGTTTGCCTTGCTGCCACCCGACAACGCCACCGGCAACTTCACCAAGGTCGTGCAGCGGATTCCGGTCAAGATCGGGCTGGATGATGCTAGCCTGGCCGCCAAACTGCGGCCAGGTCTTTCTGTAATTGCCACAGTCCGCACCAGACGATAACTGGAGCATAATGGCTGCTACATCGATTACAACTCTTCTACCTACCCCAGCGGAGATCGCGCATGCTACGGCTGCGGCGATCCCGTCGGAAGTCTCGACCCGACCTTTGTTGGGGATTCTCGGGGTCATCATAGGCGCCGGGCTGGTCACGCTCACTGGTCGCATGCTTTCGCTGGGGCTTGCCGATCTGAAGGGTCACGTCGGCATTAGCTTTGACGAAGGTGCATGGCTCGACAGTGCCTATAACGCGGCGCTCATGTTTGTCGGGCCTTTTACCGTCTACCTCGGAGGTTTACTCGGTCCACGGCGCGTCCTTCTGTTTGCCGCCGGAGTATTCACCGCGACTTGTGCCTTCCTGCCGCTCATACACAGTTACAGCCTACTAGTTGCGGCGTTGATTCTCGCAGGGCTGTCGTCCGGCACCTTTTATCCGCTCACCCTGACTTTTGCACTGCGCAATATTCCGCTTCGATTTCTTCCGTTCACGATCGCCCTCTACGCGACTTCCGTAGATGGAGCCGTAAATATCGCGCCATCCCTATACGGTTGGTACCGAGATCATCTTTCTTGGCACTGGATGTTCTGGAATTCCGCCCTGATTGCGCCCGTCATGATGGTCTGTATCTATTTCGGGATACCGGCAGCGCCCCCCCGAAAGAAAGATGCTCCAGCACCCAGCTTTGTTGGGTTTCTGTATCTGAGCGCCGGTTTGGCCATGCTGTTTACCGCTTTCCAGCAAGGAGAGCGGCTCGATTGGTGGCGCTCCGGAATCTTTACCGGGTTCATTCTGGCAGGGGCGTTTTTGCTCCTATGCGCGCTCGTGCGACGGTTGCTCGGTCCCAATCCCCTGGTGGCGCTACCTTATTTATGGCAGTGGAACACCGTACTGCTGGGCACTCTCTTGTTTTGGTTTCGCTTTACCCTCACGGGAACCATCATTCTCATCCCCCAGTCGCTTGCCATTCGCGGATTCGAAGCCAGCCAGATCGGCCCGGCCGTAATCTGGAGCGCTGTTCCGCTTTTGGTGGTCGCGTTTACCGCCGCTCTGCTACTGCTTCGCAAATTGGATCCGCGTTTACTAATGGCCACGGGCTTTACCTGCATAGCTTTCGCTTGCTGGTTAAACGCCGAGTACACCAGCGTCTGGTCGGCGTCGAACTACTATCGCGCTGAGCTGCTCATGGGTGTCGGGCAAGCCTTTGCTTTTATTGGGTTGGTTGGTTGCATTGTCCTCCAGGCAATCTTCTCAGGTGGCTTGGCGAAACCTCAGTGGGCTCTGACATTCTCTGCCTTTTTTCACACCATTCGCTTATTTGGAGGAACCGTCGGGGCCATATACATGGGGCATTTTCTTGCGGTCCGCGAGAAGCTGCACTCGAACCTCTTGGGTCTGCACGTGACCGCGGGGAGCTGGATTACCGATAGAAATCTGCAGGCCCTGGCTGCGGGCACGTTCACAAAATCATCCGGAGCGGCTGCGGCCGGCGCACGTGCTGTCGGCCTGATTGCAGCCCGCCTACGTCTTCAGGCTTATGCCTTGAGTATCAACGAAGGGTTCCTTCTGGTCGCCGGGGCTTGCATTGTAGGCCTTTTGTTGATCGCGCTGCTGCGCAAATCACCTCTGAACTACGGCCATCTCAACTCGCTGCAGCCGGTCAAGGAGCCGAACTCATGAACTGGAAGTTATCGCTATTGCTTGTGCCTCTGGTGTTCTCTGCATTTGCCTTCGCTCAAGAACCACAGTCCACTGCTTCCCCTCGTCACATCACCTTACAGGAAGCCGTTCAGCTGGCTCTGAAGCAAAACCACAACGTCCGCATCGCCGGATACAAAACCGAGGAGAAGCAGCACGTAAAGGAAGCTGCGAAAAGCGCATACTTTCCAACCATTCGCAATGAAAGCAATTTCGTCCATCTGACCGACACGCAGCTGATACAAATCGATGCCGGTAGTCTCGGCACGGTCGCAGGCACCCCCGTGCCTACCGCAAATTCGATCATTAATCAGGGTGGACGCGACTTGACGACCAGTGGCACTCAACTCACCCAGCCCTTAACCACACTCCTAAAAATCCGGCCCTTGAACGACATGGCGCAGGCGGAGCTGAAGGCCTCACGACAACGGGCGCAACAAACGGAAAATGATGTTGCCCTGAGAGTTCACCAGCTCTATTACAAGGTTTTGATCGCCCAGGTCCACCGTGCCGCCACCGAAGCAAGAATCAAGGCGTCCGAGGATCTGCAAAGCGAACGTGTCCAGCAGGTGAAATACGGCAGCACATTGGAGGAAAACCTGATCGAAAGTCGTGCGCAATTGTTACAGGCTAAACAGGAGTTGTTGACGACGGACTTACAGCTCTCCGACCTCAAGCTACAGCTCAACGATGCCATAGGACTGCCACTCACAACGGCACTGGATCTCGATCCCGACATTGTCGAAGTGCAGCCAGCCTGCTCGCGCGAGACGTGTGTAACGGAGGCGCTTGCATCCCACCCCGAGATACTCGAAGCGCGCCTCGAAGTCGAAAAAGCGAATGCCGCGATACGCTTAGCAAAAACGGACCTTTACGTTCCGGACGTCGACGCCTTTGCTCGTTACAGTTACCAAAACAACGTTCCTTTTCTGGCCCATAATTTCGGCAGTTTCGGTATTCATTTCAGCTATGACCTTTTCGACTCCGGTCGCAAGCGTGCGCTCGTTCACGAGCGTGACGCCCAGCTATCTCAGGCGAAGGAAAATCTTGCCCGTCTTACCGATGAAGTGGAATTGTCCGTGCAGACCGCATACAACAAACTGGAAAGGACTCAGGAAATGCGCAAGGTTTCCGAGGAACTCCTCGCCTTGCGCACCGAATCCAATCGGGTCCTGCAACAGCAACTGGTGCGGGGCGAAGCCCTCAGCTCTCAGGCCAAGTTGGCAACCGCACAGAAACTCGACGCCCAGACTTTACTCCTGCAGTCACAACTGGATTACACGCAAGCAAACGACGAGATCATCCACGCCATAGGCCGGACGCCTGAATAGACGAATTCTGATGAGCGGGGATGACTGGGCATTGGATCCAAGCATGCGGCCAGCTCAAGTCTGGCGCTTGGAAGGTGTTTGGGACGGTTCGGTTGTTGTCGCTGCGGCTGTCTTGTTTTCCTACAGCCGCAAGAGATGGCAAATCCGAGCATATCGCGGGTCGTTGTGGCCCCAGAGAGGCAAAGGATGAACCTGCTTCAGTCTTGGAACCCAGCGACCATGACAGCACTGGCGGCCATTTTGGGCTCGCTTGCCGGCGCATTGGGATCAAGCCTAAGCGCCTGGATCTCCCAGCGGCATCAAGACCGGAGAGAACTCCTTGCCAAGAAGATTTCCCTCCGCGAACGGTTGTATTCCGACTTTATTCGCGAAAGTGCGCAAGCTGTGTTCGATGCGACCCAAAACACATTTCAAGACCCCGGTAAGCTCATACCGACCTATTCCCTTCTCAGTCGCATCCGTTTAACTGCCTCGACGAGTGTTGTCGAAAGCGCCGAACAGGTGATCACAACAATCCTCACTATTTATTCAGAGCCCAACCTCACTCCCGAACAAATTCGGTCCAGAGCCGCCAAGCACGAAGACCCGCTTCGTAATTTCAGTAACACCTGTCGCCGTGAACTCGAATCGCTGTGGAACCTTATGTAGTTGCTCAGGGACGAGACGCATGAAAACCAGGACTGTCATTTCTGGCAATGAACCAGAAGTGAGAGGAGGCGAAGAGCTGAAACATGTTGTCGCATCACTTTGCGATTCGGCTGGGAGTAGCGCTGCTTCTCGGAGCAATCATTGGCGCGGAGCGTCAATGGCGCCAGCCCATGGCCGGCCTGCGTACAAATGCTCTGGTCGCAGCAGGTGCTGCAATGTTTGTGATGCTCTCGGCTCTGGTGGCCGGACCGGACGACGGCTTTCGCATTGCCGGCCAGGGTGAGTCGGGCATCGGTTTTTTGGGAGCAGGAGTAATTCTGCGAAATGGGCTGAGCATCACGGGCCTGAACACCGCGGCAACGCTTTGGTGTTCCGCTGCAGTTGGGACGCTAGCGGGTTACGGCATGTATGGATCAGCGACCATCGGTGCAATCGCAGCCCTCGGCGCTAACGTTGGCCTTCGCCCCATCGCAAAGGTCCTCAATCTCGGCAATGGAGCCGCAGAGGAGGAGGTTACTTAAGCGTTTCGGATGACGGCCAGCGCGGATCAGGAAGCTCATTTGCGTGCGCTTCTTCTGCAGTCTCTGAGCGGCCATCCGTTGTTCCTCAAGGCGTTAAAGAACGACCACGTAGAGCATGCGGACAAAGTGGAGGTGCGCGCAATTCTTACCAGCACCGGCCGTGAGAACGCGGCCCTCGAACAGATTGTCAGCCGATTGAGTCTGGAATCCGACGTCAGTGGAATTAGCTGGGAGATCCTTACCGTGCATGAGTAGAAGTGAATGTGATCGAGGGCGACCGCGGTAAACTTACGGCCCGGGGCGAAAAGGAACTTCCGCTTTCACCGTGGTTCCGCGCCCTGGCTTGCTCTCGAACTCGAACGTTCCATTCAGTTGGCGCACGCGCTCTCTCATATTAATCAGCCCCAGCCCTCCAGATTTTCCGCTTCCGTCAGAATTAAAACCGACTCCGTCATCCGAGACTACAAGGCAAACGCGGTTGTCGGAGCGCGTCAGCCGAACTTCCACCTGCCTGGCTTTCGCATGTTTCGCCACGTTGCCTAGCGCCTCTTGGGCGATACGGTAGATGCACAGCGCAGCCCCGGACGATAATTCGTCCACACTTTCATCGGCCTTATATGCAATGGGAATGCCGCGTAGCTTGCTGAACTCTTCGCAATACGACGATAGCGCGGCTGGCAGACCCGCTTCCTGCAGCACCGCCGGATGAAGTTCATGAGACAGTTGACGAATCTCCGTACCCACCTGGATCAGCTCTTTCTCCACTTCTCTAACTTCCGCCTCGGGTTCCGAATCGGCTGGAAGCGCAAGCGTCGCCGTACCGAGCTTGAGAGCGAGCGACGTAAGTTTCTGAAGAATGCCATCATGTAGTTCCCCGGCGATGCGGATCCGCTCCTCTTCCTGCGCCTTCATTAATTGTTCGTTCAGTGCGCCGACCTCGCCCTGATGGCGCTCTAAGATCGCCTGGCGCTCTTCCAAGGTTCGGACACGCAGGCGATAAGCGGTCCACAGCATCGCCACAAACGCAAGCGCACAGAGCACGCGGAACCAATTCGTTTGGTAGTATGCCGGCGCGACGGAGAAGTCGAAGGTATCGCCTTGCTCGTTCCACACCCCGCTGTTGTTGCTCGCGATCACGCGGAAGCGGTAACGGCGGGGAAGCAGGTTCGTGTACTGCGCCCGGCGATCGTTGACTGACTCCCTCCAATCGGTATCCTGCCCCTCGAGCTTGTACTTGAAATGAACTTTTTCCGGAGCAACGAGGCTGAGAGCGGTGTAATCGATTTGCAGATCACGAGTCCGCGCTGGCAGAATCACCTGCCCAACTGAGTCACCCGACACTTTTTGCCAATAAAGCTTGTGGTTCACGACGATTTGCTCGATGCACACCGGCGGCGGGAGTTTGTTGACGGCAAGATGACGAGGATCGACGACTTGGACGCCTTCTCCCGTCACAAACCACAGTTTGCCATCGGTCGACTTCGCTACGCGAGGACCATATGCGCTAGCCGCACTCGAGCGGATCCTGACACCGTCCGCCGCATCCCAAATCGTGGTTTGGATCCTCCGCTTCGGGTCGGCAATCCACGCTTCCAGTTCGGTCCGCGCAATCCGTACCAGACCGCAGGACGTGTACAACCACAACGAACGATCGTCGTCCTCTATCGCCCAGTGAACCGCGTCACAAGGCAAACCATTCCTGTTTGTCAGTGTAGCGATATGACCATCTTTAATCCGGCTAAGGCCGCCCAACTCGGTTGCAGCCCACAGCGCGCCGTCCCGATCAAGTCGAAGGTCGGTCACACCACCCTCGCCTAGCCCATCAGCGGCTGTATACGACGATTTCAACTGGCGATCCTTCAAGTACCACACGCCCCCGCCGACCCAGAATCCAAGCCACACTCCGCCTTGCTCGGGATCAGAGAGTAGAACTGCCGCAGTTTGTGGGTGCCCCAGCTCTGTCCAGGGGATCTGCTCAACCAAACGTCCTTCCCGCAACTGCAAGAGACGCTGATGCTCTGCAAGCCAGAGAGTGCCCCCCTTGTCTCCCGTGATGAAATGTACTTCTCCGCCAGGAACACCCTCTACGAGAACAAACTTGCCGTCCTTGAAATACGCAAGTCCGTGACGCGTGGACGCCCAGATTCTTCCAACATTGTCCTGAAACAATGACTCCGGCGCGTCATCCGGTAGTCCGCTCGCCATACCAAAGATGGTAGCTTGTCCATTCTTCCACTTCGTCAAACCCTGATGCGACCCAACCCACACGCTTCCATCTGTGGCAGCGAGCACGGACTGAGTGGCATCGCTGGACAAACCCTGTTTCACAGAAACGGTAGCAACGGGGAGTTCTCGAAAACGGTCGAGTCCTCCAGTGCTGGCGACCCAGACATTGCCTTCACGATCCTCGAAGAGACTCAAGATGACGTCGCCCGAGAGGCCATCTGATTTCGTAAATACATCGGTCCGACCGTGATAGACATGGATGAGCCCCCGCTCGACTGTGCCGATCCACAGACCTCCATCGCGGTCGCGGAGCAGCCTATTGGCATCGACCTCGGGGTCCCGGAGCAGGGAGTTTGAGTTGATTGTGCCTCGAATCGGATACGATTCGACCTGGTCGCCAGCGAACTGCCGGAGCCCTGCGCCGTGAAGCGCCATTAACAGCCGTCCGTCGTCGCTTTTATTTAGACCGATGAGCTCCGTCGGTGTCCCATATCGCTTTGGGGGACCGGGCCTAATCCGCCAAAGGCCCGACTGTGCACCAGCCCAGAGATTGCCTGCGCTGTCCTCATATAAGGCCCAAACAGCTCTGCCGAAGGCACCATCTCCACCGTAGCACTGCGTGTTGGCGTTTTGGATGGCACAGAGTTGGCCGGAAGTCTGAGTACCGGCCAGTGTGCTCGCCCACACCGTTCCCTCACGGTCCTCGAACAACGAAGCCACGAACTGTCGACCAAGTTCCGGGCGCCAAGTCAACTTGCCGCCACTCCAGGTTGCCAAGCCTGCAAACGTTCCAATCCAAAGGGTGCCATCGCGCGTGACGAGTAGCGCGTTGATGTTCTTCTCAGGCAGTTGTTGGCCCGCAGGCGGTTGCCACGGGATACTGCGAACCCCGTCGAAACGAAACAATCCGAATTCCGTGCCAAGCCACAGAAACCCATCGGGCGTCTGGGCCATCGCGTAGATGTTGCCGAGCGAGAACCCGTCCCGGACGGTCCACGCGGTATGTGCGTACTGGCTGACGTCTAGCGCAGGATTCAAAGCGTAGGCCCCAGGCTCCCACGCGATCAATAGGATGGCTATGCCCAGCACGATCCTGCAACAGCGCTGTCCGTACCGTCTGTCCGTATACGCCCGCATCTTACTCTCTTTTTGTAGAAACAATTTCACGACGCCGGCCGAAAAGGAACTTCCGCTTTCACCGTGGTTCCGTGTCCTGGCTTGCTCTCGAGCTCGAACGTTCCATTCAGTTGGCGGACGCGCTCTCGCATATTGATCAGCCCCAACCCTCCGGATTTTCCGCTTCCGTCGGGATTAAAGCCGACACCGTCATCGGACACCGCAAGGCAAACGCGATCCTCGAAGCGCGTCAGCCGAACTTTCACTTGTTTGGCCTGGGCATGTTTCGCCACGTTGCCGAGCGCCTCTTGGGCGATACGGTAGATGCACAATGCTGCCCCGGGCGATAATTCCTCTACACTTTCGTCGCCCTCATACGAAATGGGAATGCCGCGTGTGGTACTGAATTCCTCGCAGTAGGCGGACAGTGCATCCGGAAGGCCCTTTTCGTGCAGTACCGCAGGATGAAGCTCATGCGACAGTTGCCGAATCTCCGCGCCTACATGGATCAGCTTTTTCTCCACTTCTCTCACTTCTGCCTTGGATTCCGAATCAGGTGGAAGCGCAAGCGTCGCCGTACCCAGCTGGAGAGCGAGCGAAGTAAGCTGCTGGAGAACGCCGTCGTGCAGTTCCCCTGCGATGCGGATCCGCTCCTCCTCCTGCGCTTTCATTAACCGTTCGTTTAGCGCGCTGATCTCGCCCTCATGCTGCGCAGACAATACCTGCTGCCGCTCTAACAAAGCCTGGCGCTCTTCCAAAACGCCGACGCGCAGCCGATAAATGGCCCATAGGATCGCCGCAAACGCCACCACACAAAGCGCGCGGAACCAATTCGTCTGCCAGTATGCCGGAGCGATGGAGAAATCCAGGAACGTACCCTCCTCATTCCACACCCCGCTGTTATTGCAAGCCATCACGCGGAAGCGGTACTTGCGTGGACCAAGATTCGTATAGAACGCTTGCCGCCGATTGCCGGCTTCCTGCCAATCGCGATCCCAGCCTTCCAACTTGTAGCGGAAGTGCACCTTTTCCGGCAAAACCATGCTCAGAGCTGTGTAGTCAATCGTCAGGCCCCGCACCAGCGGCGGCAGCTTCGGCTGCAAGGAGGATGGATCGCCAGACCAGTTCTCCCAGTAGGTCTTGTGGTCGGCGATGATTTGCTCGATGTGCACCGGCGGCGGAAGCTTGTTGAACGGCAGGTGGCGAGGATCGACGACGCTGACGCCGTCAAAAGCCGAGAACCACAATTTTCCGTCCGCGGTCTTGGCCACAGTACCGTCGTTCGCACCGCTCATGACTCCATCGGAACTGTCCAAAACCGTGGCCCGGACCCTCCGCTTTGGATTGCTGACCCATGCATCCAACTCCGACTGTACAATGCGCACCAGTCCGCACGCCAAAGAAAGCCAGACCGAATGAGCGTCGTCTTCTATCACCCAGTGGACCGTATCGCAGGGCAATCCGTTCTTGCTGCTCAGCGTGGCCACATGACCATTTTTCACCCAGCTGAGCCCGCCTTCGGTTGCGGCCCAGAGCGTGCCGTCGCGATCGAGTTGAAGGCTGTTGAGACGACCCTCGCCTAACCCATCGGCAACTCCATACGACGCACGAACCTTACCGTCCTTGAAATAGGCTACGCCACCCTCACGAAATCCAAGCCATAAGCCGCCTTGGAAAGGATCAGAAAGCAGAGCAGAAGCGTTGACATTATGTCCTAGCTTGGCCCAAGGAACTCTTTCGACGAGACTCCCGCGAAGCAAGTGAAAAAGACCATGATCCCGATTGCTAATCCACAGATTCTCCGCACTGTCCCCGGCGATGGAATCGCACGCTCCGACAGGCACTCCACGTACGGGAATAAACCGGCCGTTCTGAAGGTAGGCAGCCCCGCGGTCCGTACAAACCCAAATTTGTCCTCGATCATCCTGAGAAAGGGAAGTCACGACATTATCTGGCAATCCGTTTCGCTTGCGGTAAATCGTAATTTGCTCGTCCGTCCATCTGTCTAGGCCATCAAGAGTGCCGAGCCAGACACTGCCATCTCTAGCCGCTAGGACGGGCCAAACAGGGCCGTTCGACAAACCTTGCCTTGCACTAATCGTGTGCACAGGGAACTCTCGAAAGCGATCGAGACCACCCGTGGTTGCTACCCAAACGTTCCCTTCGCGATCCTCAAAGAAATGAGTTACAAGATTGCCGGAGAGGCCGTCAGCCTGCGCAAACGTGTCCATCCTTCCCTGGTGTATATGCAAGAGTCCAGAGCCAGCGGCTCCGATCCATAGACCACCATTGTGATCGCGGAGTAGCTTATTGGGCAGGAACTGCTTCCCGCTACCTGGAATCGGATGCGCCTCAAGTTTGCCGTCAACGAACTGCTTGAGTCCGCCCTTCGCGGCAACTAGCAGTGAGCCGTTGTCTCCTTCGGTCAGACCGTTGGGCCACTCTGGTAGCGGATAAAACTTCGGGGAACCAGGTTTCCAGCGCCACAGCCCGTTCGGAACTGCCGCCCAGAGACTGCCCCCGCTATCCTCATACAAGGGATATACCTGGCGGCCGAAACTCCCGTCCTCTCCGTAACATTGAACGCTGCCGCTCCGAATCGCGCAGAGGGTTCCGGTAGAAGGCGTGGTCCCGCTGACCCATATCGTTCCTTCACGATCCTCAAGTGGGGAAGAGATAGACCGTCCAGCAAGTTCCGCGTATTGCGTTAGCTTGCCATCCTTCCAACTTGCCAGGCCTTTCTTGGTACCAATCCAAAGAGTTCCATCGCGCGCTGCAAGCAGGCTCCAAATATGATCGCTCGGAAGTTTCTCACCTGGTGGTGGCTGCCAGGGTGCGGCCCGAACGCCATCAAACCGAAGCAAGCCAAATTCCGTGCCCAGCCAGATATAACCGTCGGGTGTTTGAGCAATTGAGATAACGGCACCTTTGAAAAAGCCGTCGCGGACCGTCCACGCTGTGTGCGCGTACTGACTCACCTCCAGCGCCGGGTCCAATCCGTAAACCCCACGCCCCCATGCCAGCAGCATCCCCAGGGCAATAATCGCTCTCTTCATGACGCCCACATCTTAACCGATACCAGTAGCACGGGCACTCCTGCCTGTGTGGTTTTGACTTTGCAGGTTTTTGACACCGCGCACAGCCAAGCGTGGCTGTGCTACGTCTGTGCTCTTCGACCCTGCACGTTCGTAACACGTACACACCAAGGAAAGGCTGTGCTACATCCGTTGCCAAACACAACCGCATGCAGTACTGTACTTCCTCCCTATTCCGCGCGGCTAGGTCGACAACATGCGCACTGTCTCCGCCCTCCTGCTGCTCCTGCTCCTTTCCTCTGCGCCTGTTCTTCGCGCCCAATCCACCAACGCCGGGCTCTCCGGCCGCATAACCGATCCCTCCAAAGCCCTCATCGCCGACGCCAAAATCACCGCCATCAACACCGCCACAAATTTCCGTTACGAAACGGCAACCAACACCTCCGGCGAATACTACCTGACGAATCTCCCTCCCGGCCCCTATCAAATCGAAATCGAGAAACCCGGCTTCAAAAAACTAATCAAGCCAGACGTGATCCTTCACGTCCAGGACGCCATAGAACTCAATTTCGAACTGAACTTGGGTTCTTCATTCGAGACCATCACCGTCGAAGCTGGCGCGCCGCTGCTGAACACCGAATCGGGAACAGTCAGCACCATGATTGACCATACCTTCGTCGACAATTTCCCCCTCAATGGCCGGAGCTTTCAGACATTAATACAGCTCACGCCGGGCGTGGTCGTGACTGCCACGGCTTACTACGACGAGGGACAATTCAGTGTGAACGGGCAACGTGCGGACGCCAACTATTTTACCGTGGACGGCGTCAGCGCCAATTTCGGTGTCAACGGCTCTGCTCCACTGACGCAGACCGCTAGCGGTGCGCTGCCTGCGCTAAGCGCTTTGGGTGGGACCAACAGTCTTGTGTCGGTGGATGCCATGCAGGAATTTCGTCTTCAGACCTCTTCGTTTGCGCCGGAGTTCGGACGGCAGCCTGGCGGACAGGTTTCCATCGTGACCCGTTCCGGAACCAATAGTTTTCATGGCACCGCGTTCGACTATTTCAGGAATAGCGTGCTGGACGCCAACGATTGGTTCGCGAACTATCATCATTTGCCGAAGCCTGAAGAGCGGCAGAACGATTTCGGCGGCGTTTTCGGCGGCCCAGTTATCAAGAACAAGACGTTCTTCTTCTTCTCCTACGAGGGCCTTCGATTACGCCAGCCCGTTACCCAGGAATCCGTCGTACCAGACACCGCATCACGGCAGCAAGCTCCGGCTAGTATGCAACCATACTTGAACGCATTTCCTATTCAGAACGGCCCAGAGCTCGCAGCAGGCTCAGCACAATTCAACGGTAGCTATTCGAATCCTGCCTCACTGGATGCCTACAGCATCCGCATGGATCAGGTGATTAACTCCAAGCTCAACCTATTTGGCCGCTACAATTACTCTCCGTCGAGCATAACTCAACGCGGCGCCTTCCCTTCTAACGGTGTGGTCCTCAGCAACACGGAGTCGCTTTCATCCTCCGTGCAAACGTTCACAGTCGGCTCAACGCAAATCATCAACCAGAGAATCAGTAACGAGTTGCGAGCAAATTACAGTAACGACAGAGTTGGCACCAATTACGTTCTGGATAATTTTGGCGGAGCTGTGCCGCTTCCCGATTCACTCTTGTTTCCTCCCGGGTTTTCGTCCGCGAATGGTGCCTTCGCACTCTATATAATAGGCGTCGGAGAGTACATCAAGGGCAAAAACGCGACGGACGAGCAACGGCAGTTTAATCTTGTGGACAATCTATCGGCAACTACGGGCAGTCATCAATTGAAGTTTGGCGTGGACTATCGCTGGCTTTCCCCCTTCACCAGTCCGCACGATTATTTTCAACTTGGGGAATTCTCGGGATTGACGAACGCGCCCGGAGGAGCTCTTTCGGGAACGGCTTTGGTCGCCGAAACAGTAGCCCAGCAAAGTAACGCGCTCCTTTCACATAACCTATCGTTTTATGGCCAGGACACTTGGAAAGTCACGCCCCGATTTACCTTAACGTACGGCCTGAGGTGGGACATCAATCCTCCGCTGAAGGGCAAGAACCTAGACAACGATCCATTTACAGTGGTGGGCTTGAATGACCCGGCGACGATGACCTTGGCACCTCGCGGTACTCCGCTCTATCAGACAACCTATGGAAACGTGGCGCCTAGAGTGGGATTCGCCTATCAATTCAGCGGGATAAGGAATTGGGAAGCCGTCCTTCGCGCAGGCTTCGGGGTGTTTTACGATCTCGGGTCCGGCTCACTCGGCGGAGCATCTAGCTTCTTTCCATATAGTAACTTCAACGTCTTTCCGGGCGCACCGTTTCCCTTAAGCCCTCAGAACGCTGCTCCTCCGGCCCTTACAACCAATCCACCCGTTCAGAACCTTCTTGTGGCCGAAGCCAATTTGAAGCTGCCGCGGACGTATCAGTGGAATATCGCTCTGGAGCAGTCTCTCGGCAAGGACCAAAGCATATCCATAACCTACATCGGTGCGGTTGGACGGAACTTACTTCGCGTAACCAATTTATACCGACCGAATCCAGATTTCGGCTTAGTCTCTGTGACCGACAATTCGGCCACATCGGATTACGAGGCTCTACAAATCAAATTCCAGCGGCGTTTGTCGCGAGGATTGCAGGCATTGGCGTCGTATTCCTTCTCCCATTCGATTGATATTGCCTCAACAGATGCAGCGTTTACGTATCTCAACACGCAGGCCGCGGTTGCTAACCCGAACGCAGACCGCGGAGATTCAGACTTCGACATCCGCCATTCCTTCACTGCAGGCGTTACCTACGACCTGCCCTCGCTGGAGTCCAACCAGATTGACCACGCCGTATTGCGCGGTTGGTCGGTGGATAGTTTCATTTTCGTGAGAACAGCTCCGCCAGTTAATATTATTGGTGCCCTTTCTCTTGCTGCGGGCAACTTCTTCTATCCCCGTCCAGACGTAGTGCCCGGAGTACCCCTTGAGCTCTATGGGTCGCAATATCCTGGCGGCAAGATTTTCAACAAAGCAGCATTTACTCCAGCGCCCAGCGGGCAGCAGGGCGATTTCGGACGAAATGTGCTGCGCGGTTTCGGAGCTACGCAAGTGGATCTTGCGTTGCAGCGCCACTTTCACATTACAGAGAGATTGGGGCTTTTCTTCCGGGCTGAGTTCTTCAATGTCTTCAACCATCCCAACTTCGGCAATCCCACAAACACCCTAACCAGTCCCCTCTTTGGCTACTCCACGCAGATGCTAGCCAGCAGTCTGGCCGGCATCGATGGTGCAGGCTTCAACCCCCTCTACCAAATCGGCGGCCCCCGTTCCATCCAGTTCGCCCTCAAGCTCCAATTCTGACCGACGCACCTGCGACAATTGGGTCGCCCGCACGCAAGTAAGGAAGCAGGGATGGACCTTTCTAGGCCCTCCGCTCGACCTCAGGATTAGAAGTGGTAGGAGATGCCCACTGCGGCTTGATTGCGCGCCTCCAGGTCAAGCCCTGGGGCGATCACGCCTGCGAATTGGCCGATACCAAAGTCAACGTTGAACGGATATTTGGCAGGCGGCACTACGCGCACGAAATAGATGAGCGTGGTAGGAATCGTCGGTCCGCCACTCTTCGAGGCGATGGTCAAACCTTCGAGATAGTGGGGTTGCTGAACCGCTTCGGCCCCGAACACAAGTGTGGTTTTAGCTGGCCCCGTAACCAGAAACGCGATTGTGCCAAAAGCAGTATTGGCATAGTCCGGCGCATTCCCTGCCACGCCCATGATCTGGGCATTCGTGCGCTTGTAACCGGCGCTCAGGATGATCGGTAGTTTCTTGATCTGAGTGATGGTTTTGGTGCCGACCACATAAAAGTCCGAATTGCTTGTCGATCTGCCGGCAAGGGGGCTCTGTAGATTCACGGCGAAGGGAGCACGGGCCACGCGTTCGAGTTCGAAGCGCGCAGCGAATCCGACAGAGATCGCCGGGACCCACTTCTTTCCGTGGAAGTTTTCCGGAATGACGTTGAACTTGCCGTGAAACGTAT